>OFPK01000012.1_pt1 | contig 98750 bp, 90 predicted proteins | sample 1542601 | NCBI WGS metagenome assembly OFPK01 (sample SAMN05503968, study PRJEB24370) | sediment metagenome | isolation source: lake sediment | place: USA: Lake Hill lake, St. Paul Island, Alaska | collected 2013 | reverse complement strand
TGCGGCGCGACTGGTACGTGGTGCAGGACTGCGAACTCGATGCACACGGCACCTGCCCGCATTGCGGCACGCCGATCGCGGGTCGTTTCGGGGCTTTCGGCGGCGGCTTCGGCCGGCGTCCCCTGCCGCGCCGCAGCCAGCATGCTGGCCACCGGACCGAAGCCGACTTGCCGGCCGTTGGACAGCACCAGAAGGTTGTCAGCGGCAGAAATCAAATTGGGCCGGTGCGTGGTGAACAGCACCGTGGCGCCGCTGTTTTTCAAGGCGCGAATCAACACGATCAGGCTGCGCTCGCTGGCATCGTCCAGGGCGGCGTTGGGTTCATCCATCACGATGTATTTGGGGGTGCCGTAGAGCGCCCGGGCAATGGCCAGGCGCTGGCGTTGCCCGCCGGTCAACACATGGCCGTTCTCGCCCAGCTGGGTTTCGTAGCCCGCGGGGAAGGACAGGATGGTGTCGTGCATGCCGGCCAGCTTGGCGGCCATGACCACTTTGGCAGAATCCACCTCGCCCAGGCGCGCGATGTTCTCAGAAACCGAGCCGTCAAAGAAACCAATGTCTTGCGGCACATAACCCATCTGCAGCCCCAGGTCGTCACGCACCCAGTCGGCCACGTTGGCACCATCCAGCCGCACCGAACCGTGGACAGGACGCCAGATGCCCACCAGCAGCCGAACCAGAGACGACTTGCCGGCCGCACTGGGGCCCACAATGGCGGTCACTTCGCCGGGCATCATGGTGAAGCTCACATCCTCGATCACCGGCTTCTTGGCCCCGGCCGGCAGGGCCACCACATGCTCTACCAGCAAGCGGCCTTTGGGCGCTGGCAAAGACAGCCGGTCTTGGTGAACATCGTCCTCGATCAGCAGTTGCTCCAGCCGTTCGAAGGACTGCCGCGCACTGACAATCTCACCCCAGCTCGCAAGCAGCTTCTGGATCGGCGACACGGCTTTGCTGATCAGGAAGGTCGCCGCCATCACCATGCCGCCGGTAATCAGCCCTTCGATCGCCAGGTAGACCCCCAAGGCCATTTGCAGGGAAGGAAAGGCTTTTTGCAAAAAGCCGGTGGCGCCGCCCATGATGCCGGCCGCTTCACTGGCGTGGGCCTGCATGCCGAGGTAGCCTTGGTGCCGCTGGTACCAGCGGCGCCGGATGTTGGGTTGCATACCCAGCGCGAGCGCGCTTTCAGCGTGCTGCAGGCTTTGCGCGGCAATGCGGTTGGACTCGGCCTTGGCGTCATTGGCTTCGCGCAAGACCGGCGTGGTGACACGCTGCGTCATGTAACTGGCGACCACCAGCAACACCGAGGCAACAAAAATAAATATGGCCAGGTAAGGATGAAAAAACGCGCCGACGATGATGAACAGCACCGCAAAGGGGGCACTCATCACGGCCAGGATGGATTGCCCGGTGAGGAACTGGCGCACCTGCAGCAAGTCGCCCAGCATCTGATGCACGTCAATTTTTTTGCGGCCCACAAAGCGGCGAAAAGCGGCATCAAAGGTGGCTGCCGCCAGGTCCCAATCCACCCGCATGGAGATGCGGATCATCAAGCGGGTGCGCATCCACTCCATGGCCGACCAGAAGACATACAGGCCCAGGATCAGCACCGTCAATGACACCAGTGTGACTTCGCTGCGGCTGGCCATGACCCGGTCGTACATGTTCATCATGTAGAGAATGGGACTGATGGACAGCACTTCCACTACAAAGGTCAACACGCCCGTGAGCCAGAACGCCCGCCGGCACTGATGCAGCACCTCGCGCAAAGGATTTTTTTGCCCCACCTCTGTTTTGGCGGGTGTACCAAACGCTTTACCGAGCATCAGACAAATTCACTTTCAATAAAAAAGCCACGTCAGCAAAGTGGTGTGGCTTTTTAAGTGGAATCAGGGCCGTCGAAATATGCTGCAAATTTATTATCCTCATGTTGGCTTGAGTTGGTGGGCCTGATCGTCAACAACGTGGTCAATACCCAACAATTGGAGTTTGTTGGCCAGCTCGGTGCTGAGGTGATCGCTGCTGGACAAGGTACCCGCAACATGCAGATCCACTGTATGGCCGGCATCAACGAACAGCTGCTTGTTGATGGCGCCGGTTCCGTCTTCGAATGCCACGAGCAACTGGTTGAGCGCAGTTTCGAGACCGCTCAGACCTGAGAAGCTGACGCCAGCATCCACCATCAGGTTGGTGCCACTTGTCTGGACCACATGGTCGGCACCGATGGTTGCCAGCTGTGCCAAGGTGACATCCAGCGTGCCTTCCCCTGCATGTGTGACCATGACGTCCGCCACCGGATCTGCCTTGACAAGGCCGGCATCCATGAGCGGCTTGAGGTCGGTATCGGCCACCTGGAAGTGCGACATCTGCTCAATGTTGATGTCGTTGATACCGGCCGTGTGCAATGCACTGACCAAACCGTTGCCAGTCAACAGGTGCAAGGAATCTGCACTGCCGTCGGCGGCGTCGAGGATCATGCCCAGTGTGATCTCGGGGAGACTCGAGTTGGCAACATCCAGTTCAAACACCACGCCTCTGCTGCTGAATATCGGATCGAGTACGCCAACGCCATCCAAGCCAGCAGGGTTCCCGATTGCACTGTTCAGAACCACCGACAACATGTCGAAATTCGGGTTGTTTTCCATCACGGGGATGAAATCGCGCAACTGGGTAAGGCTGGTGTCATCGACGACAAGCTTCACGTTATCTTCAGCATCAAATACCGGCAGGACGTGCGAAGTGAACGCGCCGCTACCCCACTGGACCACGACGGTATCGATGCCTGGATCCGTGTGGACATAGTCGACACCCAAGTGCTGCAGGTCGGTCAGGCTAGTTGTCAGGTGCGTGCCGGCAGCGTGATCAAGGTGGACAGAAATTTGGTCATCAGCCGCAAAATGCAGGCCCGCTTGTATCAAGGAATGGGCTTGCGCATCTGTAATGTCGAGCGCCGCACCAGCTCCCAGCACATCGAGGGTATCAAGACCAGCCTGCAAATGGCCGGCGCCAATTTCGGTAACCAATGTCGAGATCACTTGCGAGCCGTCTGCGGCGGCGAACTGCATCGTGACGTTGTCTGCCGGGTTGAAGCCAAGGCCACCGCTCATGATGGCATCGACCTGCAGGGGGGTGAGCGTCAGATCACCGCCGACAGAAAGACCATCGAAGCCAGCCGTATGGAGCGCGACCGCATCGGCGTGGAGCGTGCTTGCATCCAGGCCCTGCAACAGTGATGCATCAACCTTGAGATCAACCTGAACCGTGGGGTCAAGCTCTTGGATGAGAGGCACGTTATGCCCCAGATCCGCACCGCTACCCGCCAGGATTTGAAGCACGCCCGGATCAGCACCGGTAATCGCGACAGTATCAACGCCGAGATGCTGCAGTTGGGCCAGGCTGGTTTGCAGATGCGTTCCATGACCATGCTGGTCCACGTTCACCGTGACGCCTATATCGTCAGCTGCAAACTGAATGCCTGCCGTCACCAGCGACGCGGCTTGGGCAGACGTGAGATCAACGCCGCCGTCAACCAGGTCGAGAACGTCTAGCCCACTGATGTGCAGGGGGTTGCTATCAATGGCGCTAACCACCGTCGCTATCGCCGTGCTTTCAACATCGCTGGCGATGCGCATGGTGATGTGATCTGCCATGTCGAATTGCAGCCCGGCCGTATGGAAGACGCTCACCTGCGGTGCATCCAGCGTCAGGCTGCCACCATCCGCCATGATGGCGTCAAAACCATGCGCCTTGAGCGCGGCCGCATTCGCAGCGAGATCAGTCAGGCTGACGCCAGCCAGATTGCCGGCGCTAATCTCCAGCCCCACCAGCACGCCATCTGCCGCGCTGACGGTGGGCAGGTGCGCAAAGTCAACCGGATCCGCACCGGAAGCAATGCCGACCGCACCAGAAGCGCCGGTGATGGCAACATTATCAACACCCAGCCGCTGCAAATCAGACAGACTGGTCAGTAGTTGCCTGCCGGTACCCGGGACAGACGCATTCTCGGTGACTGCATCCTCCGCCGCAAACCTCAACCCGGCCTGCACCAGCGAAGCGGCCTGTGCATCGGAAATGCTCAGGGTGTCATCAAGCAGGTTGAGGACATCGACATGCCCCCCATAGGTAGCGCCATCAATGGATGCCACCAAGGACGCAATGTCACTGTTCTCCGTTCCGGCGGAAACATCCAGCGTGACGCTGTATTCGCTGGTGGGCGTGTTGATTTTTGCGAATGCACCCAACGAACCGTTGTACTCGCTAGGGGTCAGGGTGAAAGACTGAGCGGGCAGAAGGGTGATAGCGTCAACCCTGGCATCTGCGCCAATGCTCAGCGCATTGCCTGCGCTGGCACCAGTCACATTGAGGGTGTAGTCACCCACCGCATTGGTGATCTTGCCCAGCGCGACCGAATTGCTGAGGTAGTCGGCGGCTGTCAGGTTCAGCGTCTGACCACTGGCCAGCGTCATGGTTTCGACGTAACCCAGCGCACCCGAGGTCAGTACTTGCCCCGCCGTGACACCGGTCAAGGCTTGGTTCACCGTTACCGCGTGCGTAGCCGCAGTGGAGTTTCCAGCCGCATCCGTTGCCGTCACACTGATGGTGGTATTTCCGCCGGCCGGAAGTTGTCCGCTGGTGAACGTGGTGCTCCAGACACCCGATCCATTGGCCGATACCGTGTTGGTGACAGCGCCCCAAGTAACGGCAATGCTGGCGTTGGCTTCTGCGGTACCGCTGACAGCCACGCCGGCGGGTTTCTCAGCCAAGGTGACTCGGTCGTCGCCACTGACCGCATTGATGGTCGGGGTTCCCGGTACGGTCGCGTCCACCGTGACAGCACGTGTTGCTGCCGCACTGGTATTGCCAGCGGCATCGCGCGCTGTGGCGCTGATGGTCGTACTGCCATCCGCCGGAATATCGCCGCTGTTAAAAAGCGTGCTCCATGCACCAGCCTCGTTGGCAACGACGCTCCTGGTGGTCGTCCCCCACACCAAATTCACCGTCGCGCCGGCTTCGGCCGTGCCATCAATCAAGACGCCAGTGGCTTTTTCGGCGGCGTTGACGATGTCGTCGCTGGTGGCGGAAGTGATGACCGGCGCAGTTGGCGTTGCCGTGTCAATGGTGATTTCGCGCGTCGTGCCCAAGCTCATGTTGTGGGCTGGGGATGCGTCAAACGCATTGACGTTGATGATGCTTGTGCCATCGGCCGGAATTTCATTAGGGGCAAAAGCTCGGCTCCAGCGACCGTCGGCAGCTACGATGACAGGTTCAAAGGCAATCCCACCCCAGATGATCGTGACCGTCGCGCCGGCTTCGGCCGTACCGCTGACGACCACACCGGCCGCTTTTTCAGCGGCGTTGATGATGTTGTCGGTGGCTATGGCAAGAACGACCGGCGCATCCGGCGCCGTGCTATCGATGCGACCGGTAAGAATGGTGACCGGACGTGCAGCATGCGTGGCGCTGAGGTTGCCAGCCAGATCGCGCGCCTCGGCCACAACGGTGGTACTGCCATCGGCGGGCACTTCGCTGGCCGCGATGCTGGTGCTCCATACACCGCTGCCATTCGCGATAACGCTCTTGGTCGTGTCGCCCCAGACGATGTCAACCGCCACACCGGCAGTGGCGGTACCGCTGATGGTGATGCCGGCATTGAGCTCGGCCAGATTGACGTTGTCGTTGCCGGCCACCAGATCGATCGTGGGCGCGCTCGGCAGTATGGTGTCGATGGTGACACTGAACGCACTCGAAGCGGCAGACGAGTGACTAGCCAGATCGGTGATCTGAGAAGTCAGGGCATGCGCGGTATTGGCCGCCAGACCGGACAAGGGAATATCCACATAGCCATTGGCAATGTTCGCAGCCGTCAAGGTGACCGTACTGCCAAGCTGCGCCACACCGTCAAATACCTTGACGGCATTGCCGGCGACCACCGCTGAGCCATCTGTGGCCGTGGTGTTGAAGCTCACGCGCAAAACGGGTGCCGTGACGTTGGTCACGCCGTCGCTGCTGGAGCTGCCGGTATCGGTAGCCGCCGTCAAGGCCAGCGTGGGCGCCGAAGGCGGCGTGCTGTCCAGTGCTACCGCCTGTTGGGTCGACACGCCGAGCAGGGACGTGGCATCGAAAATGTTCTGGCTGGCGTTCTCAACCGTCGTGACATTGACGCTGGATACCGTGGAAACCGCATTGGTGATGGTCGTGGTGGCGGTCAGGTCAACCGTCGTACCACCGGTTGCCGCACTGGTCACGGCACTCACCAGATTGTCGATCACGCTGTTCGCCGTAGTCGCGGCCGTATTGCCGCCGCTAGGCGCAGAAGCTGCCAACTGAACGATCGTTGCGACTTGCGTTGCAGCCTTCTGCAGATCCAGCGCTTGGCTGTTGCCGGGATCGCGCGCCAATGCCGCGAGCGGATCGTAATCGCTCAGGGTTCTGCCGGCCGGCAAAGTCAGGCCCAAAACCGTCAAAACCGCGGTGTTCGCGGCGGCGGCTGTAACGGCGTTGTTCTCGATATAGGTCTGGACCAGCGTCGTCAGCGGCGTGATCATGGTCGCGCCCGCCGGCGCCTTCAATACCATGGTGTTGGGAACACCGGTATCGATATTGACACCACCGACCGCCATAACAGAACCGCTGACACCGTCGGGCAGGAAGAAGTTGCCGTTGGCATCGGTGACAACGCCCGCGATTATCTCCCCCGCCTGGGGCACACCGTCGCCGTTGGCGTCGATATAGATCTGGGCGCCACGCACATAGCCGTCAGCCACTCGACCCGATGTGACGGAGACCGCATCGTTACCCGCCAAATCCTGAGTGGCATTGGCATCATTGCCGACCGTCGGGTCAGTGTAGGTAACGACAATGACATCGCTGGTCACCAGTGCACTGGCCAAGGTCAGGGTCACCGTGCTACCCGTGACCGTTACGGTATTGACAACGACGGCTCCGCCGTTGACGGTGACCGCGAAAGCACCCCCGGCAGCCGTGTGAATGGAATCCAGCGCACTGTCGTAGGTCAGCACCAAATCCGATGTGCCGCCATGCGCTGTGATGCCCGGCTGAATGACCGGTGCGGTGGTATCGACCGTGATGGCCGTGCCGCTGCTCGTGACCGAACTGGTATTGCCGGCTACATCGGTCTGACGGACCTGGACCGAACCGGCTGCGAAGGTGGTGTTCGCCGACAACGTGAAGTTCGTCCCCGTGCCTGTGGTCCAACTGGTACCGCCATTGGTGCTGTACTGCCAGGTCGCACCGGCTTCCAGATTGGTGAGGTCGACCGTGACCTGGCCGTTACTGGTGATGCCGTCGGTGCTGGAACTGCCGGTATCCGCCGTCAATGCAAAAGTCAGCGCCGTCGGCGCCTTGACGTCAACCGCCTGCACGACGGTGCTTGCCGCGAGGTTGGCGTTACCGGCAGCATCCGCCGCCACCCCGGCGGCCACGCTGACCGTGACATTGCCTTCGAGGTTGGCGGTTGGCGTCACCTGCAGGGTATAGACCGTGCTGCTGACGGCGGTGAACGCGCCTTTGGCACCGTTGGCAACCGTGACATCGGCGGCGGTAAAGCCGGTGACCGCCTCGCTGAATGTGAAGGTGTAAACAAGGGCGCCAGATGCGATGTTGGCGGTGCCTGGCACGTTGTCCGTGATCACCAGCGTCGGTGCGGTGGTATCAGGTGTTGCAGGTGTCGTCGTAGTCTTTGCCGCGCCGGTTGAAGCAACGACAACGGCCGCCGCCGTGCCTCCTGCCAAGACCGGCCCGAGGGCAAACGCCAGTGGGCCCGCCCCGGTGGCAGGCAAAGCCTCAATAGCGACATCTTCTCCGGCAGCACCAGCCGCGCCGCCTTCCGCAGCGCCCTCGGCTGCAGTTGGCGAGGCCGTTCCCGCGTCACCCGCGGCTGGAGTTGTCCCGTCAACGGGGTCCGTGGCGGCCTGCGCCACGACATCCTGGAATGATGCTCCTCCCCCATCGCCCAATGCCTTCAAGGCATTGGCAAGACGCAGGGCTTCTTCATGGTTGAGGTAACCAGAGGCCTCCAGCGCCGTCAACTCCGAAGAAACGGCGGCAACATCAAGAGGAGCGCCATCCGGCAAAGACAGATCTGTGACCTGATCGCCAAAAAGCTGGTCCGAAATTTCAGGATAGGCCTCCTGAATGATTTCAACAATTTTTTGGAGATCAGCCTGGTTAGCCAGGACATCGGAGAAATCGCCAAGTTTTAGTTCCGGCGTTTCAGGAGATTCCTCTCCCGTACGTGCATGGGAGAGTTCATGAACCAGCGACAGGATGAACAGCAAGCCCAGGCTGGTAGGCGCCGACTGCGGCCCCAGCAAGGCTTTGATACGGTGTAGAACCGTCTCTTCCTTTTTCTTTGATAGCTGCGTTTTCATGTCTGACTCTTTTCAAGTTCTTGCTTCCCTGACCCTCTCGCCTTCGCCCCGCTAGCCCCCACTCCCTTACAGCAGCCTTTGCGTTTCGAAGCACACAACAACTGGTAAATCACCATTTGTCTTTTGTATATGGGTGTAACTTTATGTATTCGGATGAATGGGCGCACGGGAGCGAACGCCCATTCTGAATAGGCGAAACATCCTGTATTTGAATTACAAATACATGACATTTGACCTATAAATCAAAGGCCGGAATCCAGGACAAAAAGGAGGGAAGGCTGCCAGAACTGGCAGTTAGCGCTTATTCCTGCGCGGGGAATTCAGACAGGGTGTCGGCCCGGCCATGTGTCAGCCGGTCACGGTGCAGCTTGGAAAACTCAAAAAGTTCAAAGCGTCCCGAGACATGCAGCTTGTCAAAAATCGAGGTCAGGTGGTTACGCAGGGTGTGTTCACTCATGAACAGCAGTTCCGCCACCTTCTTGTTGGGCGCGCCGGGCATGTTGGCGAACATGCTGACGATCGTGCGCTCCTTGCGTGTGAGACTTTCTATTTTCTCGATCACCGAATCCACCGGCGCCTTGCCGCCGGCGCGTGCAAACTCGAAAAAGATGCGGCTGGTTGTCCTGCGGTCGAGCCACAACTCGCCCTCATGGACTTTCTGGATGGCATTGATGAGCGTTGCCGGATCGTCTTCCTTGCGCACCAGGCCACGGGCACCATTGAACACCGCGCGGTCCACTGTGCCCAGGTCACGTTCGCCGGTGAAGATCACGACACGGGTGTGGCCGTCCTTCACAAAGTGGGGAACCAGTTCCGCGCCTTTGCCGCCACCCAGATAAAGGTCGAGCAACAGGATGTCCGGTTGCATCTCCCTGGCCAAGCGCTTGGCATCCGTGCCATTTTCGGCTTTGCCCACCACTTCCATTCTGGGACGCTCGGTATTGATGAGTTTCTCAAGCCCCCACAGCACGAACTGCTGGCTGTCAGCCAGCATGACACGAATAGGTGCTGTGCGGGAGGATTTGAGTTGTACCAAGGCGATAGTGATCTAGTTCGCGCCGGTCTTGTGTTGCCCGACCGTATCGACAAATTCGTATTTCATGTTTTTATATTACCCGATCGTCTGTGAATAGGGTCCACGCATGCGCTGCGGTCACGCCACAGCGGGCCCCGAAACACCGTCAAATCCCAACTCAAACAACAGCTTCGCGTCGGCTTCCTGGGTCACCCCTTCGGCAATGACCTGCAAGCCCATGGTGTGAGAAATGGTACACAGACCGCGCAGCATGGTTTGCGCCGTGGTGTTCTGTGCGATGTCCTTGATGAGCGCACGGCTGACCTTGATGTAGTGAAGGCCCAGACTGTGCAACTGCCCAAGGTGGCCGATGTGGTGGTCAAGGTGTTCCACGCCAATCTTGCATCCCATCGGCAGGATGCGATCACAAAACCGGCGGAATTCAGCGGGGTGGTCAAAAGCAATGTCTTCGGGTATGTCGAGATACAAACGGCGGGCCTGCGCCTGGTTGCGCGCCAGTTGCTCGACGATGCGGCCATGCTGGCGTTCGTCACACACGGATTCAAAGCCCAGGTTGATGCACATCGCGTGGTCATGGCCGTTCATGTCGGCCATGGTTTGCGTGAGGATTTCGAAGTCGACCTGCGCGCCCAGGCCGCGCCGTCTCGCCCAGGGCAAGAAGGCCCCCGCCACCAGTGTTTCCCCCGCCACGCTGGAGTGAATTCGCGCCAGTGCTTCGGTATGCAAGTTGGCGTTGTCACGCCCACGAACCGGAAACAGCGCCAACTGAAACTCATGGTTTTGCAGCGCCGTCTCCAGGATGCGCGGCCACTCCCGGGCCGCCCGGGTCGAGGCCGGGGTGATGGCCGGATTAATCACCAGGCCTTGCTCTGTGACGGGGACAAGATTTTGATCGCACGCGCTCAACAAGTCGGTCAAGTTGCTGAGCGGGCCATAGTCGGCCGAACCATAGCTCAATTGCAGCAAATGACTGTCTTGCGCCAGCATGATCTGGGCATGCAAGGCTTTCAGGAGGCGCGGGCCGTCGGTCTGGTCGGGCACCAGAATGCCGAAGTCTGGCGCATTCAGTCGGCCCAAACGCACGCGCACATGATCAAACAATGCCAGCTTTAATTGTTCGGCCAGGCTTTGGATCAGCCGGTCGGTCTGAAGGCGGCCGATTTCGCGGTTCAGCTCCTCCAGATTGCCGACATGCACCAGCAACAACACGCCTTCTTCGTGCGTGTCTTCGCGCTCGATTTCTGCCGCCACATGGCGCAGGAAAACATCGCGCACCATGAAGCCCGTCAGCTTGTCGTGTTCGTAATCGGCTTTAAGTTTTTTCAGCCGGGCGGACTCGTCATCCAGCAGGTCTTTGATTTTTTTGGTGAGCCGGTTCATGGCTTCCACGATCAGCCTGAACTCGAGTGTTCGCGGTGGCTTGACCTCGACAAATCGCCGCTCAGCCAAGGCCTCGGCCTGATCGACCACGCGGTTGAGCGGCCGGATGATGCTGCGTATGAAGAGCGTTCCCAGAATGCCGACCAGAACGCTGCCCACCGCAAACAGTTCCAACAGAATGACGGCTGACTTCCAGAGCGAGTCGTAGGCAAAGGAGGGGTCGCTTTGCAACTCGATCGCACCCAGCTGCTTCCACCCGATCTGGATCAAGGCGACACCAGGCTCGGGTTCGATCGGCACCAGGCGCGCAAACCAGGCCGGCACCGTGGATTGATGCCTTTCTTTTTCCCGGTGAACGATGAGCTTGCCATCGGGCCCGGTGTAGTCAATCCGCTGGTAGTGCCCCAGGTCGAACTGCGAACTCACCAGCAGCTCAACCGTCACGGCATCGGTCGCGCTTTGCGAGATCGACATTGCCAATGCAGTTGCGGTATCCAGATTCTTGACCTTGATTTCGTTTTCCAGATAGCGCTTGGCCGACAGCATGTTGATGCTGGCCGCCGTCAAGATGGCCGCCAGCGTGGTCAGCCCCACAACAATCCATAAACGTTTGACCAGCGACATGGTATGTGTTCCTTAAAGCGTGAATTCCGCCTGCAGGCGTGCCAGGACATCGCGCCATCGTGAGATCCGGGCGGTCGGGTCTGAGGCCGAGGCATTGGCCCCCCGAAACCACAGATGGGTGGCGTTGAAAGAATAGACCGGCGACAGATCGGGCCGGCGGGATGCCGGCTTGATGTCGGAGGCCAGGTTGTCGAGAATCAAAGGGTCGGCTGTCGGCTCGGCGTAATAGGCCAGGATCATATGGGCCACCGGGGGGGCGTTGGCCTGCTGCTGCAAGCGCACATAGGTCAGTCGCAGCTTGTTTTCCTGCACCCCCGAAATCAGCAGGCTGACATATTTGGCGATGGCAAAGTCCTCGCAATCGCCCGCGCCCTTGGCCAGGGTCTCCAGCAGGGTGGCCCAGTAGTCGTCCTGTTGCCACAACACACTGTCTTCCACCCAGCGAATGCGCTGGTTAAAGAAGGTGTTCACACGCTCGAGTTTTTCCATATCGCTCAGACCGACCGGTGCCGGCAGCATGGCACGCCACTCGCCCACAAAGCGCGCCACCTCCGAGCCGTGCCGGCTCAGGGCCAGCTGCTGCAACTTGTCAAGGTTGGTCGCCGCAACGCCGACCAGCACGGCGGGCAACAAAATGCCAGCCGCGAGCCATCGCCACAACCTAGACCAGGACACACACCACAAGATCAATTATCCAATCCCAAACAGGCACCGACAACGCATCACACGCAACCTCTATTCAACCTTGGCCCCGGAATCTTTCACTTGGGCCGCCAAGCCCCATTATGGGGTGAGCCGCGCAGACTCGAAACCGAACAATCCATGAAAAAAGCCCGCCAGCATTGCTGCTGGCGGGCTTCGGAACACGTTATCGGTGTTTAACGCGCCGGTCGGGCCGGGCGCTTTTTGGCGTCGCGCGGCACGAAGACCTTGCCGCCATTACCGGGTTTGGCAAACGACGGTTTGGCGCCGAAGGCCGGTTTGCGATCGGCGAAGTCGCCACGCGGGGCTGCCCCACCGTCACGACGACCATCGCCAGCGAAACGGTCATTGAAACCGCCCTTGCGCTCGTAGCTGATACCTTCGCGACGCTCGCCACCGCGGTCATCGCGTTGGGCAAAACCGCCGCCGAAACCGCCGGCAGGCGCGCGCTCGGCACCGAAGCCGCCGCGATCAGCACCACGGTCTCCGCCAAAACCGCCGCGGTTGCCAGCGAAGCCACCCGTGCGGGGGGCACCACCGCCACCGAACTTGCGTTCACGCGAGAAGTTGTCGTTGCCGCCACGGGTGTTGCGACCGCCAAAGCCGGCGTTGGAACGCGACGGCTCGGGCATGCGCTGCTTGGGTTCCATGCCGGGGATGACCTCGGCCTTGAACTTCTGCTGACTGTAGCCTTCAATGTCGAAAATCTTGCGGCGATCGCGGAACTCGGCAAAGGTCACGGCCAGACCGTCACGACCGGCACGACCGGTACGGCCGATACGGTGGGTGTAGTCCTCGGCCTTCATCGGCAGGCCGAAGTTGAAGACGTGGGTAATGGTGGGCACGTCGATGCCGCGCGCGGCCACATCGGTCGCCACCAAAATTTGCACCTGGCCCTGGCGCAGCGCCATCAGGCGGCGGTTGCGCAGGCCCTGGCTCAGGGCGCCGTGCAGGGCCACGGCGGAGAAGCCGTCTTGCTGCAGGTCGTTGGCCAGGCCGTCGCACTCCACCTGGGTGCTGGCAAACACAATGGCTTGATCCAGCGAGGCATCGCGCAGCCAGTGGTCGAGCAACTGGCGCTTGTGCTGGGTATTGTCGGCCCAGAACAGCACCTGCTTGATGTTGGCGTGCTTTTCGTGCGGCGAGTCGATCTGCACCTTCTTCACCGAGGCGCCGTTGTCGTGCATCACGCGCATGGCGAGTTGCTGAATGCGCGGCGCAAAGGTGGCGCTGAACATCATGGTCTGGCCGCGCTGGCTGGTGAGCTGGTTGATTTCAGCCAGATCGTCAGAGAAGCCCAGGTCCAGCATGCGGTCGGCTTCGTCGACCACCAGGAACTGCACCTTGTCGAGCTTGAGCTGCATCGAGCGCTGCAAGTCCAGCAGACGGCCAGGGGTGGCCACCACGAGGTCGGCGTTCTGCAGCTTGGCGATCTGGATCTGGTAAGGCATGCCGCCCACCACATTGGCGACGCGCAGGCCACGGCAATGCTTGACCAGCTCGATGGCGTCGTGCGCCACCTGTTGGGCCAGTTCACGCGTCGGGCACACGATCAGGGCGCCAGGGGTGGCGGCCTTGAAGTGGCGCGGGTTGGTCGGATCCTGGCGCTTGGGGCGCTTGGGCGCCGCTTCGCCTTTGGCTTCGGCTTCGGCACAGGCGCGCTCAAAATCGGCGCGTTCTTTTTCGGCCGCCTGGGCCTGCTGCTGGATCAGGGTGTGCAACACCGGCAACAGGAAGGCGGCGGTCTTGCCGCTGCCGGTCTGGCTGGAAACCATCAGGTCGATGAAGCGCTGCGGTTCGCCGCCTTGGGCGTCGGTTGGCAAAGCCAACGGAATGACCTCGGACTGGACCTGGGTCGGCTGGGTATAACCCAGATCGGCCACGGCCTGAACCAGCTCGGGCGCCAAGCCCAACTGCACAAAACCGTTAGGCACGGCCTGTTCAGTTTCGGTGGAAATAGTGGATTCGACAGGCGACAGTTCGCCCGTCACTTCAAAAGTGTCGGTCATGGATTTACTCACACGCGAGCACCGCAGGGACTGCGGCTGCTCCGTCAATGGTTAAAAAACATCAACCATCAAACGGAACCTGCACCGGCTTAGGCCGGCACTGGGGACTCATCTTAGCTATAGGGCCAGGAGTCCGGTGTGTGAAGGGAGATGCACAAAATGCACTGCTTTTTGCAGCGCAGCCTTGAATTATGGCACAGATTCGGGTTTTTACCTAGACCCCATTGCCCACCGGCCTTTCGCCGGCCGCTTCAGGCCAGCTTCAGGAAGTGCGCCCGGTAGTGCATCAGCTCATCGATCGACTCATGCACATCGGCCAGGGCTGTGTGCTTTTGCTGCTTCTTGAAACCGCTGTAGACCTCGGGCCGCCAGCGCTTGGCCAATTCCTTGAAGGTGCTGACATCGACGTTGCGGTAGTGGAAGAAGGCTTCCAGTTTGGGCATGTACTTCACCAGGAAGCGCCGGTCCTGGCCAATGCTGTTGCCACACATGGGCGCCGTGCCCTTGGGCACATACTGGCTCAGGAATTCGATAAGCTGCAATTCGGCTTCAGCCTCAGTCAAGGTCGAGGCCTTGACCTTGGTCGTCAGGCCGCTCCGGCCATGGGTGCCCTTGTTCCAGGCGTCCATCTTGTTGAGTTGTTCGTCGCTCTGATGAATCACCAGCACCGGGCCCTCGATGCGCTGCGCCAGATTAGGGTCGGTGACGATGACGGCAATTTCTATGATGCGTTCGGCTTCGGGATCGAGTCCGGTCATCTCGCAATCGAGCCAGACCAGATTGAGGTCGGATTTGGGCAGTAGGGAATTCATTTCAGGCATGGGCACGGAGTTTAGGTCATCGGCGACAATCGGCCCATGGCTGACTCCTTTTCCCCTTCCCTCGCCCTGACCCTGGTCTTTGCACTGGCTTTGCTGAGCGGACTTGCTCTGAAGTTCTGGCTGGCTTCACGCCAGATCCGGCATGTGGCGCAACATCGGCACGCGGTTCCGGCCGCCTTTGCCAACACCATCACGCTGGACGCGCACCAGAAGGCGGCGGACTACACCCTGGCCAAGACCCGCTTGGGCCTGCTGGAGCTGACAATCGGCGCCGTCGTGCTGCTGGGCTGGACCCTGCTGGGTGGCCTGCACCTTCTCAACCAGGCTCTGCTGCAATGGCTCGGTGGCGGCATGACACAGCAACTGGCCCTGCTCGCCGCCTTTGTGCTGATTGGCGGCCTCATCGAACTGCCGCTGTCGCTGTACCAGACCTTTGTGATCGAGGAGCGCTTTGGCTTCAACAAGATGACCGTCAAGCTGTGGCTGATCGACCTGTTCAAGTCCAGCCTGATCGGCGCACTCATCGGCCTGCCCATCGCGGCCCTCATCCTGTGGGTCATGGGTACGGCAGGCCAGACCTGGTGGCTGTGGGCCTGGGGCATCTGGATGGGCTTCAACCTGCTGCTGCTGCTGATCTACCCGACCTTCATCGCCCCGCTGTTCAACAAGTTCCAGCCGCTGGAAGACGAGACACTGAAGGCCCGCGTGACGGCGCTGATGCAGCGCTGCGGTTTTGCCGCCAAGGGTCTGTTCGTGATGGACGGCAGCCGGCGCAGCGCCCATGCCAACGCCTATTTCACCGGTTTCGGTGCCGCCAAGCGCGTGGTATTTTTTGACACGCTGCTGACCCGCCTGTCACCCGGCGAGGTCGATGCCGTGTTGGCCCATGAACTGGGCCACTTCAAGCACAAGCACATCATCAAGCGCATCGTCAGCCTGTTCGCCCTGAGTCTGGTCGGCTTTGCCCTGCTGGGCTGGCTGGCCACCCAAGTCTGGTTCTACACCGGGCTGGGCGTCAACCCCAACCTCACCATGGCCCCCACGCTCGGCGCCATGGCGTCCTCGCTGCCCCCCGAGGGGGCTCTCGCGCCTTGGGGCGGCCCGGCGTCGCTCGTCACAGCCCCCAACGATGCACTGGCCTTGCTGCTGTTCATGCTGGTAACGCCGATCTTCAGCTTCTTCATTGCGCCGGTGCTGGCCCTGTTCTCGCGCAAGCATGAGTTCGAAGCCGATGCCTACGCCGTGGCGCAGACCAACCGCAACGATCTGAGCAGCGCCCTGCTCAAGCTCTACGAAGACAACGCCTCCACACTCACGCCCGACCCGGTGTACGTGGCCTTCTACTACTCGCACCCGCCGGCCTCCGAGCGTCTGGCGCGCATGGCGGCCTGACGCTGGCCCGGAACACCGCCCCATGCATTCAGTCCCCATGAAAAATGATGCGCCCAAGCCGATCCGGCGGGCACTCAAGGCCACCGAAATCGTCACCCAACTGGCGAAGCTCGAAGGCTGGACCCTCAGCGGCGATGGCGCCAGCCTGGCGATCGAAAAAACCTACACTTTTGCCAACTACCACGAGACCATCGCCTTTGTGAACGCCATCGCCTTCATCGCCCAGCGCCGCAACCACCATCCCGAACTGGGGGTGCACTTCAACCGTTGCGTGGTGCGTTTCAACACGCATGATGTGCAGGGCATCTCGATCAGCGATTTCGAATGCGCCGCCCAGGTCGATGCCTTGCTGGCCGAGGTTGCCGCTTGACTGCCCAGGTTGTGCTCGATAAGGGGCTGGTCGTGGCCGGCCATGGCCGACATGTCATGGTGGAAACGCCCGAGGGCCGGCGTCTGATCTGCCATCCGCGCGGCAAGAAAAGTTCGGCGGTAGTGGGCGACCGCGTGCTGTGGCAGGCGTCACGCGATGAAGGCACGATCGAGAAAATTGAAGAGCGGCGCAACCTGTTTTACCGGCAGGACGAAATTCGCACCAAGTCCTTCGCCGCCAACCTGGACCAGGTGCTGATCCTGATCGCCGCCGAGCCCGAGTTCTCCGAGAGCCAGCTTTGCCGCGCCCTGATCGCGGCCGAGGCCGAGCGCATCACCCCCATCATCGCCCTCAACAAAAGCGACCTGAGCGAACCGTTCGCCCGGGCCTGGGACCGGCTGGCGCCCTACCGTCGCATGGGCTACACGGTCTTGCCCTTGGCACTCAAACCCAACATACCGGTAGCCCAGCAGTCGGCTTCCAGCGACGCCTTGCGCGCCGTGCTGGACGGCAAGACCACACTGGTGCTGGGCCCGTCAGGCTCCGGCAAGAGCACGCTGATCAACCTGCTGGTGCCTGGCGCGCAGGTTCTCACGGGTGAAATCTCGACCGCACTGAACTCCGGCAAACACACCACCACCAGCACCAACTGGTACTGGGTTGACGCGGAACGGACCACGGCACTGATTGACTCGCCGGGTTTTCAGGAGTTCGGCCTGCAGCACATCGACCCCATGCACCTGGCCGGTCTGATGCCAGACATCAAACCCTGGATTGCAAACTGCAAGTTCTACAACTGCACGCACCTGCATGAACCCGGGTGCGGCGTCATCGCTGCGGTGCAGTCCGACGCCGAGCCCCCCGTTATCAGCGCCCGCCGCTACAAGATTTACAGCGACTTGTTTGCCGAGCTATCCCAGCAGCGCCGCTATTGAGCAAATGCTTGAGCGGCGCACGGCCGCCCGAAGCCGCGAAGGCCCCCATGGGGGGCAGCGACCACACACAGTGAGGGCGCGTGGGGCTCAACACGTTTAACCCAAGAGCCGCGCCAGTGTGAGCAGAGCCAGCAGCACCATCCACATCACGACCGAGCGCCAGACCAGACCGACGATGCTGCGCAGATGCGCCAGTTCCGGCTCCTGCCGCGTGCTTGTCGCAGCGTCAGGCTCGGTTGCAGGCACGGGCAAGCTGGCACCCAGCCGCACGTTCACGGCCCCGGCCGTGGCGGCGATGATCACACTGTCGTTGTCGCCCCCGGATTGGGCTTCCTGATTGCGCCAGCTGTCGATGGCTTCTTCAAAACTTCCCACCACGGCAAAACCCAGCGCCGTGATGCGTGCCGGCAGCCAGTCCACCGCCTGCCAAGCCCGGCTGGCCGCCTGTTTTGCTGCCTCGCTCACCGGATGGCCCGGCTTGCTGTCAACGTACTGCCAGTAACGCGCCACAAACTCACTGAGACGGAATAACACGGCCCCCACCGGCCCCAGGCCAAAGGCCGCCAGGATGGAAAACCAGGCCAGCACACCGAAGACATGCCGATGCGCCGCCAGCACCGAGTACTCGATGACATGGCGGATGATTTCGCGTCGCGGCAGCTCACGCGCATCAATCTGCCGCCACTCGGCCAGCAGGTTGCGCGCACGCTCTTCATCGCCGGCATCAAGCGCATCCCGGATGCCCGTGAAATGGTGACTGAATTGCCGAAAACCCAGCGTGGCATAGAGCACGGCCACATTCCACAGCACCGCTGCAAACCAGCCCAGCAGCGACAGCAAAAGCCAATGGACACCCAAGGCCACCAGTGACGGTACGCCCACCGCCACCCCCCAGGCCAGCCAGCCATGGGGCTCCTTGCCGGCATCGAAGTTGCGAAGCACCCAGCGCACCCAGCCACGCGTGCCTGCGTGCACCAGGTTGCCACTGGCAAGGGGACGCGCCTGCTCCAGGAGCAGCGCCAGAAGAATGGCAAAAAAGCTCATGCTGCCATCATAGCGGCCGCATTGCCCTGCCCGCAGACGCGACGCGTGAATCCATGCGTTCAGGCTGCCAAAAAACGGTAGAGATTGCGCAACATGCCGGCCGTGGCACCCCAGATGAAGCGCTCTTTCCCGGCGTCCTGGTAGGGCATGGAAAACCAGTCGCGCTGCAGGCCTTCGGTCACCAAGGTATGGCGCCGGTGATGGGCCGGGTTCATCAGAAAAGCCAGCGGCACTTCGAACACATCGGCCACCTCGCCTTCGTTGGGCGTGAGTGTGAAACCGGGCTGCACCAGCGCCACCACCGGCGTGATGATGAAGGCGCTGCCAGTGGTGTAAATAGGCAAGGCGCCCAGCACCTGGACAAAGTCCGAGGCCAGACCCACTTCTTCCTCCGCCTCGCGCAGCGCCGTCATGATGACATCCGCATCGGTCTGGTCCACCTTGCCGCCGGGAAAGGCGATCTGTCCCGAGTGGTTAGCCAGATGGCTGGTACGCTGGGTCAGCAACACCATCGGCTGCTCTCGCATCACCACCGGTACCAGCACCGCGGCCTGCACGGGCGAACGCTGGGTAAAGCGTGGCTCCATCCGAATCTCGGGCTGCCAGGCAGGAGGGGCGCCAAAACGCTGCCGCAGGGCAGCTGGCTGCAGATGGGCCGAGGACACCGCTGGCAGGTGGTCGTCCACGCCTGCCACCGGAATCAGGCGTGGATCAAAGTTGGGCAATTTGGACAGCGGGGTGAAATGATCGGACGACGACACGGCGGCCAGCGGAAAAAAGGTTAAAAAAAACCGCCACGAGCATACGCTGGTGACGGCTTCTGGCAAAACGGCTGGCTTTATACGGCAGCAGTCGCCGTCTTCTTGGCCGGGAGTTTTTCCTTGATACGGGCCGACTTGCCGCTGCGGTCACGCAGGTAGTACAGCTTGGCGCGACGCACATCGCCACGGCGCTTGACTTCGATGCCGGCGATCAGCGGGCTGTAAGTCTGGAACGTACGCTCCACGCCTTCGCCGCTGGAGATCTTGCGCACGATGAAGCCGCTGTTGAGGCCGCGGTTGCGCTTGGCAATCACGACACCTTCGTAGGCCTGCACGCGCTTGCGGGTGCCTTCAACGACGTTGACACTCACGATCACCGTGTCGCCAGGGGCAAACGCGGGGATGTTCTTGCCGAGACGAGCAATTTCTTCTTGCTCAAGGGTTTGAATCAGGTTCATGGTTTCCTCACATGATCATGTACGCGTCAGTGCCGGGATGACACAAAATGCCTGCAGTCAAGCTGCAAGGCGACCGTACAGAGGATCGAAAAGCCTTTGATTATAGCAAAACCAGCGCGACTCAGACCGGCCGCGCCAGGCAGACCTCGTCCTGTTTGCTGAGCCGCCCGGCCGCACGGGCCCGCTCAATCAACTCCGGCCGCAAGCGGGCTGTCAGCTGCAGGCGCTGGTCGCGGCGCCAGCGCTCGATCTGTACATGGTGGCCCGAGAGCAGCACATCGGGCACTTTATGCCCCTGCCAGTCTTCCGGACGGGTGTAGTGCGGGCAGTCCAGCAGGCCATCCAGGGCCGGGTTAAAACTGTCGAGGGCATGGCTGTCGGCATCGCCCAGCACCCCGGGCTGCAGGCGCGCCACAGCATCCAGCAGGGCCATGGCAGCAATTTCACCGCCCGAGAGCACGAAGTCCCCCAGGCTGATTTGCTCGTCGACATGGGTGTCGATGAAGCGCTGGTCAATGCCTTCGTAGCGGCCACAGACCAGGATGGCACCCTCGCTGGCGGCCCAGCGCTCGACCGCAGCATGGTTGAGCGGCTGGCCCAGCGGGGAAAACAAAACAACCGGCGCCTTGTCGGCGCGCTGCGCTTGCACGTTGTGCAGGCAGCGCTCCAGCGGCTCGGCCATCATGACCATGCCGGGGCCGCCACCAAAGGGACGGTCATCGACGCGACGGTAGTTGCCGGTCGCAAAGTCACGCGGATTGTTCAGGTGAACATCGACCTGGCCTGACTCGTAGGCACGGCGGGTGATGCCCGCCGTCAAGAGCGGAGCAAACAGTTCGGGGAACAGCGTGAGAACATCAAACCGCATGAGCAGATCTTCTGGCAGTGCAAAGGCTCAGTCGCCGCCGGGCCGCCCCAAGGCGACAGCGCCCCCCTCGGGGGGCAGCGCAGTACACGCAGTGACAAGCGTGGGGGCCATCTAGTAGTCGGGTTGCCAGTCCACCCGGATCTGGCGTGCCGTCAGATCCACAGCGTCAACGAAGGCGGACACAAAGGGAATCATGCGCTCAAGCGCCTTGCCATCCTGCTCGTAGGCCAACACCAGCACGGTTTGCGGCCCGGTAGAGAGCAGTTCATGCACTTGACCCAGACCCAGACCTTCGCGGTTGACCACGTCCAGACCGATCAGATCGACCCAGTAGTACTCATCGTTGCTGGTGCCGGGGAAACTTGAACGGCCCACGAAAATGCGGGCGCCACGCAGGGCCTCAGCCGCATCCCGACCATCCACATCCTGCGCCGTGGCAACCACGGTATCGGAATGGACCTTGGCTTCCCGGATGGCGAGCTTGCGCGTGCCGGAAAAGGTTTTGGCGCCCTTTTCAGCCGGTTGCAAAAACCAGGTCTTGGAAGAAAAAAGCGCCTCGGGATCGGCGCTGTAGGGCAGGACTTTGAACCAGCCCTTGATGCCCCAGGCATCAAGAATGCGCCCAACTTCGATGGCGTCCGCTGGCAATTCAGCGGCTTCGAGGTTGGGCATCATGCGAAAAGAATCAGGCAGCCTTCTTGGCGGCTTGCTTGATCAGGCGCTCCACCGTAGGAGAAGCCTGCGCGCCCACGCCAACCCAGTAGGTCAGGCGGTCTTGCGCAATACGGATGCTTTCTTCGTTGGCGGTGGCAATCGGGTTGTAAAAACCGATACGCTCGATGAAGCGGCCATCGCGGCGGTTACGCTTGTCAGACACGACAATGTTGAAGAACGGGCGAGCCTTGGCACCGCCACGGGAGAGTCGAATGACGACCATGATTTATCCTTTGGGTGGCGGAAATTTCTTCCAGCCGTGAATCAATTCATTCAGTGCTTGAGACACGCGACATGACCACCCGGCCAGCGACACACTGAATAGCCTTTCATTATAACGTTTTTATTTATTATGCCTACCATCCGCCCCAGCCGCGATGAAGACATGCACGCCATCAGCGCGATTTACGCCCATCACGTCCTGCACGGCACCGGGACATTTGAGCTCGATCCGCCCAGCCTGGCCGACCTGGGTCAGCGCCGGGCCGAAGTGCTGTCCCGGGGCCTGCCCCACCTGGTCGTCGAAGACGAGGGCCGCATTCTGGGCTTTGCCTACTGCAACTGGTTTCGCCCCCGTCCTGCCTACCGGTTTGCCGCTGAAGATTCGATCTATATAGCCCCGAACGCCTGCGGCCAAGGGCTGGGGCGCGCCCTGCTGGCCGAGCTGGTCGCTGCGGCGCAGCGCGCCGGCATGCGCAAACTGATTGCCGTGATCGGCGACTCAGCCAACGCGGCCTCCATTGGTCTGCATCGTGCCAACGGCTTCAGCCATGTCGGCGTGCTCAAGTCCAGCGGCTGGAAGTTCGGCCAGTGGCTCGACACCGTGCTGATGGAAAAACCGCTGGGGCCGGGCGACACCACTTCTCCCGCACAATAGCCCTCCATGAAAAACAAAACCCTGGCCGCCTGGCTCACATTTCTCGGAGGCCCGCTGGGCCTGCATCGCTTTTACTTGAAGGGCCTGTTGGACCCGATCGGCTGGCTGCTACCCATTCCCACGGCGCTGGGGTTCCACGGCATACAGCGGATCCAGCAATTTGGCGTCGATGATCAGTGGAGTTGGGTGTTGATCCCCCTGCTGGGCTTCACCATCGCCGGCTGCGCCCTCAACGCCATCGTCTATGGCCTGATGACACCAGACAAATGGAATGCCCGTTTCAATCCAGCAGCGGCTCCCGATGCGCCCGCCGGCCAGACCCGTTGGCTGACCATCGGTGCCATTGCGCTCTCGCTGCTCGTGGGCACCACGGTGCTGATGGCGAGCATTGCCTTCAGCTTCCAGCACTATTTCGAATACCAGGTCGAAGAAGCACGCCGGATCAGCCAATAAGCGTCTTCTGAGAAGAAATAGGAAAGGGCCTCGACGGGCCCTTTTTCCAAGCTAGGCACCTGCGTGCTCAGAACAGCTGCAGGCTGACCCAGTAGGCCACGATGGCCACGAAGGCGCTGGCCGGGATAGTGAAAATCCAGGCCCAGACAATGTTGCCCGCCACACCCCAGCGCACGGCACTGGCACGTTGCGCCGAGCCCACGCCGACAATGGCGCCGGTGATGGTGTGGGTGGTGGAGACCGGGATGCCCATGGCGGTCGCCAGGAACAGCGTGATGGCGCCGCCGGTTTCGGCGCAGAAACCACCGACCGGCTTGAGCTTGGTGATTCGCTGCCCCATGGTCTTGACGATGCGCCAGCCGCCGAACATGGTGCCGGCACCGATGGCCAGATAACAGCTCACCACGGTCCAGGCTGGCGGCGATGTGTCAACGGAAGTCACAAAACCCGTGGCAATCAGCAGCATCCAGATGATGCCGATGGTCTTTTGCGCATCGTTGCCACCATGGCCCAAGCTGTAAGCGCCAGCCGAAACCAGCTGCAGGCGACGGAACCAGCGGTCCACCTTGGATGGCGTGGCACGCCGGCATACCCAGGCCACCAGCAACATCATCAGCGAGCCCAGCAAGAAGCCGAGCAGCGGCGAGACAAAGATGAAGACCACGGTCTTGAGGATGCCGGTGGAAATCAGCGCATCGGTACCCGCCTTGCCGATGACCGCGCCCACGATGCCGCCAATCAGCGCATGCGACGAACTGCTGGGGATGCCGTAGTACCAGGTAATAAAGTTCCAGGTAATGGCGCCAATCAGCGCGCCGAACACCACATGGGTATCGACGATGCCGGGCTGCACAATGCCCTTGCCCACCGTGGCCGCCACGCTTAAGTGGAAAATGAAGATGGCCAGGAAGTTAAAAAAGGCGGCGAACAGGACGGCCTGTCCTGGTCGAAGCACGCCGGTGGACACCACCGTGGCAATCGAATTGGCCGCATCATGAAAACCATTCATGAAGTCGAATGCCAGCGCCAGGAACACCAGCAGAATGATCACCCAGAGTGCGCTCTGTACGCTTTCCATGCCGGGGTCCCGATCAGGCGTTCTCGAGGACGATGCCCTCGATCTGGTTGGCCACGTCCTCGCACTTGTCGGTCACGGTCTCCAGCAACTCGTAGATCGCCTTGAGCTTGATCACCTCGCGCACATCAGGTTCTTCACGAAACAGCTTGCTCATGGCGGTGCGCATCACACGGTCAGCATCGGACTCCAGGCGGTCGATCTCCTCGCAGGTCTTGAGCGCGGCTTCGGCCGTCTTGGCGTCGCCGATGTTATCGAGCAAGTACACCGCATCCTTGACGCGTTCGCAGCATTTCACGCTGAGTTCGGTCAGGCGGATGATTTCGTCCGTCATGTGGCGCACGTCATACAGAGCCATGGTCTCGGCCGCATCCTGGATCAGGTCGGCGACATCGTCCATGGTGTTGATGAGCGAATGGATCTGCTCGCGGTCAATCGGCGTGATGAAGGTCTTGTGCAGCGCCTTGTTGACGTCATGCGTGATGCGGTCGGCGGCCTGTTCGGCGGCGTCAACGTCGCGGTTGTACTGCTCGCGCAGGTTGTGGTCACTGTAATGGGCGACGAGTTGCGAGAAAGCCCGGGCCGCCTCGACGATGCGGTCCGCATGCTGGTTGAACATCTCAAAAAAGTTGCCGTCGCGCGGCATTAATTTCCCAAACAGCATGAAGCTCTCCTTATTCGGACCCGGTCAATGAAATGACCCGTTGATATCGGGGTGAAGTGTAACCGCCACACTCCTGATGCCGCTCCATCAGCCACTGCGGAAGATGAAATAAACCGCCCCCACCATGCACAGTGCCGCCCACAGATAGTCCAGCTTGAACGGCTCCTTCAGGTACAGCATGGCAAATGGCAGAAACACGCTCAGCGTCACCACTTCCTGCGCAATCTTGAGTTGCCCGACCGTGAACCCCGCCTGCTGGAAACCGATGCGGTTGGCCGGCACCTGCAGCAGGTATTCGAACAGGGCAATGCCCCAACTCGCCAGCGCCGCAATGTACCAAGGCGCCGTGGCCAGGTTTTTCAGGTGGCCATACCAGGCAAAGGTCATGAAGATATTGCTGCCGATCAGCAACAAGATGGTTTGCAAAGACAAAGGCAGGGACTGGATCGTGCTCATGCCAGGATTATCGAGCCCTGCAACACATGCGCCCGCTGCCCCTACATGCCGGGCTGGTAGAGCACCACCTGATCGCGGCCAGTTTGCTTGGCAAAATACATCGCCGCATCCGCATTGCGGATCAGCGCCTGGGCATCGCCACCGTGTTCAGGGTAAACGGCCAGGCCGATGCTGGTCGAAATATCAAGCGAATGGCCGGCGATCTCAAAAGGCCGGCGCAGCGCTGCACAAATTTTCTCGGCCACCCGCAAGGCATCCTGCGCCTCACCCACCGTCGTCAGCAGGACCACGAATTCGTCCCCGCCGATACGTGCCACTGTATCTGCCGCGCGCACACATTCCACACTTCGCCTGGCCACCTCCTTGAGCAGCAGATCGCCCACCTCATGCCCGTAACGGTCATTGATGGGTTTGAACTTGTCGAGATCGAAGTACATCAACCCCATACGCGTCCGGTCACGCCGGGCACGGACGATGGCCTGCCCAAGTCGCTCGGTCAACAACAGCCGATTAGGCAGATCCGTCAAGGCATCATGCATGGCCAGATGGCGCATGCGCCCCTCGGCCGCCTTGCGAACCGTGATGTCCGAGAATACGGCCACATGGTGCGTCAGCTGCCCCTTGTCATCCAACACGCGCTTGATGGAGAGCCACTCGACATAGACCTCACCACTCTTTTTTCGATTCAGCACTTCCCCCGACCAATACCCCATTTCGACCAGCTTCGCCCACATCTCCTGATAAAACGCCTTCGAATGCGTCTTGGCCGAGAGCAAGCGCGGATTGCGGCCAATCACCTCCTGCGGCTCGTAACCCGTGATGGCCGTGAAGGCCGGATTGACCGAAATGATCTCGTTTCTCGGACTGGTCACCACCATCGCCTCATCCGCGATATTGAAGACTGCCGCTGCCAGCCGCTGCTCCTCCTCACGTTGGTGACGCAAGGAAATATCCTCATGGGTGCCGATCATGCGCAGTGGCCTGCCGTCTTCGGCCCGGTTCACCACCAAGCCTCTCGCCAGTATCCATTTCCAGCTGCCGTCCTTGCACCGCACTCGAAACTCGGCCTCAAAACCAGGTACCCGGTGCCGAAAATGCGCCTTCATTCTGGCCAGCACATGCGCCTTGTCGTCGGGGTGACAAAGCGACTCCCAGTCGGCCATGCGGCTTCCAACCTCATCCTCGGCAAAACCGAACAATTGCTTGCCGAGCCTGGACAACTGCACCTCGCCAGTCTGAAGATTCCAGTCCCACACTGAAAAACCACCGCTTTCCAGTGCCAGACTCCAGCGCTGCTCACTTTCACGCAACGCCTGGTTGGTCAGCAGTTGGCGGCGCCAGGAACGTGACATCAGCCAGGCGAACAAACTCGTCATCACGGTGAACAGCAGCAGCACGACTACTGTCTGGGCCGTATCGCGCCACCACTCAGCCAGATAGTCCTGCCTTGCCATGCCCACAATCAAAAACAAGGGATAGTTCGCCAATTTGTTGTAAGAGAAAGTGCGCTCGATCTCGTCTGAGGGTGAGCGCGCGACATAGGTGGCACTGCTGCGTTGCGTCTTGAAGAGATCGCGCAGTTGCTCGGAGTGCGCCACCTGGCCGACAACGCCGCCGCCCTCCTGCACCTCTGGATAACGCGCCATGGAAATGAGCTCCGCCGAGCGCAATGCCACCAGCCCATGGGGGCCTAACTCCAAGGAGGCAAATTTCTTGACGAAATAAGCCACCGGAATATTGATGTAAACAATGCCAGCAAACTCACCACCCGGCCGGTTCACACGGCGGGACACCGGAATGGACCAGGCCTGATTGATGCGGTCCCGGAGCGGTTTGCCGATCACGGGGCCGGCTTTCAGATTTTCCCGCTGCAAAATGAAAAACTCACGGTCCCGGAGATTGATCTCTTGTGTGGGCAGCACACCTTCGCCATGGCGGACCCGCCCATTCGCATCTGTGACCCGCAGGCTGACCGTTTCCGGCAAATGGCCCTGATGGTGTTTTAAAAAGGCATTGAGGCGTTCATCATTCACGCGACCGTTGGCGATCTGCGACTCAACTTCATCGACGACCGTGTGCAGCCCCAAGTCAACACGATCGAATACCGCATTGGTTTCCCGCTCCAGCAACAGTGAAATGTTCTGCACCGAAACGCGTGCCTGGCCCTCACGCTCCATCCGGTCGTCGTATATGGCCCGAGCGGCCAAGCCCAGCCCCAGAAGGTTCAGCAGCAGCAGCCCCCCCAGAAGACGGCCGTTGAAGTGGCTAGATAAGGACGCCAGCGAAAGTGATTTCAACAAGATTCAGAATGTGATAAAAATGGTAATTTTACCAAGTCATTTCATTCTGGTTTATTTTGCGGCTACCAATTTATCAAATATTGATGCAAAACAAAAAAGCCCCACGGTACACACCGTGAGGCTTTCAGACCGTGCCCATCAAGAGCCGGTCAGGAGGAGACCGTCACTCAGGCCGCAACCTTGTCGGCCACATCCTTATACGCCTCGATCTGGTCGAAGTTCAGGTACTTGTAGACCTTGTCGCCGTTGGCAGACAGCACGCCCATGTCGGCCAGGTACTCGGCCTTGGTCGGGATGCGGCCCAGCTTGGAGGCGATTGCCGACAACTCGGCCGAACCCAGGTACACATTGGTGTTCTTGCCCAGGCGGTTGGGGAAATTGCGGGTGCTGGTGGACATCACCGTGGCGCCCTCTTTCACCTGCGCCTGGTTGCCCATGCACAGACTGCAACCCGGCATTTCCATGCGAGCGCCAGCGGCGCCGAACACGCCGTAGTGGCCTTCCTCGGTCAACTGCTGTGCATCCATCTTGGTCGGCGGCGCCATCCATAGCTTGACCGGCATGTCTTTCTTACCCTCAAGCAGCTTGCTTGCGGCGCGGAAGTGGCCGATGTTGGTCATGCATGAACCGATGAACACCTCGTCGATCTTGGCGCCGGCCACGTCCGACAGCGTCTTGGCGTCGTCGGGGTCGTTCGGGCAGCAGACGATCGGTTCGGTGATCTCGGCCAGATCAATCTCGATCACGGCGGCATACTCGGCATCGGCATCGGGCGTCAGCAGCTGCGGCTTGGCCAGCCAGGCTTCCATGGCCTTGATGCGGCGGGCGATGGTGCGCTCGTCGTGGTAACCCTGCGCGATCATGTTCTTCAGCAGCACGATGTTCGAGTTGATGTACTCGATGATCGGCGCCGGATTCAGGCGCACGGTGCAGCCGGCAGCGGAACGCTCGGCCGACGCATCAGACAACTCAAACGCCTGCTCCACCTTCATATCGGGCAGTCCTTCGATCTCCAGAATGCGGCCGGAGAAGATGTTCTTCTTGCCCTGCTTGGCGACTGTCAGGTGTCCCGCCTTGATGGCGTACAGCGGGATGGCATGCACCAGGTCACGCAACGTGACGCCGGGCTGCATCTTGCCCTTGAAGCGCACCAGCACTGATTCCGGCATGTCCAGCGGCATGACCCCGGTGGCAGCAGCAAAGGCCACCAAGCCGGAACCGGCGGGGAAGCTGATGCCGATCGGGAAGCGTGTATGGCTGTCGCCGCCAGTGCCAACGGTGTCGGGCAACAGCATGCGGTTGAGCCAGCTGTGGATGATGCCGTCACCGGGCTTGAGCGAGATACCGCCACGGTTGCTGATGAACTCAGGCAGTTCATGGTGCATCTTCACGTCCACCGGCTTCGGGTAGGCGGCCGTATGGCAGAACGATTGCATGACGAGATCGGAGCTGAAGCCCAGGCAGGCCAGGTCTTTGAGTTCGTCGCGCGTCATCGGGCCGGTGGTGTCCTGCGAGCCAACCGAGGTCATCTTCGGTTCGCAGTAGGTACCGGGCAGCACGCCCTGGCCTTCGGGCAGGCCACAGGCGCGGCCAACCATCTTCTGCGCCAGCGTGAAGCCCTTGCCAGTAGCCTTGGGAACTTGCGGCAGGCGGAACAGCGTGCTCGTCGGCAGGCCCAGCGCTTCGCGCGCCTTGCCCGTCAGACCACGGCCGATGATCAGCGGAATACGACCACCGGCGCGCACCTCATCAAACAGCACATCGCTCTTGACCGTGAACTCGGCAATCACTTTGCCGTCCTTCAGGGCCTTGCCCTCATAAGGACGTAGCTCGACGGTGTCGCCCATGTTCATCTGGCTCACATCGAGCTCGATCGGCAGGGCGCCAGCGTCTTCCATTGTGTTGTAGAAGATCGGGGCGATCTTGGAGCCCAGGCAAACGCCGCCGAAACGCTTGTTCGGCACGAAGGGGATGTCCTCACCGGTGAACCACAGCACGGAGTTGGTGGCGGACTTGCGCGAAGAACCGGTACCCACCACGTCGCCGACGTAAGCCACCAGGTTGCCCTTGGCGCGCAGGTCTTCGATGAACTTCACCGGGCCGCGCTTGCCGTCTTCCTCGGGCGTGATGCCGTCGCGCTTGTTCTTCAGCATGGCCAAGGCGTGCAGCGGAATGTCGGGGCGGCTCCAGGCGTCGGGTGCGGGCGACAGGTCGTCGGTGTTGGTCTCGCCGGTCACCTTGAGCACAGTCAGTGTGATGCTCTTGGGCACTTCGGGGCGGCTGGTGAACCATTCGGCATCGGCCCAGCTTTGCAGCACGGCCTTGGCGTGGGCATTGCCCTTGTCGGCCTTTTCCTTGACGTCGTGGAACTGGTCGAACATCAGCAGGGTTTTCTTCAAACCCTCAGCCGCGACAGCCGCCACGGCGGCATCGTCCAGCAGGTCAATCAGCGGCGTCAGGTTGTAGCCGCCCAGCATGGTGCCCAGCAGTTCGGTGGCCTTCTCGCGCGAAATCAGGGCGCACTTCTCGGTGCCATGGGCCACGGCGGCCAGGTAGCTGGCCTTGACCTTGGCAGCATCGTCCACACCAGCGGGAACGCGGTGGGTGATCAGATCGACCAGCGTAGCTTCCTCGCCCTTGGGCGGGTTCTTCAGCAGTTCGATCAGTTCAGCGGTCTGCTTGGCAGACAGCGGCAGCGGGGGGATGCCGAGCGCGGCGCGTTCTGCGACATGGGCGCGGTAGGCTTGCAACATGGTGACTCCTTCTTGAGCAATTAAAAATGGTTCAGTCCAGTCCAAATGGATCTGGTCGGTATTTATTCCTCAACATCCGTGGAGGCCACGGCGCTGCGGAGCATGGTCGGTGGGGTGATCGCATCCAGCACCGACGGGGTCGGATTTTTCTCCATGGCCTGTGCCACAGTCACCTGAGACGGATTCATGCAGGCGTCAACTAGACGCTTGCCCAGCTTGTCACTCACCATCATGGATTTGTTGGCCAGTTGCAGCCAGACAGCGCCAGCGTGGCGATCTTCCAGGCGGATGGCACCGGTCGACGTCGCAACAGGCATCATGTGAAAGCTGCTCTTGCCAAGCTGAACATGGAAATAACCGGGCCATTTGGCGTCCGCCTCAACGGTGACGGACGCGCCCAGTTCACACGGCAAGTTGCCGACATAGACACGCTCGGCAAGCGACAGCTCGGCTGGCGTGAGTGCGGTTGGTGCCGGTTCTGCCACGGCGACGGTCGTTTTTCCCGGTAGCGCCTTGTTGCTCTGGGCGAAGTGCGTCTTGCGGGTAGGTATGTTCTGCGCCAGCAGCGACAGCGGCATGGCAGCCACCAGAACCAGGGTAAGTAATGCTTTCGCGTTCATCATTCGTCTCCTTGGGTGATTCAACGACCTGACAGGTGGAAATAAGTCTGCATGCCTTGAGGCAAATGTCGCCCGGTCTGGTGCGCCCGCTCCAGCACCTGCCAGAAATAGCGGTAGCTCGCGCGGTCATGCAACTGGCCTTCAAAACTCACAGGGGCCCACTGCGCCTGAGCCGCGACCTCGATGATCGCAGCAGCCCGCTCGATGTCGGTTCCGCTCGGCGCCAGCGCCTCCAGGATGGGGCGAATCTGGCTCGGGTGGATGCTCCACATGCGCGTGTAACCAAACTCCCTGGCGGCCTTGCGGGCGGCGGCCTTCATGGCTTGAGTATCACTGAATTCAGTGACCACACAGTGAGAAGGCACTTTGCCATGGGCATGGCAGGCGGCAGCGATTTCAAGCTTGGCACGCAACACCAGCGGATGGGTGAACTGCCCCAGTTCGCCCGTGACCGCATCTGGGCGCGAACTCATGGCGCTGTCAGGAATGGCGCCGCCATGGGCCGACACGAAATCCATCAGACCAAAGCTGATGGACTGCACGCGCGGATGCGCGGCGATGTCGAAAGCACGGTGGACCGCCGCCGGCGATTCGAGAAGAACCTGCAGTGGCAGGGGATCGGTCCGACCGGCCGCACGAGCCGCGGCATCGACCGCCGCCACGGCACGTTCGACGTCGGCCACCGACTCCACCTTGGGAATCATCAAATGGCACAAGGCCTTGCCCGCGGCACCCACGATGGTTTCCACATCGGCATCAAACACCGGGTGATCCACCGGATGCACACGCACTGCCACGCGCGGCGCCGCCGGCAAGGCGGCCGTGCGCGCCGCAGCCTGCGCCTCGTTGGCCAACGCCACCACCATTTGGGCATGGTCGTGCTCGCCGCCGACCGGGGCACCGTCTTCGCAGTCGAGAGAAACATCAAACACGCAGGCCCCGAACTCGGCCGTCATTTCGGCCTGCAGTTGCAGGCTCTTGCGCATCCGCACCTCCACGCCGCTGTAATGGTCGCAACCCGGCAAAAAGCCGGCCGCGGCCTGAGCGCCGAGGAGGATGTCGCGTGGATGTTTCATGAAGTACCTATAACGGTCTGACCGTAGCGAACGGCTCGCGGGCTAGGCGCGGGTGGCGGACAACCGGAATGCACTTGCGGTGCATGAGGATGGCCGCCGAGAACCGCAACAATGCCCCCGAGTCACGCAGCAGGTCACAGCAGGTGCGCGACGCCGGCTTGTTCGTCTTGCAGCTCTTTCATGGTCTTGTTGATGCAAGTCTGGCTGAACTCATCAATCGCCAAGCCTTCAACCACCTTGTACTGACCGCCTTCGCAGACCACGGGGAAGCCGAACATGGTGTCCTTCGGAATGCCGTACCAGCCGTCCGACGGAATGCCCATGGTGACCCACTTGCCGTTGGTGCCCAGGGCCCAGTCACGCATATGGTCAATGGCCGCATTGGCAGCCGACGCAGCGGACGACAGGCCACGCGCCTCGATGATGGCCGCGCCGCGCTTGCCCACGGTGGGCAGGAACACATTGGCGTTCCAGTCCTGGTCGTTGATCATGTCCTTGACGCTTTTGCCGCCAATGGTGGCAAAGCGGTAATCGGCGTACATGGTGGGCGAATGGTTGCCCCAGACGCACAGTTTTTCGATCTCAGACACGGCTTTACCAGTCTTGGCGGCGATCTGGCTGGCAGCGCGGTTGTGGTCCAGACGCAGCATGGCGGTGAAGTTGCCGCGCTTGAGGTCCGGCGCGCTCTTCATGGCGATGTAAGCATTGGTGTTGGCAGGGTTGCCCACCACCAGCACTTTGACGTCACGGCTGGCCACGGCATTGAGGGCCTTGCCCTGGGCCGTAAAAATGGCGCCGTTGACAGCCAGCAACTCGGCACGCTCCATGCCGGGGCCGCGCGGACGGGAACCGACCAGCAGTGCGTAGTCAACATCCTTGAATGCAGTCATGGGGTCGCTGTGCGCTTCCATGCCGGCCAGCAGCGGGAAAGCGCAGTCTTCCAGTTCCATCATCACACCCTTGAGCGCCTTTTGCGGGCCTTCGACCGGCACTTCCAGCAACTGCAGAATGACAGGCTGGTCCTTGCCCAGCATCTCGCCGGAAGCAATACGGAACAACAGGGCGTAACCAATTTGACCTGCGGCACCGGTAACGGCAACGCGAACGGGCTTTTTGCTCATGATGAGAACTCCAGGAAGTGTTGTAAACAGTGACCGGGCGGGACTCCAGCGCGAGCCTGCGACGCCTCGGATGCATCCGCCAGTGTACCTCGAAAACCCCGATTCATCAATTTGTCTTGTGTCTTATATAAGATATGATTCAGGCTTCGCGCGTCCGATGCCGGAACCTTTTTTCCATGAACCAAACGCCCTCTTCCGCCGTTGATCTTGCCGCCTCCAGCGCAGAGAGCGGCGCGTCGGCGCAACTCCCGCAAACCCCGGCCTTTAGCCCGCTGTACCAGCAAATCAAGGGCTTGATCCTGCAAAGCCTGCAGGCCGGCGAGTGGCGCCCCGGCGAATCCATCCCCAGTGAAATGGACTTGGCGGCACGCTACCGCGTCAGTCAGGGCACGGTGCGCAAGGCGATTGACGAACTCGCGGCCGACAATCTGCTGGTGCGGCGTCAGGGCAAGGGCACTTTCGTCTCAACCCACGCCGAGCAGCATGTGCAGTACCGCTTTTTGCGGCTGATGCCCGACAGCGGCGACCTGCAAAGCGAAGGCCCGGCTGAGCGGGTGATCATCGACTGCAAGCGCCTGCGCGCCAGCGCCGAAATTGCCCGCGCGCTGGCGTTGCGCACCGGCGACAGCGTGTTGCAGGCACGACGGGTCCTCTCGTTTGCCGGCAAACCCACGATCCTGGAAGACCTGTGGCTGCCCGGCGGCCCCTTCAAAGGGCTGACCGCGGAACGACTGAGCCAGTACCACGGCCCGATGTACGCCCTGTTCGAAACCGAATTCGGTGTGCGCATGGTGCGGGCGGAGGAAAAAATCCGCGCCATCCTGCCCGACGCCGCGCAGAGCGCCTTGCTGAAAATACCAAAGAACACCCCTTTGTTGAGTGTGGAGCGCATTGCCTACACCTATAACGATGTTCCAATGGAGTTACGACGTGGCCTGTACCTGACCGATACCCACCACTACCGCAACCAACTCAGCTAAGAAACTCGGTTACCACTCCGGAAGCAAAGAAAAAACCCTCTAAGTTCATTGTTAGATTGCTGCATTGCAATAGAATTTCGACGCTCCGCAGCAAAAATTACAACGCGGTTACATCCTAGAAAGCCCAACCACCATGACTGAGCTTGTCACTCCCCCCCGGCCCACGCGGCCTGAGTTCCGCAACATCAACGCATTCAAGGATCTCCCCAGTTACCGCCTGCCCGTGGCTGGCTGGGTGTCGATCCTGCATCGCGTCAGTGGCGCACTCATGTTCATCCTGCTGCCCTTCATCATCTGGCTGTTTGATGTGTCGGTGTCTTCCGAGTACTCCTTCGCCCGCTTCACGGCGATCTTCAACATCGGCGCAGGCCCCATCCCGGGTTGGTTCTTCAAGCTGGTGGTGTTGGCGTTGATGTGGTCTTACCTGCACCACATCACGGCCGGCGTGCGCCATCTGTGGATGGACATCAATCACGCGGTGAGCAAGGAATTCGGCCGCAGTTCGGCCATTATTACGCTGGTGTTCAGCCTGGGCTTAAGCGCGGTTCTCGGCGCCAAGCTGTTTGGCCTTTACTAAAACAACAAGGAGCGACACATGTCGGTTAACTACGGCTCCAAGCGCATCGTCGTGGGTGCGCACTATGGACTGCGCGACTGGCTGAGCCAGCGCATCACGGCGGCCTTGATGGTCCTGTTCACCCTGCTGCTGCTGGGTCAGGTTCTGTTGACGCGCGGCCCCATCGGCTACGAAACCTGGGCCGGCATCTTTGCGGCCCAATGGATGAAGGTACTGACCTTCACCGTCATCATCGCGCTGGCCTGGCACGTCTGGGTCGGTATGCGCGACATCTGGATGGACTACATCAAGCCCGTCTGGCTCCGCCTGTCGCTGCAGGTATTCACCATTGTCTGGCTGGTGGCATGCGCCGGCTGGGCTGTTCAAGTCCTGTGGAGGCTGTAATTCATGACCTACTCCGTATCCAAGCGCAAATTTGACGTCGTCATCGTCGGAGCCGGCGGCTCCGGCATGCGCGCCTCGCTGCAACTCGCCCGCGCCGGCCTCAACGTGGCTGTCTTGTCCAAGGTGTTCCCGACCCGCTCGCACACCGTCGCCGCCCAGGGCGGCATTGGCGCCTCGCTCGGCAACATGAGCGATGACAACTGGCATTACCACTTCTACGACACCATCAAGGGCTCCGACTGGCTCGGCGACCAGGATGCAATCGAATTCATGTGCCGCGAAGCGCCCAAAGTCGTGTACGACCTGGAGCACATGGGCATGCCGTTTGACCGCAACCCGGATGGCACGATTTACCAGCGTCCGTTCGGCGGCCATACCGCCAACTACGGCGAGAAGCCGGTGCAACGCGCCTGCGCCGCAGCTGACCGCACCGGTCACGCCATGCTGCACACCCTGTACCAGCAGAACGTCCAGGCCAAAACGCAATTCTTCGTCGAGTGGATGGCGCTGGACCTGATCCGTGACGCCGAAGGCGATGTGGTCGGCGTGACCGCCCTGGAGATGGAAACCGGCGATCTGCACGTCCTGCATGCCAAGACCGTGCTGCTGGCCACCGGTGGCGCCGGCCGCATCTTTGCGGCCTCCACCAATGCCTTCATCAACACCGGTGACGGTCTGGGCATGGCGGCACGCGCCGGCATCCCGCTCGAAGACATGGAGTTCTGGCAGTTCCACCCGACCGGCGTGGCTGGTGCCGGCGTGCTGCTGACCGAAGGCTGCCGCGGTGAAGGCGCGATTTTGCTCAACAGCAAGGGCGAGCGCTTCATGGAGCGTTATGCCCCGACGCTGAAAGACCTGGCACCGCGCGACTTCGTCTCGCGCTCGATGGACCAGGAGATCAAGGAAGGTCGCGGCTGCGGCCCGAACAAGGACTACGTGCTGCTCAAGCTGGACCACCTGGGCGCCGAGACCATCCACAAACGTCTGCCCTCGGTCTACGAGATCGGCGTCAACTTCGCCAACGTCGACATCACCAAGGAGCCCATCCCCGTGGTGCCGACCATCCACTACCAGATGGGCGGTATCCCGACCAACGTCAACGGCCAGGTGGTGGTGCAGAACGCCAACAACCAGAGTGAGGTCGTCAACGGCCTGTATGCGGTGGGCGAATGCTCCTGCGTCAGTGTGCACGGCGCCAACCGCCTGGGCACCAACTCGCTGCTCGACCTGCTGGTGTTCGGCCGTGCCGCCGGCAACCACATCGTCGACTTCGCCAGTAAGACCAAGTCGCACAAGCCGATGCCGGCCGATGCCGCTGACCGCACGCTGGAGCGTCTGGCCCGTCTGGACGCCCGCCCCAATGGCGAATATGCCCAGAACGTGGCCAACGACATGCGCGCCAGCATGCAGCAGCACGCCGGCGTGTTCCGCACCCAGGCCAGCATGGACGAAGGCGTCAAGAAGATCGCTGAAATCCGTGAGCGCGTTCAGAGCATCGGCCTGAAGGACAACTCCAAGATCTTCAACACCGCACGCATCGAGGCGCTGGAAGTCGAGAACCTGATCGAATGCGCCCAAGCCACCATGGTGTCGGCCGCTGCGCGCAAGGAATGCCGTGGCGCCCACACCGTGAGCGACTACGAGCGTCCCGCCGATGATCCGGTGGCACCGCTCGGCCGCGATGATGCCAACTGGATGAAGCACTCCCTGTGGCACAGTGCCTCCAACAGCCTGAGCTACAAACCCGTCAACCTCAAGCCCCTGACGGTCGACTCGGTCCCGCCCAAGGTCCGCACCTTCTAAGACGTCACGGAAAGAACCCATCATGCAAAAACGTACGTTCCAGATCTACCGCTACGACCCGGACAAGGATGCCAAGCCCTACATGCAGACCATCGAGGTCGAACTCGACGGTCACGAACGCATGCTGCTCGACGCCCTGATGAAGCTCAAGGCCGTCGACCCGTCCATCTCGTTCCGCCGTTCCTGCCGCGAAGGCGTCTGCGGCTCGGACGCGATGAACATCAACGGCAAGAACGGCCTGGCCTGCCTGACCAACATGAACACGCTGCCTGGCGTGATCACGCTCAAGCCGCTGCCCGGCCTGCCGGTGGTGCGCGACCTGATCGTCGACATGACGCAGTTTTTCAAGCAGTACAACTCGATCAAGCCTTACCTCATCAACGACAACGTGCCGCCCGAGAAGGAGCGCCTGCAGTCGCCTGAAGAGCGCGAAGAGCTCAACGGCCTGTACGAGTGCATTTTGTGCGCGAGCTGCTCCACCAGCTGCCCGAGCTTCTGGTGGAATCCCGACAAGTTCGTCGGTCCCGCCGGTCTGCTGCAAGCCTACCGCTTCATCGCCGACAGCCGTGACGAGGCCACCGGCGAGCGCCTGGACAACCTCGAAGACCCCTATCGCCTGTTCCGCTGCCACACCATCATGAACTGCGTCGATGTCTGCCCCAAGGGTCTGAACCCGACCAAGGCCATCGGCAAGATCAAAGAGATGATGGTTGCCCGCGCGGTGTAAGCAATTCCAAGGGGTTACTGTGGACAATGAATTGATCGGTGAAAGAGGTTTGAGCAAGCTGAAATGGCGTTGCCGTCGCGGCCTGCTGGAAAACGATCTTTTCATCGAGCGCTTCTTCCGCAAATTTGAGCCCACCCTGACGGTACGCCAGTCGCAAGGTCTGACCGATTTGATGGATCTGAGCGACAACGACCTGCTCGACCTTCACCTCGGCCGCAGGCCCTTGTCGGAGGTCAGCCCCGAGCTGGACCGCGAGGATGTACGCGAAGTATTGAACATGTTGAGAGAAACCTGCTGAAAGGCCAAAAATGAAACTAGCTGACAACAAAGCCACCCTGTCGTTCAGTAACGGCAGCCCGAGCATCGATCTGCCCGTTTACCAGGGCAACATCGGCCCGGATGTCATCGACATTCGCAAGCTCTATGGTCAAACGGGCATGTTCACCTATGACCCGGGCTTTCTCTCCACCGCCTCCTGCCAGTCCGCCATCACTTTCATTGATGGCGATAAGGGTGAACTGCTGTACCGCGGCTACCCGATCGAGCAACTGGCCACCCAGTGCGACTTCATGGAAACCTGCCACCTGCTGCTGTACGGTGACCTGCCGGACGCCAAGGGCAAGGCCGAGTTCACCAAGCGCGTGACCAACCACACCATGGTCAACGAGCAGATGCAGTTCTTCCTGCGCGGTTTCCGCCGTGACGCCCATCCGATGGCCATCATGACCGGCCTGGTCGGCGCCCTGTCGGCCTTCTACCACGACAGCACCGACATCAACAACCCGGAACACCGCGAGATTTCGGCGATCCGGCTGATTGCCAAGATGCCCACGCTGGTGGCCATGGCCTACAAGTACAACGTCGGCCAGCCCTACATGTACCCGAAGAACGACCTGAGCTACGCCGGCAACTTCCTGCACATGATGTTTGCCACGCCCTGCGAGGAGTACAAGGTCAACCCGGTGCTGGAGCGCGCCCTGGACCGCATCTTTACCCTGCACGCCGACCACGAGCAGAACGCCTCGACCTCGACCGTGCGCCTGTGCGGCTCGTCCGGCACCAACCCGTTCGCAGCGATTGCCGCCGGCGTCGCCTGCCTGTGGGGCCCGGCCCACGGTGGCGCCAACGAAGCCTGCCTGAGCATGCTGGAAGAAATCCAGGCCATGGGCGGTGTTGCCAAGGTTGGCGAATTCATGGAGAAGGTCAAGGACAAGAACTCTGGCGTCAAGCTCATGGGTTTTGGCCACCGCGTCTACAAGAACTACGATCCGCGTGCCAAGCTGATGCAGGAAACCTGCAAGGAAGTGCTCAAGGAACTGGGTCTGGAAAACGACCCGCTGTTCAAGCTGGCCATGGCACTGGAAAAGATTGCCCTGGAAGACGAGTACTTTGTCTCCCGCAAGCTCTACCCCAATGTCGACTTCTACTCCGGCATCGTGCAGCGCGCCATCGGCATCCCGACCTCGCTGTTCACCGCCGTGTTTGCACTGGCCCGTACCGTGGGCTGGATCGCCCAGCTCAACGAGATGATCAGCGATCCGGAATACAAGATTGGCCGTCCGCGCCAGCTGTTCACCGGCTCGGTGCGCCGTGACGTGCCTCCGCTGGCCAAGCGTTAAACTGCGCTGAATCGCATGCCCGCCGCACGGCAACGTCGGCGGGCATTTTTCATGGTCTTCACTTTGCCCCCGCATGCGTCTGATCCAAAGCGCCGATGAACTCAAAGCCCTGCTGCCCGAAAGCACCGCCACGAGCCCTTGCAGCTGCAGCCTGGGCGGCTGCGCCGGCTGGGAAAGCATGACCGAAGACCGCTGGCCTGCCGATCAGATGCAGGCGGTCGCCACGCTGCGCGACCCCGACGTCTACGAGCCGACCTTTGAGGAGCGCCATCCGGCGGGAACGCGCTATGACTCGCCCGAGGCACCGGTCGCTGTGAAATTTTTTCCCTACAACCGTTGCGAGCTCTGGCGCTGCACCCAATGCGAGCGCCATCTGTTGCGCTACACCGAATACGGTGGCTACTACGTCGACCACCGGGTGCGCGAGCTGTCCCCCAAGCTCGACATCATCGACTGACAGCAAGAGAACAAGCGTCCGCATAAAATGGGGGATTGCCAAGGAAAACCACATGGGACGCACCCTCTACGACAAAATCTGGGACGAGCACGTTGTCCACCTCGAGGAAGACGGCACCGCTATCCTCTATATTGACCGCCATCTGGTCCATGAAGTCACCAGCCCGCAGGCCTTTGAAGGCCTGCGCCAAGCCGGGCGCAAAGTCTGGCGCGTCAGTTCCATCGTCGCCACCGCCGACCACAACACCCCCACCACCGGCTGGGAACTGGGCTACGACGGCATCACCGACCCGATCAGCCGGGAGCAGATCACCACGTTGGACGCCAACATCAAGGAGTCCGGCGCCGCCGCGTTCTTCCCCTTCCTGTCCAAACGCCAGGGCATCGTGCATGTGATCGGTCCGGAGAACGGCGCCACCCTGCCCGGCATGACGGTGGTCTGCGGCGACTCGCACACCTCGACGCACGGCGCCTTTGGCGCGCTGGCGCACGGCATCGGCACCAGTGAAGTCGAGCATGTGATGGCCACGCAGACGCTGCTGGCCAAGAAGGCCAAGAACATGCTGATCAAGGTCGAAGGCGCCCTCGCCAAGGGCTGCACCGGCAAGGACATCGTGCTGGCCATCATTGGAAAAATCGGAACAGCAGGAGGCACCGGCTACACCATCGAGTTTGCCGGCTCGGCCATCCGTGCCTTGAGCATGGAAGGCCGCATGACGGTGTGCAATATGGCGATCGAAGGCGGCGCCCGCGCCGGTCTGGTCGCCGTCGATGACAAGACCATCGAGTACGTCAAGGGCCGCCTGCTGTCGCCCACCGGCGTGGAATGGGATCAGGCCGTCACCTACTGGAAGACGCTGCACTCCGACCCGGATGCCAAATTCGATACGGTGGTGGAACTCGATGCCACACAAATCCTGCCGCAGGTCACCTGGGGCACCTCGCCCGAGATGGTGCTGGGCATCGATGGCCGCGTACCCGATCCCGACAAAGAGAAGGACGCCAACAAGCGCAGCGCCATCGAGCGCGCCCTGACCTACATGGGCTTGGCGCCTGGCAAGCCGCTGGCTGACATCACCATCGACAAGGTCTTCATCGGCTCCTGCACCAACAGCCGCATCGAGGACATGCGCGAGGCTGCCGCCATCGTGAAAAAACTCGGCCAGAAGGTCGCCAAAAACGTCAAGCTGGCCATGGTGGTACCTGGCTCCGGTCTGGTCAAGGAACAGGCCGAGCGCGAAGGCCTGCACGAAATCTTCAAGGCCGCGGGTTTCGAATGGCGCGAGCCGGGTTGTTCCATGTGCCTGGCTATGAATGCTGACCGACTGGAGCCCGGCGAGCGCTGCGCCTCCACCAGCAACCGCAACTTCGAGGGGCGCCAGGGCGCCGGTGGCCGCACCCACCTGGTGAGCCCGGCCATGGCCGCTGCTGCTGCCATCCATGGCCATTTTGTCGATGTCCGTAAATTTGCCTGATCTTTTGGAAAGGAATCCAGCATGAAAAAACTGACGTTTATCACGATGTTGTTTCTCACGGTCGTTCTGACAGGCTGCAACACAGTCCAGGGCTTTGGCGAGGACCTGCAAAAACTGGGCAGCAAGATCGACCAGAAAGCCAAAGAAAAACAATGAACAAGTTTGCCGTGCACAAGGGCCTGGTGGCCCCGATGGACCGCGAGAACGTCGACACCGACGCCATCATCCCCAAGCAGTTCCTCAAGTCGATCCGCAAGACCGGCTTTGGCCCCAACCTGTTTGATGAATGGCGCTACCTGGACGCCGGCTACCCCGGCCAGGACCCGGCTTCGCGCCGCCCCAACCCGGACTTCGTGCTCAACCAGCCACGCTATGCCGGCGCCTCCATCCTGCTGGCGCGCAAGAACTTTGGCTGCGGCTCCTCACGCGAACACGCGCCCTGGGCTATCGACCAGTTCGGCTTTCGCGCCATCATCGCCCCGAGCTTTGCCGACATCTTCTTCAACAATTGCTTCAAGAACGGCCTGCTGCCGATTCAATTGCCAGAAGCGACTGTGGCCCAGCTGTTCGACGAGGCACTCGCCTTCCCCGGCTACCAGCTCACCATCGATCTGGAGCGTCAGGTCATCGTCAAGCCCCAAGGCGAGGAAATCCCTTTCGACGTGCAGCCTTTCCGCAAGTACTGCCTGCTCAACGGTTTCGACGACATCGGCCTGACCCTGCGCCAGGCCGACAAGATCAAAGCCTTCGAAGCCCAGCGTCTGACCCAAAAACCCTGGTTGGCGCACACCACCCTGGGCTAAGCCCTTATCTATTCCATCGTAAACAACAACATGAAAATTGCAGTCTTGCCGGGTGACGGCATCGGTACCGAAATCGTCGCCGAGGCCGTCAAGGTCCTGAACGTGCTCGACCTGTCCTTCGAGATGGAAACCGCCCTGGTCGGTGGCGCCGCCTACGAGGCCCATGGCCACCCGCTGCCTGAGTCCACACTGAACCTGGCCAAATCGGCCGACGCCATCCTGTTCGGCGCCGTCGGCGACTGGAAGTACGACAAGCTGGACCGCCCACTGCGCCCCGAGCAAGCCATCCTGGGCCTGCGCAAGCACCTGGGCCTGTTCGCCAACTTCCGCCCCGCCATCTGCTACGAGGAGCTGGTGGGCGCCTCCAGCCTCAAGCCGGAGCTGATCGCCGGGCTGGACATCCTGATCATTCGTGAACTGACCGGCGATATCTACTTTGGCCAGCCGCGCGGCCGCCGTATTGCCGTAGACGGCCACTTCCCGGGCGCCGAAGAAGCCTTCGACACCATGCGCTACAGCAAGCCAGAGATCGAACGCATCGCCCATGTCGCCTTCCAGGCCGCGCGCAAGCGCAGCAAGAAGGTCACCAGTGTCGACAAGGCCAATGTGCTGGAAACCTTCCAGTTCTGGAAAGACGTGGTGACCGAGGTGCACGCCCAGTACCCCGACGTGGAACTGGAACACATGTATGTGGACAACGCAGCCATGCAACTGGTCCGCGCGCCGAAGAAGTTCGACGTGGTCGTGACCGGCAACATGTTCGGCGACATCCTGTCGGACGAAGCGTCCATGCTGACCGGCTCGATCGGCATGCTGCCCTCGGCCAGCCTGAACAGCAAGAACCAGGGTCTGTACGAGCCCAGCCACGGCAGCGCGCCGGACATCGCCGGCAAGGGTATTGCCAACCCGCTGGCTACAATACTGTCTGCTGCCATGATGCTCCGTTTCTCGCTCAACCAAGCCCCTGCCGCCGACCGTATTGAGTCTGCGGTGAAGAGCGTGCTGGCAAACGGAATGCGCACGGCAGACATCTGGTCAGAAGGCACCACCCGGGTCAGCACCCGTGAAATGGGCGACGCCGTCGTCGCTGCCATTACAAAAACCAAGGGCTAAACAGGCTCTCGGTTCGTCACGCCCTTCCGGCTGGACGAGCCGGGAAAACAGGATTTGATTTGAAAGGGCATGTGATGAGCAAAGTTGGTAATCTGGTGGGCCTCGTCGGTTGGCGCGGCATGGTGGGCTCGGTCCTGATGGACCGCATGCAGGCCGAAGGGGACTTCGGCCTGATCGAGCCGGTGTTCTTCTCCACCTCGAACGCCGGCGGCAAGGCCCCGGCCCAGGCGAAGAATGAAACCACGCTCAAGGATGCCAATAGCATCGATGAGCTGAAGAAGTGCGACATCATCCTGACCTGCCAGGGCGGCGACTACACCAAGGAGGTGTATCCGAAGCTGCGCGCTGCTGGCTGGAACGGCCACTGGATCGACGCCGCCTCCTCGCTGCGCATGGCCGATGACGCCGTCATCGTGCTCGACCCGGTCAACCGCGATGTGATCGACAGCGCCTTGGCCAAGGGCGGCCGCAACTGGATTGGCGGAAACTGCACCGTGAGCCTGATGCTCATGGCCATGGGCGGCCTGTTCAAGGCCAACCTGATCGAGTGGGTCAGCGCCATGACCTACCAAGCCGCTTCCGGCGCCGGCGCGCAGAACATGCGCGAACTGCTGCTGCAGATGGGCGCCCTGCACGACGCCGTCAAAGCCGAGCTGGCCGACCCGGCCTCCGCCATCCTGGACATCGACCGCAAGGTGGCCGCCACCATGCGCGACGCCAGCTTCCCGACCAAGAACTTCCGCAACACCGCCCTGGCCGGCAGCCTGATCCCCTGGATCGACGTGCCGGTCGAGCACGGCCAGAGCAAGGAAGAGTGGAAGGGCGGCGCCGAGTGCAACAAGATCCTGGGCAACCCGGCCTTCCGCAGCGCCGGCAGCATCCCGATCGACGGCCTGTGCGTGCGCGTTGGCGCCATGCGCTGCCACTCGCAGGGCCTGACCATCAAGCTCAAGAAGGACGTACCGCTCGACGAGATCGAGTCCATTCTGGCGGGCGCCAACGACTGGGTGAAAGTGGTCCCTAACCAACGCGAGATCAGCGAGCGTGATCTGACCCCGGCTGCCGTCACCGGCATGCTGACGGTGCCGGTCGGCCGCCTGCACAAGCTGGCCATGGGCAACGACTACCTGGGCGCCTTCACCGTGGGTGACCAGCTGCTCTGGGGCGCAGCCGAACCGCTGCGCCGCATGCTGCGCATCCTGCTGGAAGCCTGAAGCGCGATTCCCCCTCAAATGGCATCGACCGGCCGGTTTCTCCGACCAGTCGTTGCCGTTTGACAACAACCTCCTACCCAGATCAGCTTGCGGATCCGACTTAGGTGCTGAAAGTTAAGCTTTTTCTTAGCTTGTCAGGCTAACATGTTGATGTTAAGGTACTTTTCCTGTTTTGAGTGGCATGGCATTTGTTTGAATTCCTGGAAAATAATGGCCGGTCACCCGAACATCGGAGGCTCATAAATTGATAGCTAAGTCAAATCGTTGGCATAAAACCGCCATGGCAACTGCTGCCGCGGCGGTTTTGGGTCTCTGGGGATCTCACGCGTCCGCGCTTTCGCTCGGACGTCTGGTGGTCCTGTCCGCGCTGGGTGAACCCTTGCGTGCGGAGATCGACATCCCCGACATCAATGCCGAGGAAGCCACCTCGCTTAAAACCAGCGTGGCCTCTTCGGAGGCCTACCGCACCGCCGGCATGGATTACAACGTCCTGATGAGCGGCTTGCAGATCTCCCTGCAAAAGCGCCCGGATGGCCGCTCCTATCTGCGTATCAGCAGTGACCGTGCCGTCAATGAACCCTATGTCGACCTGATCCTCGAAGCCAGTTGGTCTTCCGGCCGCATCGTTCGTGACTACACGATGCTGTTCGATCCCCCGAATCTGAAACCGGCTCCGGCCATCACGCCAACCGTGCCGCAAGTGAGCAGTTCCACACCGGCCAGCATCGCTGCGCCGATGCAGCCGGTACCGGCACCGGCCGCAGCCAGCACCGGAACCACGGTACGCACCACACCGTCGGCCCGACCAACTCCCGCCAGGCCCGCGGGCGAGGCACGCCAGCAAGCGGCTGAACCCGTCAACAAGCGCGTGACCGTCAAAACGGGTGATAACGCCAGCAAGATTGCGGTCGCCAACAAGCCGGCCGACGTGTCACTGGACCAAATGCTGGTGGCCTTGCTGCGCGCCAATCCAGACGCCTTCGTCAACGGCAACATTAACCGCATCCGCGCTGGCGTCATCATTAACATGCCGGATGCCGATCAGGCCTTGTCCATCCCAGCGCGAGAAGCCAGCCAGATCGTCCAGGCCCAGAGCAAGGACTTCAGCGCTTACCGCAGCAAGTTGGCAAGCAGTGCCCCCGTCAGCCAGTTGACCAGTGCTGATCGCAAAGCCAGTGGCACGGTTCAGGCCACGGTGGAGGACAAAAAACCGGCCGCAACCGCGCCTGACAAACTGACCCTGTCCAAGGGTGCGGTTCAAAGTCAGGCCGGCGAAGACAAGATCGCCAAGGAACGCAGTGCCAAAGAGGCCGCCGCCCGCGCCGATGAGTTGTCGAAGAATATTGCCGACCTCACCAAACTCAGCGCGGCCTCAACACCCGCCGCCCCTGCCGAGGCCGCCTCGGCGCCAATGGCCAAGGCCGAGTCGCCTCAGCCGGCGGCATCCGCCCCTGAAGTCACAGCCGCCCCGGTTCCTGCGGCTACGGCATCTGCACCGCAAGCCGCTGCATCAGCAGCAGTGAAACGTCCGCCCGTGCCCGCACCGTTGAGCACGCCTGTGGCGGAACCGAGCCTGATCGACGATCTGCTGGAAGACCCGATCATCCCGGCCGCTGCTGGGGGGTTGATTGCCCTGCTGGCCGGCTTGGGTTTCTACCGTATCCGCCAGCGCCGCAAAGCGAGCCAGATGGACAGCTCCTTCTTGGAAAGCCGTCTACAACCGGACTCCTTCTTCGGCGCCAGTGGCGGACAGCGCGTTGACACCCACGATGGTGGTGTCAGCGGCTCGTCCATGGTCTATTCCCCGAGCCAGTTGGATGCCGCCGATGATGTGGATCCGGTCGCCGAGGCCGATGTCTATTTGGCCTACGGACGTGACCTGCAAGCCGAGGAAATCCTCAAGGAAGCCCTGCGGACTCACCCTGATCGATTGGCCATCCACCAGAAGCTGATGGAGATTTACGCCAAACGGCGTGATCTCAGGAATTTTGAGGCCATTGCCAACGAAGCCCACAAACTCACTGGCGGCGAAGGCCCCGACTGGGATCGTGTGTGTGAACTCGGCATCAGCGTGGACCCGGACAACTCCTTGTACCAGCCCGGTGGCCAACCCATCGCCAAGGTGGAAGCACCAGCCGACACGACAGCAGACGACATTGACACCGAATCCAGCCCGGTCACTGAGGCCGCCAGCCCGAGTCCGGCCGCCTCGGCACCCGATCTCGACCTGGACCTTGACTTCTCGCTGGATGACGAGCCACAGAGCGCGGCCAGCGACAGCGTTGCTGGCGCCCCGTCCACCGCAAGCATGGCGGCCAGCGTGACCGACATGCCGGGTCTCGACCTGAACTTCGATCTGCCTGAGACCCCGACCGAAACCCAAGCAGATACCAACAGCCTGGAATTTGAAGCCCCGGCGCTGCCCGATCTGCCGGCCGTGACCGAATCAGAAGCCCCCAAAACCGCCAGCGCACCAACCGCTGATGCAGGCATGCTGGAATTCGATCTCGGCTCCCTGTCACTGGATCTGGGCGCGCCTTCCGAGCAAGCCGCCGAATCCACTGCGGACGACCCGCTGGCCACCAAACTGGCGCTGGCCGAGGAATTCAATGCCATTGGCGATACAGATGGTGCGCGTGCCCTGATCGAGGAAATCATCGCCGAGGCGACGGGCGACATGAAGGTCAAGGCACAAGCGGCCCTGGACAAACTCAGCTGAGTTTGTCTTCCCTGAATGCGGACCCCATGAAACGGACCCGGCCGTGAGGGTGACCTTAGGCATCGGCTACAACGGGCAGTCCTATGACGGCTGGCAGAGCCAGCCGTCAGGCCGTACGGTCCAGGATCAGCTTGAAAAAGCCCTGGGCAAGTTCACGACCCACCGGGTGTCCACCCTTTGCGCGGGCCGCACCGATGCCGGTGTGCACGGGCTGATGCAGGTCGTGCACTTCGACACCCCCTTGGACCGCACGCCCTACGCCTGGGTGCGCGGCACCAACGCCTTTTTGCCACGGGACATAGCGGTGCAATGGGCGCACATCGTGCCCGCCGAGTTTCACTGCCGAGCCAGCGCCCTTTCCAGGCGTTATGCCTACATCCTGCTCGAATCCCCGGTGCGTCCCAGCTTCGATAACGGGCGTGTCGGCTGGGTGTTCAAACCGCTGGACATGGACGCGATGCAGCAGGCAGCAGGCCAACTGCTGGGCGAGCATGATTTCACCTCCTTTCGGGCTTCGGCCTGCCAAGCGCTCTCCCCGGTCAAGAACTTGCAGCGTATCGAAATTGCCCGGCGCGGTGCCTACTGGCGCTTTGAGTTCGAAGCCAACGCCTTCCTGCACCACATGATCCGCAACATCATGGGCTGTCTGGTCGCCATCGGCCAGGGTAAGCATCCCCCCGGCTGGATAGACGAAGTGCTGGCCGCGCGCAGCCGCGATGTGGCCGCGCCGACCTTCTCGCCCGATGGCCTGTACTTTCTCGGGCCGCGCTACGACGCCCGTTGGGGATTGCCGGATCGCACGCCTGCGTATGATTGGCTCCCATGAACCAACTGCCAACGCCAGCATTGAGCGCCGCCGGGCCGCCCCAAGGCGCGAAGGCCCAAAGTCCCAGTGAAGCGCAGGGCGTGCCTGCGCTTGGGGGCAGCGTAGTACACGAAGTGTTCTCGAAGAGCGGCGTAGCCACAAGCGTGGGGGCTCAACGTACCCGGATCAAGATCTGTGGCCTGACCCGTGAACAGGACGTAGATGCAGCCGTGGCGGCCGGTACCGACGCCATCGGCTTCGTCATGTACGAGAAAAGCCCGCGCCATGTGACGCCCGAACGCGCCGCCGAACTGGCCCAGCGCCTGCCGCCCTTTGTCACCCCCGTACTGCTGTTCGTCAACGAGGACGCGACGAAAGTCATCGCTGCCTGCGAGCGTATTCCGGGCGCCACCCTGCAATTTCATGGTGATGAAACGCCCGCGCAATGCCTGCAGGCCAGCCGGAACGGCGCCCGCCCCTTTCTGCGCGCCGCCCGCATTCCGCTGGGTGACGCCGGGCGGGGCTTCGACCTCGTAAAATACGCCCAAGATTATTCAGACGCCCAGGCCATCCTGCTCGACGCGCACGTTGACGGGTTTGGCGGCGGCGGCAAGGCATTCAATTGGTCACTTCTTCCTCCAAGCGTCAACTCTCACCTCGTCTTAGGTGGTGGGCTCGACGCCGCCAACGTGACCGATGGCATCTTGCTGTTGCGGCCGCGCTGTAAATCGCTGGCCGTAGACGTGAGTTCCGGCGTTGAGCTGTCCAAAGGCATCAAGGACGCCGAAAAAATCAACCAGTTTGTCGCGGCCGTGCGCGCCGCCGACAAGCAACTTGCAGGTTAACCCCATGTTTGAATACCACCAGCCTGACGCTTCAGGCCATTTCGGAATTTACGGCGGCAGTTTCGTCAGCGAAACCCTGACGCACGCCATCAACGAGCTGCGCGCGGTCTATGCCAAATACCAGCATGACCCGGAGTTCCTGGCCGAGTTCAAATATGAACTGGCCCACTTTGTCGGCCGCCCCTCACCGGTTTACCATGCCGCGCGCATGAGCCGCGAACAGGGTGGTGCGCAGATCTTCCTCAAGCGCGAAGACCTCAACCACACTGGCGCGCACAAGATCAACAACACCATCGGCCAAGCCATGTTGGCCCGGCGCATGGGCAAGACCCGCATCATTGCCGAGACCGGCGCCGGCCAGCACGGCGTGGCCACCGCCACCATCTGCGCGCGCTACGGCCTAGAGTGTGTGGTCTACATGGGCTCCGAGGACGTCAAGCGCCAAAGCCCCAATGTCTACCGCATGAAGCTGCTGGGCGCCACCGTGGTGCCGGTGGAGTCCGGCAGCAAGACGCTGAAAGACGCACTCAACGAAGCGATGCGCGACTGGGTGGCCAATGTCGACAACACCTTCTACATCATCGGCACCGTGGCCGGCCCGCACCCCTACCCGATGATGGTGCGCGATTTCCAGAGCGTGATCGGCGAGGAATGCCTGGTGCAGATGCCCGAGATGCTCCAGCGGACAGGCTGCCAGACCGGCCAGCCCGATGCGGTGGTAGCTTGCGTCGGCGGTGGGTCAAACGCCATGGGCATCTTCTACCCCTACATCCAGCACGACCAGACACGCTTGATCGGCGTGGAAGCTGCTGGCGAGGGCATGGACAGCGGCCACCACTCGGCCTCGTTGCAGCGCGGCAGCCCCGGCGTGCTGCACGGCAACCGCACCTATGTGCTGCAGGATGAAAACGGCCAGGTCACCGAGACCCACAGCATCAGCGCTGGCCTCGACTACCCCGGTGTCGGTCCGGAACACGCTTACTTGAAAGACATCGGTCGCGCCGAGTATGTCGGCATCACGGACCAGGAAGCACTGGCCGCGTTCCACTACCTGTGCCGCACCGAAGGCATCATCCCTGCGCTCGAATCGAGCCATGCCGTGGCCTACGCCATGAAGCTGGCCAAAACCATGCGGCCGGACCAATCCATCCTGGTCAGCCTGTCGGGCCGGGGCGACAAGGACATCGGCACCGTGGCCGATTTGAGCCATGCCGACTTCTACTGCCGGCCAAGTTGCCAGGGCCAGTCCGTCAAGGGTGGTGTTACCGAACAAACGATCAAGGTCACCAAATGAGCAGGATTGCAGCCACCTTTGCCGCGCTTAAAAGCCAGAACCGCAAGGCCCTGATTCCCTTCGTCACCGCCGGCTTCCCCTATGCCGACATCACGCCCGAACTGATGCACGGCATGGTGGCGGCGGGGGCCGACGTCATTGAGCTCGGCGTGCCCTTCTCCGACCCCAGCGCCGACGGCCCGGTGATCCAGGCGGCGGGCGACAAGGCCTTGGCCTTCGGCATCGGCCTGCGTCAGGTGCTGGAGATGGTACGGACCTTCCGCCAGAAGAACAACACGACCCCAGTGGTGCTGATGGGCTACGCCAACCCGATCGAACGCTACAACCAACTGCATCAAGCCACTGGCGACAATGCCTTTGCGCGCGATGCGGCCGCCGCTGGCGTGGACGGCGTGCTGGTGGTGGACTACCCGCCCGAGGAATGCGAGGGCTTTGCCGCCGCGCTGAAAAAACATGGCCTGGACCTGATCTTCCTACTGGCCCCGACCTCGACGCCGGAGCGCATGGCGCAAATCGCGCGCGTCGCCAGTGGTTACGTCTACTATGTCTCGCTCAAGGGCGTGACCGGCGCCGGCACGCTCGATACGGGTGCCGTCGAGGCCATGCTGCCACGCATCCGTCAGCACGTCAGCGTGCCGGTGGGCGTCGGCTTCGGCATCCGGGATGCCGCAACCGCCCGTGCCGTTGGCCAAGTGGCCGATGCGGTGGTAATCGGTAGCCGCATCATCCAGCTGATTGGCCCGCAACCGCGCGACCAGGTGGTCCAGGTGGCGGAAAATTTCCTGCGGGAAATCCGGACCGCTTTGGATTCATAATTCACCCCGCGCGATAAGCGACACAGGAATTGGGGTCTGTCCCCAATTTTGAAATTGAGGAAATGCATATGAGTTGGCTCGAAAAACTTTTGCCCCCAAAAATCCAGCACACCGACCCGGCCGACCGGCGCAGTGTGCCCGAAGGCCTGTGGATCAAATGCCCGAGTTGCGAAACCGTGCTCTACAAGACCGATCTGGAGCAGAACCAGAACGTCTGCCCGACCTGCAGCCACCACCATCGCATCGATGCGCGCGCGCGGCTCAACAGCTTCCTCGACAACGAGGGACGCTACGAAATCGGCCAGGAAGTGCTGCCGGTCGATGCCCTCAAGTTCAAGGACAGCCGCAAGTACCCCGAGCGCCTGAAAGAGGCGATGGAGGCCACCGGTGAGACCGATGCCCTGATCGTGATGGGCGGCGCCGTGCACGGCATCAGCCTGGTGGCGGCCTGCTTTGAATTCAGCTTCATGGGCGGCAGCATGGGCTCGGTGGTGGGCGAGCGCTTTGTGCGTGGCGTGGAAACCGCGATCGAACAGAAAGTGCCCTTCATCTGCTTTACCGCCACCGGTGGCGCACGCATGCAAGAAGGCCTGCTCTCGCTCATGCAAATGGCCAAGACCAATGCCGCGTTGACTCGTCTGGCCAAAAAAGGCCTGCCGTATATCAGCGTGCTGACCGATCCCACCATGGGCGGTGTGAGTGCCGGGTTTGCCTTCCTGGGTGACATGGTGATTGCCGAACCCAAGGCTCTGATTGGCTTTGCGGGTCCACGCGTGATCGAATCGACCGTTCGCGTCACCCTGCCCGAGGGCTTCCAGCGCGCCGAGTTCCTGCTGCAAAAAGGGGCGATCGACTTGATCTGCGACCGCCGCGAACTGCGCAAGACCATCGCCAGTACCCTGGCCATGCTGCAACGCCAGCCGGCCGATGCGGTGATCTGATCACCGCATCACCCAGACCCAGCGTTTTCAATGCGCTCGGGTCTAGAGCAAGGCGGCTGCCTGCAGACTCCCCAACACGATCGCCAGGATCTGCAACAGCAGCAGCAATGCCAGCGGCGAAAGATCGATGCCACCTACCAGTGGCAGAACGCGACGGATAGGGGTCAGCGGCGGGGTGCACAAGCGCTCGATGACATCCGCCATCACTGAATTGGTCTGGAACCAGGACAGAATGGCATAGACAATCAGCAAACCCGTCAGGCCCGAGATGGCCAGCCGCAGCACGCCGAAGGCGGCCAGAATCAGCACCGACAGATAGTTGGCGCTCATGTCCAGCAGCAGCCACAGCAGCGAAAACTCCGCGAGCTCAATCAGAAAAGCGGCCATCAGACTGGCCATATCCCAGCGTCCCAGGGAGGGCACCACGCGGCGCAGGGGTAGCACCAGCCAGTCGGTCAAGGCGAACACAAAACGGCCCAGCGGATTGCCGGAACGGGTCGACATCGGGATGCGCTGATGCTGCATGTACAGCCGCAACAGGCAGGCGCCCCCAAGGACACCGGCAACAACTTCAAGCAGCAGGGAAATGATCTGAAACAGCATGGTGAGGATGAAAAAACTCATTACATGATAGCGTCATTAAAATAACGGGTTTTGGCCTAAAAACTTTGCTGGCCACCCACCTTGCCACCCCCATGTCTGAACACAACACCACCCCAGCCCCCCAGGACGAAAACCAGCTCATCGCCGAGCGGCGCGAAAAGCTCAAGGCCATCCGCCAGCGCCAGGCCGAGGGCCAGGGTGTGGCCTTCCCCAACGACTTCAAACCGGCCGACCGCGCAGTGGACCTGTTTGCCGCCCATGCCGGCCAGACGCCGGAAGGTCTACTGGAACAGGGTAGCGTCGCCACGGTGGCTGGACGCATGATGCTCAAGCGCGTCATGGGCAAGGCCAGCTTTGCCACGCTGCAGGACAGCACTGGCCGCATCCAGATCTACGTCAAGGGCGAGGACGTGGGTATCGAGGTGTATGAACTCTTCAAACACTGGGACCTGGGCGACATCGTCGCGGCCGAGGGCAAAATTTTCAAGACCAAGACTGGCGAGCTTTCCATCCACGCCACCAGCGTGCGCCTGCTCACCAAGAGCCTGCGCCCCATGCCGGACAAGTTCCACGGCATGGCCGACCAGGAGGTCAAATACCGTCAGCGTTATGTGGACCTGATGACCGATGACGCGACCCGCCAGCGCTTCATCGCGCGCAGCAAGGCGGTCAGCTCGATCCGCGAGTTCATGGTGTCGCACAGCTTCCTCGAAGTCGAAACGCCGATGCTGCACCCGATTCCCGGCGGCGCCAATGCCAAACCCTTCACCACGCACCACAATGCGCTGGATCAGGAGATGTTCCTGCGCATTGCGCCCGAGTTATATCTCAAGCGCCTGATCGTCGGCGGCTTCGAGCGCGTGTACGAGATCAACCGCAACTTCCGCAACGAAGGCATCTCGGTGCGCCACAACCCCGAGTTCACCATGATGGAGTTCTATGCGGCCTACTGGGATTACCAGGACCTCATGACCTTCACCGAGAGCTTGATCCGCCATACCGCCATGCAGGCTGTGGGCACCACCACCCTGAGCTACAGCGGCAAGGAAGTGGACCTGTCACAGCCCTTCGAGCGCCTGACCATCCGCGAAGCCATCCTCAAGCACACCGAGGCCGGCACGCGCGTGGACGAACGCGACTGGCTCATCCATGCCCTCAAAAAACTCGGCCTGACGGAAGAGAAGAACAAGCTCTCGACCCGCACCCTGGCCGGCCTGCAGGTGCTGTATTTCGAGGAAGTGGTGGAAGAAAAGCTCTGGCAGCCGACCTTCATCTGCGAACATCCGGTGGAGATTTCGCCGCTGGCGCGCGCCAGCGACAAACATCCCGAGGTAACCGAGCGCTTCGAGCTCTACATCACCGGCCGCGAGTTTGGCAACGGCTTCTCCGAACTGAACGACGCCGAGGAGCAGGCCGCGCGCTTTCATGGCCAGGTGGCGGCCAAGGACAGCGGCGACGACGAAGCCATGTTCTTCGATCATGATTTCGTGCGCGCGCTCGAATACGGCATGCCGCCCACCGGTGGCTGCGGTATCGGCATCGACCGCCTCATGATGCTGCTGACCGACAGCCCCAGCATCCGCGATGTGATCCTGTTCCCGGCCCTACGCCGCGAAGCCTCAGGCCAGTGAAATACCTCACGGGCTATCCGCAAGCTATTCAGGCCCAGGTCCAACAGCTCCTCGCCCAGAACCGCCTGGGCGAGCTGCTGCTGAAGAAATACAACAACACGCACCACGTTCGCAACGACAAGGCCCTGTTCGACTACGTGCAGGACCTCAAGTCAGAGTACCTGCGCAGTGCCGAACCGCTCAGCAAAGTCTGTTTCGACAGCAAGCTGCACGTGATCCAGCATGCCCTCGGGACCCACACCAGCGTGTCACGTGTGCAGGGCAACAAACTGAAGGCCAAGCGTGAAATTCGCATCGCCACCCTGTTCAAGGACGTGCCGATCGAATTTCTGAAGATGATCACGGTGCATGAGCTGGCCCATATCCGCGAGAAGGCGCATGACAAGGCGTTCTACCAGCTGTGCACCCACATGGAACCGGACTACCACCAGTTCGAGTTCGATCTGCGCCTGTACCTGACGCACCTGGACGTGGCGGGCAAGCTGGCGTGGCCGGGCAGCACGCCGGGCTGACCGGCACGATCAACGCCGACTTATGGCGCGCTCACCGTAATCTGGAGCGATGCGTACCAGGCCGCCAGGTCCTCAATCTCCTGATCGCTCAGCGGCTTGGCCATCACGTTCATCATTTCATTCTGGCGTTTGCCACTGCGGTAGTTCTTGAGCTGCTCCACGATATAGATGGCGGGTTGACCCGCCAGGTGCGGCGCATTGGGCAGCTGGCTGAGTCCCAGCGGACCATGGCAGGTGGCACACATGCCGGCGCGGGCTTTGCCGGCCACCGGATCGCGAGCCATAGCGATGCCGCTCCAACTGGTTAGCAACACGACCACAACGAGGGATACGAATGGTTTGAAGGGATTCATGAATCTCTTTCAAAAAAATGCAGCGGTCATGAACCTGGGTTCAGACCGCTGCATGACAAGACCTGACCTCACCTCGCATATCAAATGCAAGGTGAGCGTCTCGGGCCTTACTGGCCGGTGTAGCTGATGCGATAAAGCGCACCCGCAAAGTCGTCCGACACCAGGATCGAGCCATCCGGCAGATTGGCGACATCGACCGGGCGGCCACGGTACTGGCGGGTTTCCGGGTCGAGCCAGCCATCCGCAAACACCTCGGTCTTGTCGGCAGAACCATCGGCCTTCAAGCTGGTGAACATGATGCGCGCGCCGATCGGATCGGTGCGGTTCCATGAACCATGCTGGGCCGAGAAAATGCCACCCTGGTACTTGGCCGGGAATTTCTTGCCGGTGTAGAAGGTCAGTCCCAGATCAGCCGCATGCGCATCCATATAGACCTCGGGATTGGTCACATTCGATGGCAGCGGATCCTTGTCGTAGCCATACTCGGTGATGCGGGTCTTGCCCTGGATCCAGGGATAGCCAAAGAACTGGCCCGGCTTGGTCGCACGGTTGAGTTCGCCCGCCGGGATCAGGTCCCCCATGCCGTCGGTCTGGTTGTCGGTGAACCACAGGTCGTTGTTCTTCGGGTTGAACTCCAGGCCCACGGAATTGCGGATGCCACGCGCATAGACCTCACGCTTGCTGCCATCAAAGGGATTCATGCGCACGATGCCGCCGATACCCAGCTGATCGTACAGTTTGAGTTTGTCGCGTGGCTGCACGTTGTGGGGCTGACCCAAAGTGATGTAGAGCATGCCGTCCTTGCCGATGCGGCAGGTACGGGCCCCGTGGTTGTAGCTCTCCTCTTCCGGCGGAATCAGTTTGCCTTGCGGCACCACCTCGATCACCGCCACATCCGGGCCTTCATAGAAGAACTCGGCCGCGGGGAAATTGAGCACCCGGTTATGTTCGGCCACGACCAGAAAACCATCCTTGGTCCAACACACGCCGTTGGGTACGCTGAACTTGAGCGAGGGTGCGAAGGACTTGACCTCGGTGGCCATCTCACCGCTGTTGCGGTTGGTCACGGCCCAGACCGTCGTTTTGCGCGTGCCGACAAACAGCATGTTGGTCGAGGGGGCCACTGCCATATGGCGGGCATCCGGCACCACCGCATAGAGGGAGATCTTGAAACCCGGTGGCAACTTGATGCGCTTGAGGTTTTCCCTGATCGCATCGGCATTGGGACCGGATTGCGGCACGAGCGGAATGTTCAGATCCGTCGTCGCCACTTTCATCTGTTTGAGTTTTTCAATATTGGCGGGCGGGGCCACTTGCCCCGTCGCCAGACCTGCGATTCCCATGCTGATCGCCGCCAGCACCATTTTCTTTTTAATGAAACGCACAGTAGCCTCCTGAGATTTTTCGCCAGCACTGATCTGTCGCCCATGAACATCATCGGCGCAGTGCCCGCAAATCACTCTAGACCCCTGCCAGGGGTTTGGCAAGACGCCGGAGCAGGGAAAAACCCTGCACCGCAGCGTCTCATTTTGAGACACCCACCTCGTCTAAGCCGTGCATCAAGCCAACAACAAAGTATGCCGACTGGGTGCGCCAACAGCGAACATGCCCATGACTTCGACCATTTTGTCAGCCTGCTCCTGCAGGCTGGCAGAAGCGGCTGCAGCCTGTTCCACCAAGGCGGCATTTTGCTGCGTCATTTGCTCCAGTTCACTCATTGCCTTGTTCACATCCGAGATCTCACCCGATTGCGTATTGGCATCCTGCGTGATGGTCTGGATCATGGCGCTCACCTCCGCGACCTGGCTCACAATCCGGGACATCGAAGCACCCGCGTCATGCGCCACCTGCGAGCCAGCCGTCACTTCTTCCCGGCTGTTTTCAATCAAGGCTTTGATCTCGCGAGCCGCTTCGGCTGAGCGCTGAGCCAGACTGCGCACCTCACCGGCCACCACGGCAAAACCACGCCCTTGCTCACCGGCACGCGCGGCCTCTACCGCTGCGTTGAGTGCGAGGATGTTGGTCTGGAACGCGATGCCGTCAATCACCGAAGTGATGTCGGAAATCCTGTTGCTGGAAGCCTGAATGCCATCCATGCGGCTGACCACCTGCAACACCAGATCTCGGCCCTGCCCAGCCGAGGTCGCGGCTGATTTCGCAATGTCATTGGCGGCATGCGAGGCTTCTGCGGTTTTGCGCACGGTCCCTGAGAGCGCATCCAGAGAAGCGGCGGCGTGCTGAAGACTGGCTGCTGCATGCTCGGTGCGATTACTCAGGTCCAAATTGCCGCTGGCGATCTGTGAGCTGGCCCCCGTGATGCTGTCAGCCGCCTGGCGAACCTCTGTCACCATCGAGGTAAGTGAATCCGTCATCTGATTGAAGTCGTCAGACATTCGGCCCAACTCGTCCTGCGACTGAACGGCCACGGCCTGGGAAAGGTCACCCGACTTGACCCGCGCAATGCCACCGGTCAGCTGCGCCAGCGGCTGCCGGATTCGGGCCAGCAACATGCCGCCCAGCACCAGTCCACTGACCACCGCAAACAACATGCCGAGTGCGACGATCCAGATCAGTTGACTCACCGCCTCGTTGACCTGCTCGCCGCCCTGCTTGGTTTGCTGCCGGTTGCGATCAATCGCCCGGCTGATTTGTGCTTCGGCCGTCAGCGCCGACAACACGGGTTTTTCGATCTCCATCTCGTAGATGGCCTGGTCAAGCACCTCCTGGCGCTCGATCTTCTGGATCGTTCCACCAACTTGGCTCATGTAGGTTTCCTGGCTGGCCTGCCCTTCTTGGAGCATTTTCTGCAGCGCGGGGTCGGCTTCGGCGGCAATCGCCGCCTTAAGCAGTCCCGCGGCCTCGGCGGCATGCTTTTTCCACTCCGCAATGCGCTGGGGCACCCGCTCCATCTTCATCAGCAGGTCAATGGAGATGTCTTTCTCGGCACGCCGTACCAGCAGCAGGTTTTGCTGAATGGCCGCCATGCGTACCAACTGAACCAGATCTGCATCCACGGTCTGGTAAACCCGCGCCTGGATGCCATGCACGGCCCAGGCAGAAAATCCCCCCACCAGCAAAAACACACCGACCAGCAGCGCAATCGTCATGGCAATCCGCTGAACCAGCGTGAGTCTCAATGTCGTCATTCAACTTCCCTCAATCGTTGTGGTCACCTGCGTGACCCTGTTTTGTGATTGAGAAAAGTTTATGAACGCGGCGTGTCAGCCTTGTGACATCAAGATGTCATTTCCATGACTGTCCGCGTTCAGGACATCAAATCCAGCGCGTGCATATAGGCGGGGCTCACCATCAACGAATCCCAGTCGGGTGCGGGTGTCAGGGGCAACAGCGCCAGCCGGCGGGTCTCACTGGCTTCATAGGCTTGCCACTGCCCTTTGAGTTGCGCCTCGGTCAGACCGTCGATCAACTCGTCCACCGCCTGCCCGCCGTCCAGCGACTGGTTGCACAGCAGCACCATGTCGCAACCGGCATTGAGGGCCGTCACCGCCGCTTCGGTGTAGCTGACTTCGCGCCCGTCGATCAGGCGCGCACCCGCCATGCTGAGGTCGTCACTGAAGATGGCGCCGCCAAAATGCAGCCGCCCTCGCAGGATGTCGCCCAGCCATTTGGCGGAAAAACCGGCCGGCCGCGCATCCACCTTGGGGTAGATCACGTGCGCCGGCATCACGCTATCCAGCGTCGTGTTGAGCCAGCCATAAGGCGCGGCATCATCCGCCAGAATCGCTTTGAGGCTACGCCGGTCGACCGGAATCTCGGTATGCGAATCGGCCTTGACAAAACCGTGACCGGGAAAGTGCTTGCCGCAACTGGCCATGCCCGTCATTCGCAAACCATGCATCACGCTCTTGGCCAGCAAAGCCACGACGCGCGGGTCACGCGCAAAGGCGCGATCGCCAATGACGCCGCTCTCGCCATAGTCCAGGTCCAGTACCGGGGTGAAGCTGAAATCGACACCACAGGCGCGCAGTTCAGCCCCCAACACCAGGCCGCAGGCGCTGGCGGCATTGGTCGCCTCCAGCGGGGTTTCAAGCCACATCTGTCCCAGCGTGCGCATCGGCGGCAGATGCGTGAAACCATCCGTCTTGAAGCGCTGCACACGACCGCCTTCGTGGTCCACGCAAATCAACAAATCTTTGCGAATCTTCTTGATGTCGCGGCACAGCGCCGTGAGTTGCTCGCGGTCCTGCCAGTTACGGGCAAACAAAATGATGCCACCGACCAGCGGGTGCTTGAGGCGTCGGCGATCGGCTTTATTCAGGCTCAGGCCCGCGATGTCAATGATCAGGGGGGCATGTTGGGACATGGGGGTATTCCTTGGTTGAAACTGCGTTTAGTTTTTCTCAACGACGCAGAAGCTCGCCGCATAGTCTGACTCATCGGTCACACTCACATGGGCGCTCAGGCCCTGCGCCTCGAACCAGTCCTTGAGGCCGCCATGCAGCACGATGGTGGGCTTGCCACTGGCCAGCTTGCCGATCTCGCACAAACGCCAGCTCATGGGCATGCGCATGCCCAGGCCGATGGCCTTGGAGAAGGCCTCCTTGGCACTGAAGCGGGTGGCCAAATAGCGGATGCCGCGCTCGGGCCAACGCGCACTGCGCGCCTGCCAGGTCGCAAACTCGGCATCGCTGAGAACTTTCTGCGCGAAGCGCTCACCATGCCGCTCCAGGCTGGCACGGATGCGACGCACATCGCAGATGTCGGTACCGATGCCGTAAATCATGTGGATGTAGTCCCCACGCTCGGCACCAATGTGTCCTCGCCGCCCCCCGAGGGGGCCTTCGCGCCTTGGGACGGCCCGGCGGCGCTCACCATTTTGCCTCCGTTGAAGCCTCTGCAATACAGCGCAGGTAGTCTTTCACCGTAGCGCTGTAGCCCAGTTCCAGCGCATCGGCGATCAGCGCATGGCCAATCGAGACCTCCTGCACGCCAGGCACCTGTTGGAGGAAGGCCGTGAGGTTGTCACGGTTGAGATCATGGCCGGCATTCACCCCCAGGCCGGCGTCCAGTGCCGCCTGCGCTGCCACCGCATAGCGCTGCAACTGGACAGCCTGGCTGGCGTGGCCCCAGGCTGCGGCATAGGGTTCGGTGTAGAGCTCGACGCGATCGGCACCCGCGGCTTTGGCCAGTGCCATCTGTTCGGGCACCGGGTCCATGAACAGGCTCACCCGCACACCCAGGGCCTGGCATTCAGCAATCAGCGGGCGCAGCCGCTCGGCGTCCTGCGGAAAACTCCAGCCATGGTCACTGGTGAACTGGCCTTGGGCATCGGGCACAAAGGTGGCCTGTTGCGGTCGCACCTGCCGGATGAAGTCCATCAGGTTGTGAAAAGGATTGCCTTCGATGTTGAACTCACGGTCCGGCCAGTCCTGCAGCAACGCGGCCAGATCGAACACATCCTGCGCCCGGATGTGTCGCTCGTCCGGGCGCGGATGCACGGTGATACCGTGCGCCCCAGCCTGCAGGCACAGCAGGGCCGCGCGCGTGACGCTGGGGATGCCCAGGTGACGCGTGTTGCGCACCAGGGCGACCTTGTTGAGATTGACTGAAAGAGCGGTATTGGAATTCATAGCGACTGGATATCCCTCATCATCTGCCGGGTTCGCAGCGACGTCACCCCGCAATGGTAATTGAGCAGCGTGCGCAGCTGTGGCTTGAGATCGCTCATGACCTCGGCACAGGCTCTCAAGGTCGCGGTGAACGACGCATCTTGAGCCAGAGACTGCTGTAGCAGTTGCCATTGGGCACCGGACAGGCTCGCCCGGTCGGCCTCGTTGCTCCGACGCAGCCCCCCTTCTGGCACCAGGCTGTAACGCGCTTGCATCGCCAGCGGCGCCAAGGTCATGGTCTGGCTATCGAGTTGCGGCAACAAGCCGATCTCGCGCAGCAACAACAGCTCAAAGGCGCGCAGCGCCGTCTGCAGTACTTCGCCATGCTCGGAGGCGATCACCTGCACCACGCGGTCATAAATATCGAACAGGCCCGGATGGGGATCATCGCGCGCCAGCAGATGCAGCAACAGTTCGTTGAGGTAGTAACCCGAGAGCAGTGCATCACCAGTGGGCATGACGTGCCCGCCCTGCCACTCGGCGCTTTTGAGCGTGCGGATCTCGGCATCGCCGCCAAACGCCACGTGCAGTGGTTGCAAGGGCAGCAGCACGGGGCGAAAGCTTGAACTCGGCCGCTTGGCGCCCTTGGCCACCAGGGCAATGCGTCCGTGGTGGCGCGTGAAGACTTCCAGAATCAGGCTGGACTCGCTCCAGTCGTAGCGGTGGAGCACATAAGCCGGTTCGTCAGAAATACGTTTTGTCGCCATATTTCAACACTTCGAGCACACAGGCAACATGCCAGCGAACGCCGCGGAACCGGCTTTGCCGGGCCGCTGGCGTTGCCCCCTGCAAGGGGGGAGGAGGCTACGCGAAGCGAGCAAGCCTGGGGGTGTACTCATTCATAGCCGAACGAGCGCACCCGCGCCTCGTCGTCGGCCCAGCCCGAGCGCACCTTGACCCAGAGTTCGAGAAACACCTTGGCGTCCATGAGTTTTTCAAGCTCGACGCGGGTTTCCGTGCCGATGCGCTTGATGCGCTCGCCCTTGTCGCCGATCACCATCGCCTTGTGGCCTTCGCGCTCCACCACGATGGTGGCGGCAATCTTGACCAGGCGCTTCTGCTTGCCCCGTCCGGCCTCTTCCTCGAACTTGTCGATGATCACGGTCGAGGTGTAGGGCAACTCGTCGCCAGTCAGGCGAAACAGTTTTTCGCGCACAGTCTCGGAAGCGAGGAATTTCTCACTGCGGTCGGTCAGCTCGTCCTCGGCATACCACCAGTCCTGCTCGGGCAGGTATTTTTCGCAAATGCCCAGCAAACGCTCGATGTCCTTGGCATTCTTGGCCGACATGGGGACGAATTCAGCAAACGCATGCCGCTGCTGCATCTCCTGCAGCCAAGGGGCGATGTCAGCGCGGCGGTTCACCTGGTCCAGCTTGTTGGCCACCAGCAAGGTGGGAATGTCCTTGTTCAACAGGGCCAACACCTTGGCGTCGGCCTGATTGAACATGCCGGCTTCGACCACATACAGGATCAGATCGACGTCACTCACGGCACCCATCACCGTCTTGTTCAGGGAGCGGTTCAGTGCGTTGTTGTGCCGGGTCTGGAAACCCGGGGTGTCGACAAATACAAACTGCGTCGCCCCCTGGGTGCGCATACCGGTGATACGGTGCCGCGTAGTCTGCGCCTTGCGCGAAGTGATGCTGATCTTTTGACCAACCAGTGCATTGAGCAGCGTGGATTTGCCCACATTGGGCTTGCCCACGATGGCCACCAAACCGCAACGATGCGGCTCATTTCCGGTATCGCTCGCAGCACCAGCGTCTACGGGATGTTCATCACCAGCTACAGAATTCATCGCATCCATCATTTCACCTTTGCCTTCAGAATCTGCAGCATGGCCGCGGCTGCGGCCTGCTCACCAGCACGGCGGGAGCCACCGATGCCACGCTCGGTCATATTGAGTTCGACGATTTCACACTCCACATCAAACGTCTGCTTGTGCGCCATGCCCAAGGTGCCAACAACACGATAAATTGGCAGTTTCATCTTGCGCCCCTGCAGCCATTCCTGCAACTCGGTCTTGGGATCCTTACCGATGGCCTGCATCTGCGGATTGATTTCCACCGCCTGGAACAAGCGCTGTACCAGCGCCTGCGCCGCGGCAAAACCCGCATCCAGATAGACCGCGCCCAGCACCGCTTCAAGCGCATCGGCCAGGATGGAAGGACGCTTGTGGCCGCCAGAGCGCACCTCGCCCTCGCCCAGTTTAAGCACCCCGGGCAGACCCAGTTCAACCGCCAGCTGGTGCAAGGTATCTTGCTTGACCAGATTCGCGCGGATGCGCGACAGGTCGCCTTCAGGCAGCTCTCGTAGACGTTCGAAGAGCAGGTCCGCAACGGCCAGATTCAACACCGAATCGCCCAAAAACTCCAGACGTTCGTTGTGATCAGCCGAAAAACTGCGATGCGTGAGCGCCCGGCTCAGCAGGGTCGGGTTGGAAAATGGGTGCTGCAGGCGCGCCTGCAACTCAAGCAAGCCATCCGTCACGCTATTTGGAACGTCCGGCATATTTAAGGGTCAGATAAGCGGGGCCCGCCAGATGAATTTCACGCTGGTAGGCAAAACTGACCACCACCTTGTCACCGTCCTTGGTGACCTCGATATCTTTGCTGCTGATGGACCGGATGTCGTCGATGTCGGCTGCCTTGTCAAAAAGACTACGAACCTCCACCACCGTATTGCCTTCGCGCGCCTTGTTGACGGCCTTGTTGACGGCCTGAAACTCGATCAATGTCGGAATGACCTGCGCGGCAATCACGCCGCACACCGCCAAAATCCCGCCCACAAACAGCAGCCCCAGAAAAGTGATGCCGCGCTGACCTGACTGGAGTTGTCCTCTCATAGCTTTTCCCATGTTCGCCTCATTGATGTCAATTGAACGATCCGATCCGTTTCAGATTGCCAAAATTCATCCAGACAAAGAAGGCCTTGCCAACAATGTTCTGGTCCGGCACAAAGCCCCAGAAACGTGAGTCCAGAGAATTATCGCGATTGTCGCCCATCATGAAATAGTGCCCCTCGGGCACCTTGCACACGACGCCTTCAATGCTGTAGCGACAGTTCTGGCGATAGGCGAACTCCTCGACACCCGGCACAAAGGCGGGTCGGTCCGCCTCATTGAGGATCCGATGCTTGGCGTCACCGAGCGTTTCTTCATACTGCTTGAAGTAGCGCATGGCGCCTTCATCGAAAAACTCGGGCACAGCGTTGGTGCTCACCGGCTGTCCGTTGATGGTCAGCCGCTTGTTGAGATAGGCCACCTCATCACCTGGCACGCCGACCACGCGCTTGATGTAGTCCAGGCTCGGCTTCGGGGGATACCGGAACACCATGACATCGCCGCGCTGCGGCTTGTGCCCCTCGGTTATTTTCAGATTGATCACCGGCAGGCGAATGCCGTAGTGAAACTTGTTGACCAGAATCAGGTCCCCCACCAGCAGGGTCGGAATCATGGAGCCAGAAGGAATCTTGAACGGCTCAAACAAGAATGAGCGCAGCAGGAACACCACCACGATTACCGGGAACAGCCCCGCCGTCCAGTCCAACCACCAGGGTTGCATGAGAAGTCGTTCGCGGGCTTGCGACACGTCAACGTCGACCTTGGCAATGCCCAGCTTGTCCAGTTCTGCGCGACGCTGGATCGACTCGGCTTCCAGCTGCGCGGCCGCCAACTGGCGACGCGGCTGGAAATAAAAGCGCTCGGCCAGCCAGTACGCGCCGGTCACTACCGTGGCCAGGAACAGCAGCAAGGCGAAGTTGCCCTCGATGAGGCCAAAGTACCAGGAGCCGACATAGCTGGCAAAAGCGGCCAACACCAGTGAAGTTAGAAACTGCATCAGTCCTCCACCTGCAAAATAGCCAGGAAGGCCTCTTGGGGCACTTCGACCGATCCGATCTGTTTCATGCGCTTCTTGCCTGCTTTCTGTTTCTCGAGAAGTTTTTTCTTGCGGGAGATATCACCACCGTAACATTTTGCCAGCACGTTCTTGCGCAGTGCCTTGATGGTTTCACGCGCAATGATATTGGCGCCAATGGCGGCCTGGATCGCGACGTCATACATCTGGCGGCTGATGATTTCACGCATCTTGGCCACCACCGCCCGGCCGCGGTACTGGGACTGGCTGCGGTGCACGATGATGGACAGGGCATCGACCTTTTCGCCGTTGAGCAGAATGTCGACCTTGACCACGTCGGAGGCCCGGAACTCCTTGAATTCATAGTCCATCGAGGCGTAACCCCGACTGACGGATTTGAGCTTGTCAAAGAAATCCAGCACGATCTCACCCAGCGGCATCTCGTAGGTCAGCATGACCTGGCGGCCGTGGTAGGCCATGTTGAGCTGCACACCGCGCTTCTGGTTGGCCAGCGTCATCACCGGCCCCACATAGTCCTGCGGCATGTACAGGTGAACCGTCACGATCGGTTCACGGATTTCCATAAGCTTGCCTTGGTCCGGCATCTTGGACGGGTTCTCGACCATGAGGACTTCGCCGTCGCCCTTGAGCACCTGGTAGACCACGCTCGGCGCCGTGGTGATGAGGTCCTGGTCGAACTCGCGCTCCAGTCGCTCCTGCACGATCTCCATGTGCAGCAGGCCGAGGAAACCGCAACGAAAGCCAAAGCCGAGCGCCTGGCTGACTTCCGGCTCGTAATGCAACGAGGCATCGTTCAGCTTGAGCTTTTCCAGTGCATCACGCAGCGAGTCATACTCGCTCGCCTCGGTCGGGTACAGACCAGCAAACACCTGGGGCTGGATTTCCTTGAAACCGGGCAGGGCCTCGGTGGCGGTATACGCCGCGCCGCCCGAACCGGGCTTGATCAAGGTCACCGTGTCACCCACCTTGGCCGCCTGCAACTCCTTGATGCCGGCAATGATGTAACCCACCTCGCCCGCTTCCAGCGATTCGCGCGGCTGGTTGGCCGGGGTGAAGACGCCCAGGTTGTCCGCGTTGTAGGTCGCGCCCGTGGCCATCATCTTGATGCGCTCGCCCTTGGCCAAGCGCCCATCCACCACGCGCACCAGCATCACCACGCCAACGTAGCTGTCGAACCAGCTGTCAATGATCATGGCGCGTAGCGGACCATCCGGATTGCCCTTGGGTGCCGGTATCCGCGCGACCACTGCCTCCAGAATTTCATCGATGCCCATGCCGGTCTTGGCCGAGCAGGGAATCGCATCGGTCGCGTCAATGCCGATCACGTCTTCGATTTCGGTTTTGGCGTTCTCGGGGTCAGCGTTGGGCAGATCCATCTTGTTGAGCACCGGCACCACCTCGACGCCAAGGTCGAGCGCGGTGTAACAGTTGGCAACGGTCTGCGCTTCCACCCCCTGGCTGGCATCGACCACCAGCAATGCACCTTCGCACGCCGAAAGTGAGCGCGAGACTTCGTAGGAGAAGTCCACGTGGCCCGGCGTGTCGATCAGATTGAGGTTGTAGACCTGGCCATCCTTGGCCTTGTACTTCAGCGCAGCGGTCTGCGCCTTGATGGTTATCCCACGCTCTTTCTCGATATCCATCGAGTCGAGTACCTGCGCCTCCATCTCGCGTTCTTCGAGTCCACCACAACGCTGGATCAGTCGGTCTGCCAGCGTCGATTTGCCATGATCAATGTGCGCAATGATCGAAAAATTTCTGATGTGATTCATCAACGGGAACGCTTAAGTGATTGAATTAAAACGGCACAGGCAAGAAAAAAGGGCGCGTCGAGTTGTGACGCGCCCTGAACCAACAATCATTGGCAACTGCGATAGTTGGAGCTTCATTGTAGGCAAAAAGCCCAGTCCGTACAGCCCAAAAAACAGCAATGATTGGTCGTTGCAGCACCGCAACAAGAAACTTATACACAGTTTATCAACATTTTTGAATGAACAACATCTGGACAACTTGTGGGTGATCTGTGGATCGGTTGTGCAGCCATCTGTTCCATCTCGCATCGTGGACTTCCGGTCTTTCAATATGCCAGTAATCTACGATCAAGGAGCTCCATTCTAACCAATTTCATTGTTTCCCGCCAGAAAGTTAGTGGCTACACACAAATAAGTTGCGATCCACTTTCGGCTAAGTTTTCTCAAAAAAAAAATTTATCACCTCAAAATCGACCCAAAGCCCCCAACCCCAAGTCGGATTTGGGAGCTTTTCCTGCAGTGACGGATCAACGTGCCGGTCTGATCACGGCATATTGAGCCCACTCACCACGCCGGAACAGGACATTCACCGGCTTGCTCTTGTCGAGTTTTCCCACCACCGCCTCGAACTCCCGCACGCCGGCGATGTCCACATTGGCAATGGCGACGATCACATCCCCCTCGCGCAGGCCAGCACGTGCGGCGGCCTCACTGGCGACATCCACCCGCACACCGCCCTTCATCTTGAGTTCCTTTTTCTGCGCATCACTCAGCTCGCTCACCGCCAACCCGAGCGACTGGCCTGCGCTGGTACTGCGGGGTTTCTCCTCACGCTCCTTGCGCGCCGGCTTGTCGGCCTCGAACTCGCCGATGGTGATGCTCAGATCCTTGGTAGCCCCACGACGAAACACTGTCAGGGTACTGCGCAGACCGGGCTTGGTATTACCCACCTGACGCGGCAAGTCGGAAGATTTCTCAATCGCCTTACCGTCAAACTTGATGATGATGTCGCCCGCCTCCACACCCGCCTTCTCCGCCGGTGAGCCCGCCTCCACACCACGCACCAGGGCACCTTGTGGCTTGCCCAGCCCAATGGCCTCGGCGACTTCCTTGCTGACCTGGTCGATCTGCACGCCAATGCGGCCGCGCGTCACACGCCCCGATGCACGCAACTGCTCGCTCACGCGCATGGCCTCGTCGATCGGAATGGCAAAGGCAATGCCCATGTAGCCACCGGAACGGGAATAGATCTGGCTGTTGATGCCCACGACCTCGCCACGCATATTGATCAGCGGGCCGCCGGAATTGCCGGGGTTGATGGCCACATCGGTCTGGATGAAAGGCAGGTAGTCGCCCGTGTCGCGCTGTTTGGCGCTGACGATCCCGGCCGTCACCGTGTTCTCCAAGCCGAAGGGCGACCCGATGGCCATGACCCATTCGCCGACCTTGAGCCGGCTCACGTCGCCGATCTTGACGGCCGGCAGACCGGTGGCTTGGATCTTGACCACGGCCACATCGGTGCGTTTGTCTGCACCCACGAGCCGGGCCTTGAATTCACGTTTGTCGGTCAGGGTGACGATCACCTCATCGGCGCCGTCCACCACGTGCGCATTGGTCAGAATGAAGCCGTCTGCGGTCAGCACAAAGCCGGAGCCGACACCGCGCGGCTGCTCCTCTTCCTGCTGCTGGGGACGGTTAGGGCGAGGCCCCTGGCGCGGCTGGTTAGGAATGGGCACGCCGAAACGACGGAAGAACTCCAGCATGTCCTCATCCATGCCGTTGTCGGCACTGGGACGGGCGGTGACTTTTTCCAATGTTCGGATATTCACCACCGACGGCCCCACCTGCTCCACCAAATCCGTGAAGTCTGGCAGGACACGGGTCTGCGCCGCAACCGGCGATATGGGCACGAACGCCAGCGAAGTTGAAAGCATCGCAGCGCCCAGCCAAACGCTGGACGGCAGCTTTTTCCAATCGATATGAAACATCATCAACCTTTCATCGACAAACACGACTCTGACGCACGGCTGCTGGTACACGTTCCAGCGCCGGCCACGAAATCATCAACACATCGGCCCCATCAGATGGGGATTCATTTTTTCCGCTCAAGCCCCTGGGCAAAAACCTGCAAAGTCTGCGCCGGCACCTCGCCCACCACCGTCAGCCACCAATCGCCTGATTTGTCGTGCAGGTGACGGGCCAAAGTATGGGTGGCGCCCATCACCCATACGCCCTCGTGGCCATGGCGACGACGGTCGAACGCCTCGATAAACAGGGACACCGAGGCCAGTCCATCGGAAAAAATCCATTGCACGGTGGCATCGGTGCGCTCGCTGGCGCCGGGGCGCCGATAGCAGCTCATGGACTTGAAGCCCGGCACAGGCGTTTTCAGCATCCAGCCTTCGGCGTCAGCCGTGGTTTTCACCATCTCAGGCTTTTCCACCCGATAACCCTCGGTATTGGCCATCATTTGCGACAGCTTGTTCATGCTCACCGGGGCATCCAGTTGCAACTCGGAAAAAGCCACCTGCTCCAAAACGCGCCCGTCCAGATCCATCGTCTGCAACTTCACCACCAAACCCGTCTTCTTCTCACTCCAGATCCGGTAGCCGAAGCGCAACTTGTCTTTCGGCAGCAGTTGCACCACTTCCGACTCAAAACCGGCGACGCGTTCGCTGCCCGTCTGACGGACTGAATAGAACTGGGCAATGGCGTTGTCGCTGGACTTCAGCAGGCCGGGGAACAGCCCCAGTGTTTCACGTTTTTCCGCCACCGCCACCTTGCTGTCGGGCAAAAAAGTGATGACCTGATCATTGCGCCGGAAGGTCGCGCGCGGGGCGCCTGTCAACGACTCCACCCGCTCCATTTGCTGCTCGCCATCGCACACATGCCAGATCTTGGACGTTGCCATGTTGCTGCCGGCGGAAACCACAAAAGTCCCCATGTAGGCGCGGCGACGCGATGCCTCATGCATGCGCATGAGCCAGTCGGAGACGCTGCGCTCGGCTGCATTAGGCTCGCCAACCGAACTCGGCCCGGCGTGGCTGTTGGCCATCCCCCCTGCTTGCGCAAACGCCAGCGGCACGCAGACGACCGCGGTCCATACCAGCGACAGGCGGAGAAGGGTGTTGAGGTTCATCGTGACGTTTGGGCTGATACAGACTGCACCGCTGTTTAGCGGGCCGGTTTCTCGAAAGTGGCGTTGCGCAGAAAACCCGCTGGCATCTGCAGCGCCGAGGTGCCCCCCAACTGCTGGTGCGCGGCGAGCAACTGGTCCAGACGTGGGTCACGAATCATGATCGGCTGCTGCGTTTCTGAACTGGCCAGCGCCACGGCTGTCGGCAAAGACTGCTGCGCCAACTGCGGCGCAGCCCCCGCGCGCCCGAAACCGTCGATCATTTGCCAACCCAGCACCGACACCGCTGCCAGCGAGGCCAAGCCGGCCACCAGCTTCCAGCGGAAGTTATCCGCGTTTGCACTCTGCTTCATGGACTGAGAAGCCGTGAATTCCCCGCCAAAACGGTCGCCATCAACAGCCGCGAGCCTGTCGGCAGGTGGATGTGTCAGCGCAGCCTCGTGTTGCAGGCGTTGCTGCAAACGGGTCACAAAGGCGGCGTCGCGTGCCCCGGAGGCCGCCAGCTCACCCGTTCGCAGCACATCGCCCACCAAGTGATAGGCATGCCAAGTCGCCCGCGCATCCTCGCTCTCGGCCAGCAGCTCTACCGTACGCGCGAATTCCTCGCCACGCAGTTGGCCGTCTGCCAGTGCCGATACCCATTCCTTTTGAACCAAAAAATCTTGTGTCATCTGTCACTACCTCCAACAGCTCTACCAGCGCTTGCCCGACTGGTTTTCCAGCAGGGGCTTGACCTTGGCCGAAATGGCCTCCCGGGCACGGAAAATCCGAGAACGGACGGTGCCAATCGGGCAATCCATCACTTGCGCAATTTCTTCGTACGTCAAACCCTCGATTTCACGCAGGGTCACGGCCTGGCGCAAATCTTCCGGCAAGACCTCCATGGCGGCATTCACCACAGCGGCAATCTCGCGGGCTGCCAGCACCGATTCCGGCGTCTCATCGGTGGTTGGTTCATTTCCAGCGCGGGAAGTTTCATCTTCTTCATCCGCCGACTTGAGGGAACTTTCCGAGACGACGGGATTGCGCTTCAGATCGAGCAGGAATTTCTTCGCCGTATTAACCGCGATTCGGTACAACCAGGTATAGAACTGGGCATCCCCGCGAAACTGATGCAGCGCCCGGTAAGCCCGGATAAAGGTTTCCTGGGCAATATCCTCCACCAAATCGCTATCACGCACCATGCGACCGATCAGCCGCTGGACACGCCGCTGGTACTTGATGACCAGCAGCTCAAACGCCCGCGCATCCCCCGCAACCGTGCGCTCGACCAGCAGCAGGTCACTGTCGCCGGACTCGGTGCGCGCGCGCTCCATCATGACCCCACTCCGCCCGGATCGGCCGGCGCCAGCCCTTGCGGGACGCCGCCCCGCGCCACCAGGGCACGCCGCAGGGCCGCCCAACGCTGCGTCTCAACACCCTTTTCCAGCCAGAGCCACTGGGCTCTGGCGGTTTCAGAGCGGAATTCAAGCAGTACGCAGGTCTGCAGGTCCAGGCGTTGCAGCACCTGCCCCGGCATCACCCCGCCGGTCGACTCGAAAGACCAGTTCTGGCCATCCCAGCGGAGGACACCGGTGGGGGTGCGATACCAGCCGAACAGGGCCGCCGCACTGGTCAGAAACCAGATCCACAGCGCCAGCACCGCTCGCCCGCTCGCAGGCCCCATGGCGTAGCCCCAATAGGCGCAAACGGCGCCGCCCAGCAGCACGAGCAACAGTGTCAAGCGCCCGTGAAAACGCGAACGCCCCACCGGGAAACTAACCGATGGGGCGCTGTGCATCGTGAAACCGCAAGGGGCGCGTCAGACGCGCTTGAAAACAAGGGTGCCGTTGGTCCCGCCAAAACCGAAGTTGTTCTTCACCGCCACGTCAATCTTCATGTCCCGCGCCGTGTTGGCGCAGTAGTCCAGATCACATTCGGGATCCTGATTGAAGATGTTGATGGTGGGGGGGCTCTTCTGGTGGTGAATAGCAAGTACCGTGAAGACCGATTCAATGCCTCCCGCACCGCCCAGTAAATGGCCGGTCATGGATTTTGTGGAGTTGACGACCGTCTTTTTGGCGTGATCTCCCAGCGCCGCTTTGATGGCGTTGGTCTCGTTAAGATCACCGAGCGGCGTGGAGGTGCCATGGGCATTCAGGTAGTTCACCTGGTCAGAGTTGACGCCGGCATTCTTCAACGCCATCGCCATGGAACGCCGGGGACCGTCCACATTGGGTGCTGTCATGTGGTAGGCGTCGCTGCTCATACCGAAACCAACCAACTCGGCATAAATTCTTGCGCCGCGCGCCTTGGCGTATTCGTATTCCTCAAGCACCAATACGCCAGAACCTTCCCCTAGCACAAAACCGTCACGGTCCTTGTCCCAAGGGCGGGAAGCGGTCTTGGGGTCATCGTTGCGAGTCGAGAGCGCACGCGCCGCGGCGAAACCGCCAATACCCAGAGGAGATACGGTCGATTCAGCTCCACCCGTGATCATCACGTCGGCATCGCCGTATTCAATCATGCGGGCCGACATGCCAATGGCATGCAGACCCGTGGTGCAAGCAGTCACCATCGCCAGATTCGGGCCCTTGAAACCGAATTTGATCGATACGTGGCCCGAAATCATGTTAATAATGGTTGCCGGCACAAAGAACGGGGAAATGCGACGTGGCCCCCGATTGGTGAGTTCGGTGTGCATGGCCTCGATCATCGGCAATCCGCCAATACCCGATCCGATATTGCAGCCAATACGCGTCGCCTCTTCCTCGCCCAAGGCGTCGCCCACAGGCAAGCCTGCATCCACCACCGCTTGGCAAGCAGCAGCCAACCCAAGATGGATGAAGCGGTCCATGTGGCGCGCTTCCTTCTCGGGGATGTAATCTGCAATGTTGAAACCCTTGACCTCGCCCGCAAACTTGCATGCGTAGCCGCCGGCATCAAAGCTGGTGATGAGGTCAATGCCGGATTGCCCGGCAAGCAAATTGGTCCAGGCATCGGCCACGGTGTTACCCACGGGGCTGATGCAACCCAAACCTGTTACGACAACGCGACGACGTGACATAGATTCTTGTGTTTGCAAAAAGATGGATGCCGTCACGAACGGTGCGCGGGCTAAGCGTGCCGCCGCTGACAGTTTAAAGAAACGGCGCGGGGCGCATGAGCGCCTCCACGCCGCTTGTCAGACCTTACGCTTTTTTGTGCGTGTTGGCGTAGTCGATGGCGTTTTGCACCGTCGTGATCTTCTCGGCATCTTCGTCCGGGATCTCGATGCCGAATTCGTCTTCCAGTGCCATCACCAGTTCGACGGTATCCAGGGAGTCAGCGCCCAGATCGGCCACGAAGGCTTTTTCATTGGTGACTTGTGACTCTTCTACACCGAGTTGTTCGGCAATGATTTTTTTGACGCGTGCTTCGATATCGCTCATGGTTCCCTCAGAGGGTTGTAAATGAATCCGTGATTTTAGCCGGCTCGGGACGTAATTCCCGAACTGGACTGCCGTACGGACAATTCGGCTTGATACTTACATGTACATGCCACCGTTGACGTGCATCTCTTGCCCCGTCACATAGCCGGCCTGTGGCGAGGCCAAATAGGCCACCGCATGCGCGATGTCCGCCGGCTTGCCCAAGTGTCCCAACGGGATCTGGCTGAGCAGCGCTTTTTGTTGTTCATCCGGCAGATGGGCCGTCATATCGGTCTCGATGAAGCCCGGCGCCACGCAGTTGACGGTGACGTTGCGCGAACCCAGTTCACGCGCCAGTGCCCGCGTCATGCCCGCCACACCGGCCTTGGCTGCTGCGTAGTTGGCCTGACCTGGGTTGCCCGAGGCACCGACGACCGACGTGATGCTGATGATACGGCCATAGCGCTGCTTCATCATGGGACGAATCACGGCGCGGCTCATGCGGAACACAGCCTTGAGATTGGTGTCGAGCACCGCATCCCACTCATCATCCTTCATGCGCATGGCCAGGTTGTCGCGCGTGATGCCGGCGTTATTGACCAGCACCTGCAAGCCACCGTGCTCCTTGATGATGGCGTCGATCAGAGCCTCACCGCCGGCCGCGTCGTTCACATTCAGGGTCACACCCTTGCAGCCATGGAACTCGGCGAGCGCAGCGCTGATCTTGGCCGCGCCATCGTCGGTGGTGGCCGTACCGATGACCTTCAGGCCACGGTGTGCCAGTTCATGGGCAATGGCGGCGCCAATGCCACGCGAGGCACCCGTCACCAAGGCCACTTGGCCTTCAAACTTCATTTCGCTCATAAAACCAATCCTTTCACTTCCAGCAGCGTCGCGGGGTCAAACAGCGCCACCCCGGTCAACTCGGGGTCGATACGCTTGACCATGCCGGCCAGCACCTTGCCGGGACCACACTCGACAAGGGTTGAGATATTGTGCGCCTTGATGGCCTGAACACATTCCACCCAGCGCACCGGGCCAAAAGCCTGACGGTACAGCGCATCGCGGATGCGGTCGGCATCGACCTCCACCGCCACATCAATATTGTTGATCAGGGTGATCTGCGGCGCGGCAAACTCCACCGACTCCAGCCGCTCGCGCAGCTTTTCCGCCGCCGGCTTCATCAAACTGGAGTGAAACGGGGCCGACACCGGCAGCGGCAAAGCGCGCTTGGCACCATTGGCCTTGAGCACTTCACAGGCCTTCTCCACCGCGGCCTTCGATCCGGCAATCACGGTCTGCGCCGCATCGTTGAAATTGACCGCCTCGACCACTTCGCTGGAGTCGGCACCATAGGACTGCGTCACCTCGGCACAACCGGCGATGACCTTGGCCGCATCCATGCCCAGAATGGCGGCCATCGCGCCCGTCCCCACGGGCACGGCATCCTGCATGGCCTGGGCGCGGAAACGAACCAGCGGTGTCGCCTGCGACAGCGTCAACATGCCAGCCGCCACCATGGCCGAGTATTCGCCCAGCGAGTGACCCGCCACAGCCGCTGGGGCCACGCCGGTTTCAGCCATCCAGACGCGGTAGGCTGCCACAGCGGCCACCAGCATCACGGGCTGGGTATTGGTGGTCAGCGCCAGGGCCTCCTTGGGGCCTTCCTTGATGAGCTGGCCCAGGTTTTCGCCCAAGGCATCCGAGGCTTCCTGCAGCGCCTCGTGCACCACGGGATGGTCGCCCCAGGCGTCGAGCATGCCCACCGACTGCGAACCCTGACCAGGAAAGACAAAAGCAAACGGTTTCATCGTGAATTGATTTGAATTTTTAAGAAATCAGGCGCTCAGCTTCGAACGAGCGTCACAAGACACTACAAATTGAGTAGCACCGCACCCCAGGTGAAGCCACCGCCCACCCCTTCGAGCATGACCAGTTCGCCGGGTTTGACACGACCGGAGCGCACTGCGGCATCGAGTGCCAGCGGGATCGAGGCCGCCGACGTGTTGCCATGCTGATCCACGGTCACGATGACCTTGTCCATCGGCAGCTTGAGCTTTTTGGCCGTGCTCTGCATGATACGAATATTGGCCTGATGCGGAATCAGCCAGTCAATGTCGGCCTCGGTTTTGCCCGCTTTTGCCAGCACGGCATGCGCCGCTTCTTCGAGCACCCCCACGGCCAGCTTGAAAACAGCCTGACCATCCATCTTGAGCAAGGGGGCCCCCAGCACATTGCCGCCCGACACATGGCCCGGTACGCACAAGATACCCACGTGCTTGCCATCGGCATGCAGGTCGCTGGACAGGATGCCCGGCGTGTCGGACGCTTCCAGCACCACGGCGCCTGCGCCGTCACCAAACAGCACACAAGTCGTGCGGTCCTTGAAATCAATGATGCGGGAGAAAACTTCCGAGCCCACCACCAGCGCCTTGCTGGCGGCACCGGTCTTGATCATGGCATCCGCCACACTCAGGGCATAGACAAAACCGCTGCAGACAGCCTGCACATCAAATGCCGGGCAACCATGGGCACCGAGTTTGTTTTGCAAGATACAGGCCGTGGACGGAAACACCATGTCCGGCGTCGAAGTGGCCACGATGATCAGGTCGATGTCTTGGGCGGTGACGCCGGCTGCCTCCAGCGCATTGCGACTGGCCTCCGCAGCCAGATCACTGCTGCAGACTTCAGCTTCGGCAAAGTGCCGCGCCCGAATGCCGGTGCGTTCGACAATCCATTCGTCCGAAGTTTCCACCCCCTGGGCTGCCAGTTCGGCCACCAGTTCGGCATTGCTCAGTCGACGGGGCGGCAGGTAGCTGCCGGTGCCAGTGATGCGGGAATAAAGGCTCATTGATTGTTGTCTTCGGTTACCAGACCGAATTTATTCGGCGGCCCCGATGCCCGCAAGCAGCGGTGCAGCGTGGGCAATACGGGCCTGAACCCGGTCCAGCAAGTTGTTTCGGGCTGCATCATACGCCCGGTTCAGCGCGTGCTCAAAAGCCAGCTCGTCCGCCGAACCATGGCTCTTGAATACCAGACCGCGCAGACCCAGCAGCGCGGCGCCATTGTAGCGCCGATGATCCATTCGCTTTTTAAATGCAGAAATCACCGGATAGGCGCAGATTGCAGCAATTTTAGTGCAGATGTTGCGCGAAAATTCTTGCTTAAGAAAGCCACCAATCATCGAGGCCAAGCCCTCGCTGGTCTTGAGGGCCACATTTCCGACAAAGCCATCACAGACCACGATGTCGGTCACGCCTTTGAAAATATCATTGCCTTCGACATTGCCATAAAAATTCAAATCACCGGATTTGGCCGCCGATCTAAGCAGTTCGCCGGCTTTTTTAATGACTTCGCTACCTTTGATGACTTCTTCACCAATATTGAGCAGCCCGACGGAGGGCGTCGGATCATTGGTCAGCACCGACACCAAGGCGGAACCCATGACCGCGAATTGCAGCAGGTGTTCCGCCGTGCAATCCACATTGGCGCCAAGATCAAGCACAGTCGTCGCGCCGCCTTTGGCGTTAGGCAACTGCGTGGCAATCGCCGGACGATCAATACCCTCGACCGTTTTAAGCAAGTAACGGGCAATCGCCATCAACGCGCCGGTGTTGCCAGCCGAAACCGCCGCTTGCGCCGCACCGTCCTTGACCTGCTGGATCGCCACGCGCATGGACGAATCCTTCTTTTTGCGCAGGGCCACTTCGATCGGATCGTCCATGCCAACAACTTCGCTGGCAGGCACGATACGTCCGCGCGCATGGGAGAAGGCCGACAAGCTATCAGGCAGGCCGACCAGCAAAAGCTGGGCTTCGGGGTGATGCTCGAGAAAATTCCGGCACGCGGACAGCGTGACACGGGGACCGTGATCGCCCCCCATGCAGTCAACAGCAATGGTGATCATGGGCGATCTAGCAAATAAAACCAAATACGGTCAGCATCAAGACAAAGGCCCGAGGCTACTTATCTGTAGCATCGGGCCCAGTGTTGACGGAGTCTATTAGGCTTCAGACTTGGTCTTCAGCACCTGACGGCCACGGTAAAAGCCGTTCGGGCTGATATGGTGACGCAGGTGGGTTTCGCCCGTGGTGGGTTCCACGGCAATGCCCGGCACATTCAGGGCATTGTGCGAGCGGTGCATACCGCGCTTGGAAGGTGACTTTTTGTTTTGCTGGACGGCCATGATCCGCTCCTAGTCTGTATGCCATGCACAAGTGGCATGACAGGGGTTATTCATAAAATGATGACGGTCTGCGCGGACTGCATCCGCGCGAAGCCTCAAATTATAACCCAACTTGTGGATTCAGCTTGTTTTGCCATCCCGCAGCCCGGCCAGCACGGCAAATGGATTGGGGTTCTGCGCCGCTTGCGCCTCGAATTCAGGATCCTGCACCGCCAGCTTGACCTCCGTCGGACACACCTCATGGCGCGGCACCACGGGCAAGGCCATCAGCAATTCGTCCTCGATCAAGGCCTGAAGGCTGAAGTCCCGGCTCACGGCCAGCACGTCCTCCTCAGCCTCCTCATCCTCGGCTTCGGCGGCCGCTTCAGTGGCGACAAAGCGGAAAGAACGATCGACCTTCGCCAGGATATCGGCCGGCCTCATGCAGCGCTGGCAGACCAGCGGCAGGCTCACCTCGGCATTCAAGTGCAGCCAGACCTGCTCGTGCCCGCTGGCATTCTGGCGCAGCTCACCCCGAGCCTCCCAGCATACCAGGCGATCAGCCCCTTGGCCGCCCGCCTCTGATAGCAGACGCTCATATTTCGATAGCAAATCCTGTCCGGACAGGACACCCGCTGCCTTGGCAAAGGCATTGACATCGAGCCGATCGGCAACAAACTCTTGTGACATGTCGCCAGTGTAAGGGATGGTGCTCAAAACGCACACCAGGCGTAACGGAAGTTTTGAATGCCATCCCTACAATCAGCGCATGACTGACATCTCCAACCGACCATTGGTCCTGGGCTCGACTTCGCCCTACCGGCGCGAACTGCTCACCCGCCTGCGCCTGCCCTTTGACGTCGCCTCGCCCGAGGTCGATGAAACCCCGCTCGCTCATGAAAGCCCGTCCGACCTGGCCTGCCGCCTGGCGCTGGCCAAGGCACGGGCCGTGGCCGAAAAATATCCGGCCGCCGTCGTGATCGGCTCCGATCAGGTGGCAGACCTTGATGGCCAGCCCTTGGGCAAGCCCGGCAACCACGAACGCGCCGTGGCCCAGTTACAGCTGATGCGCGGAAAGGTCGTGGTGTTTCAGACCGCCGTGGCCGTGGTCTGCCTTGAGAGCGGGTTTGAGCAGGTGGCGCTGGCGCCCGTCAGAGTCCAATTTCGCCAGCTCAGTGATACGGAAATCGAGTCCTACCTGCGCGCTGAAACACCTTATGACTGCGCCGGCAGCGCCAAGAGCGAAGGCCTGGGCATTGCGCTGCTTGAATCGATTGAAAACGACGACCCCACTGCGCTGGTGGGCCTGCCGCTCATCCGCACCTGCAGCCTGCTGCGCGCCGCCGGCATCGAGTTGCTTACGCCGCAGGAAAAGACACCATGAGCGCCGCCGAGCCGTCCCAAGGGACAACGGCCCCAGGCCCAAGCAAGGCGCAGAGCCATACTGCGCCTGGGGGCAGCGCGGCACACGTCGCAACGAGCGCGGGGGCTTACGTCCTCGGCAGACTCTATTTGGTGCCGGCACCGCTGGATTTCGGTTGCGCCAGCCAAGCTCCGCTGCAGAATGTCATCCCCTTGGGCACACTGACAGTTGCAGCCCGACTAGAGCACTGGGTCTGCGAAAACGCCAAGAGCGCCCGCGCCTACTTGAAGCGGGTCAACAAAATCACCCCGCTGTCCTGCCCCATCCAATCGCAGCACATCCAGGAGCTGCCGCGTGAGGTCCATAAGAAAGGCGACCATGGCGGCGACTTTGATGCCCGCCCGCTCCTCGTGTCAGCCCTGGCCGGACATGACATGGGCTTGCTGAGTGAAGCCGGCATGCCGGCCGTGGCCGACCCCGGCTCGTCGGTCGCGCGCGCGGCGCACGACTTAGGGATTGAGGTCGTGCCGTTGGTCGGCCCGGTTTCGTTGTTGCTGGCACTGGCCGCCAGCGGCCTGTCAGGCCAGAACTTTGCTTTTGTCGGCTACCTTCCCGTGGATGCGTCAGCCCGCGTGCTGCGCATCAAGGAGCTTGAATCACTGGCTCTGAAAACCGGGCAGACGCAACTCTTTATCGAGACGCCCTACCGCAACACCGCCTTGCTGGAGGCGTTGCTCAAGACCCTGCAACACAACACCCGGCTGGCGGTGAGCAGCGGCCTGACACTGATAGAAGCCAAGTCACGCAGCGACAGTGTCAAGCGCTGGAAACAGTCCCCCCAGGTCATGGACAACGGCACGCCGGCGGTCTTTGCCATCGGCCGCTAGGGAGACCAGCAAGCCCTGACTCAGCGAAATGACGGCAGGGACTTCAGTGCCTTGACAGACCCTTCGCCGATGGCGGCGCCAAAGCGCTTGACCAGGCGCTCGGCCACATTGTCACGCCGGGTGTAATCAATTACCTCCTCAGCCTTGACCACTTCGCGCGCCACGTAATCGAGGTTGCCAAGCTGGTCGGCCAGGCCGAGTTCGATGGCTTGCTGGCCGCTCCAGAACAGGCCGCTGAACATCTCCGGCGTTTCTTTCAGGCGCTTGCCGCGCCCTGCCTTGACCACGGTGATGAACTGCTCATGGATTTGATCCAGCATGGTCTGGGCATAAGCACGCTGCTTCTCGGTTTGCGGGCTGAACGGATCGAGAAAACCTTTGTTCTCCCCGGCAGTCATGAGGCGGCGCTCCACACCAAGTTTGTCCATCAGGCCGGTAAAGCCGAAGCCGTCCATCAGCACGCCGATGCTGCCCACAATGCTGGCCTTGTCGACGAAAATCTTGTCGGCCGCCACCGCGACGTAGTACGCGGCCGAGGCACAAGACTCCTCCACCACGGCATACACCGGCTTGTTGTGCTTGGCTTTGAGCCGCTTGATTTCGTCGTTGATGATGCCAGCCTGCACCGGGCTGCCGCCGGGCGAGTTGATCAACAGCACGACCGCCTGGGCGCCATGGTCCTCAAAAGCGCTGCGGATGGAAGACACCACCAGCTCGGCGCTGGCCTCGGCACCAGAGGCGATCTCGCCCTTGATCTCGACCAGCGCCGTATGCGGACCACTGGTGCTCTTGGTCGTCCCGCCAAAGTCCAAGCCAATCCAGACCAAAACCAGGAAAAACACCAGCCAGCTGATGCGGGCAATCAGCCTGGAGCGCCGCGCCGCACGCTGCTCGTCCAGTGCGGCAAAGGCCAGCTTTTCGAGCACGCTACGCTCCCAGCCCGGCGTCTCGGAGGGCGCGCCATTGGCTACATTTTTAGTAGCCTCTTGCGCATGGCCGGGCAGAGATTCGGGGGTATTTTGATCGCTCATGTCAGAACTCAACAGGTTTCAGGTTGTAGGCAGTATGCCAGTGCACGACGCCGTCGCGCTCGGTAAGGGCAATCTTCACCAGACCGCCACGACACGGCCCACCCAGGCACTGCCCGTCATCAGGGGCATACATGGCGCCGTGCGTGGCGCACATCAGCCAGCGGCCGCTGGGGTCGAAAAAACGGTCGGCCTGGTAATCCATCTCCATCGCCACATGGCTGCAGCGGTTCAGATAGGCATGGACCTGGCCGTCAAAACGGATGGCAAAGGCACGACAGGTCTGCCCCTGATAAACCACATCGAAGGGCACGGCCAAGCCACTGTCATGCAGCTCAGCAGAATTACACAAGGGAATCAGGACTTCATCGACCATGACCATCAAGCATTCTTGAGCAACCAGTCATGCAGTTCGCGCACCGAGTGCGCCACATGCAGCGGCGCCAGCACCTGAAAAGCCTCGGGCTCATGGGCGCCGTAGCTCACGCCGACACTGGGGCAGCCGGCGTTGCGCGCCATCTGCAGGTCGTGCGTGGTGTCGCCGATCATCAGCACCCGCTCGGCATCCACGCCAAATTCGCGCATGAGTTCGTGCAGCATGCGCGGGTTGGGCTTGCCGGCAGTTTCATCTGCCGTGCGCGAGCCATCGAACATGCCCTTGAGTTCCACCGTCTGCAGCACCTCGTCAAGGCCACGGCGGCTTTTGCCCGTGGCCACCGTCAGCCAGTGGTGCCGCACCTTGAGATCGGCCAGCATCTCCAGCACGCCGCCAAACAGGCTGATGTCGTTCTGGTGCGCCGTGTAGTGGTGGCGGTAGCGCGCGCCGAGCTCGGCGTGTTTCTCCGGCGGCACGTCGGGCGCGGCATGGGCCAGGGCCTGCGTCAGCGCCATGCCGATCACATATGAAGCCTCCTTGTCGCTGGGCACGGTGCCGCCGACATCGCGCACCGCCAACTGGATGCTGCGCGTGATGATGGCGGTGGAATCGAACAGCGTGCCATCCCAGTCGAAGGCGATCAGGTCGAATTGCCGGGGACGCATCGGCGTGCGCGCAGGCTCAGGATGTTGGGGAAATGACATGGTGCTGAAATTGATCGAGGTCCGGTGGCAAGGGCGCCAGCAGTTCTATGCGCTCGCCGCTGACCGGATGGTTGAACTGTAAGCGCCAGGCATGCAGGAACATGCGTTTAAGACCCTGCTTTTGCAAGGCCTTGTTCAATTCGAAGTCGCCGTACTTGTCGTCACCGGCAATCGGCATGCCTTCGGACGCCAGGTGGACGCGGATCTGGTGGGTGCGGCCGGTCTTGATGGTCACTTCCAGCAGCGAAAAGTGGCGGCCTGTCGAACCGGCTTCTGCGGGTGAGCGCTCACGCACCTTGACCAGGGTGACGGATTTCATGCCATCCGGGTCGTCCTTGGACACCACCTTGACACGCCGCTCACCGTCAGCCAAGAGGTATTTGTGCAGCGGCTTGTCCAGCACCTTTTTGCTGGCCGACCAGTGGCCGACCACCAGGGCCAGGTAAGTCTTGCCGGTCTCGCGCTCGCGGAACTGGTCTTGCAGGTTTTTCAGGGCGCTGCGTTTCTTGGCCACCAGCAGGATGCCGCTGGTTTCGCGGTCCAGCCGGTGTACCAGTTCCAGGAATTTGGCCTGCGGCCGCGCCATGCGCAGCTGCTCGATGACGCCAAAACTCACGCCCGAGCCGCCATGCACCGCCACGCCGGCCGGCTTGTCGATGGCCAGCACACAGTCGTCCTCGAACAACACCGGGAACTCGCGCGCCGGCGCGCCACGCGCCACCAGATCGGCCATGGCCTCGGCTTTTTCGGTCACGCGTTCGGACAGGCGAACCGGCGGCAGACGCACCACATCACCGCTCTCGACCCGCGTATCGGCTGAGGCCCGGCCTTTGTTAACCCTCACTTCGCCAGAGCGGATGATGCGGTAGACATGGGTCTTGGGCACCCCTTTGAGGTGGCGCATGAGGAAATTGTCCAGGCGTTGACCGGCCGACTCCTCGTCGACTTCGACCGATTTCACCTGGGGACTGCGGGGCGGCGGATTGCCCCCTATAATGTGTTTCACTAGCGACGCGCTGTAAGTGGTTGATTTGTCTGGAGTTTAGTCCACATGATGCCACCAGCCCCGCTGGAAGGTCGATGTCGCCGGGTCGTTTTGCACGCAAACCACAAGCCAGTTGCTTGCGGTGGTCTACAAAACACACGGTCAAGCCGACGCCTTGAAACACTGATACGGAATACCCAAATCTGCCAGCAACACCAAGCTGGTGGACGGATCAAAGCGAAATGTTTGTGTTGATGAGCCTGATCTACTTTTGCCTGCGGCGCTGCTCTGCGCTGGCCCATGGCATGGATCGGCCCACAGCGCCCGCACAACGGACGCAAAGAGCTGCCAGGCTGGCAGCCACTCCACAACAATCCCTCCTCGCCCTCATCCACGCGCCTACACCACAGCTCATTATTTGAGTCGCGGTTCTCCGGCAATTCCCTTCGTTTCAAAGCGTCAGTTCTGGCATCGTTTGCCCGTGATGGGCATGTGAATTGATGTAAAGAAGGAAGGCAACCCATGAAACGGATGCTGATTAACGCCACGCAGGCCGAAGAACGCCGCCTGGCGATTGTGGACGGGCAGAAACTACTCGACTACGAAATCGAAATTGAGGGACGCGAACAGCGCAAGGGCAATATCTACAAGGCCGTCGTCACGCGCGTCGAGCCCTCGCTGGAAGCCTGCTTTGTCGACTACGGCGAAGATCGCCACGGCTTCCTGCCGTTCAAGGAAATCTCCAAGCAGTATTTCCAGCAAGGTGTCTCGGTCAGCCAGGCGCGCATCCAGGACGCCATCCGGGAAGGCCAGGAGTTGATGGTCCAGGTCGAAAAGGAAGAACGCGGCAACAAGGGCGCGGCCCTCACCACCTTCATCTCGCTGGCCGGCCGCTATGTGGTGCTGATGCCCAACAACCCGCGTGGCGGTGGCGTTTCGCGCCGCATCGAGGGTGACGACCGTGCCGAGCTGAAAGAAGCGCTCGACCAGCTTGAGTACCCCAACGGCATGTCCATCATCGCGCGCACCGCCGGCATCGGCCGCAGTGCGCCCGAGCTGCAGTGGGACCTGAATTACCTGCTCAAGCTGTGGAGCGCGATTGACGGCGCCACCAAGGGCGCCAAGGGCGCCTTCCTGATCTACCAGGAGTCGTCGCTTGTCATCCGCGCCATCCGCGACTACTTCAACAACGACATCGGCGATATCCTGATCGACACCGACGACGTGTACGACCAGGCGCAGCAGTTCATGGCGCACGTCATGCCCGAGCATGCGGCCCGCGTCAAGCGCTACCGCGACGACGCACCACTGTTCTCGCGCTTCCAGATCGAACACCAGATCGAGTCGGCCTACGCCCGCACCGTGACCCTGCCTTCGGGTGGCGCCATCGTGATCGACCACACCGAAGCCCTGGTTTCGGTGGACGTCAACTCGGCACGCGCCATCAAGGGCAGCGACATCGAAGAAACCGCCACCCGCACCAACCTGGAAGCCGCCGACGAAGTGGCGCGCCAGATGCGCCTGCGCGACCTCGGCGGCCTGATCGTGATCGACTTCATCGACATGGAAGAGTCGAAGAACCGCCGCGAAGTGGAAAACCGCCTGCGCGATGCGCTGCGCCAGGACCGCGCCCGCGTGCAGTTCGGCACCATCAGCAAGTTCGGCCTGATGGAAATGAGCCGCCAGCGCCTGCGCCCGGCCCTCTCCGAAGGTGCGTCCATCCCCTGCCCACGTTGCGGCGGCTCCGGCCACATCCGCGACACCGAAAGCTCGGCGCTGCAAATCCTGCGCATCATCCAGGAAGAAGCCCAGAAGGACAACACCGCCTCGGTGCTGTGCCAGGTGCCGGTGGATGTCGCCTCCTACCTGCTCAACGAGAAGCGCACCGAGATCGCCAAGATCGAACTCAAGCAGCGCATCAATGTGCTGATGGTGCCCAACAAGTCGCTGGAGACACCGAACTACAAGCTCGAGCGCCTCAAGCACGACGACCCGCGCCTGGACCACATCGAAGCCAGCTACAAGATGGCCGAGGAAGTGGAAGACCCCACTTCGGTCACGCGCCGCTCGCAGGAACCCACCAACAAGCAAACACCCGTCATCAAGGGTGTGTTGCCCGATGCGCCGGCACCGGTGGTTGCCCCCAAGGCACCCGCAGTCCAGCCGCAGCCCGTCGTGAAACAGCCTGCCGCAGCGGCAGCTGCACCCGCCGGTCAAGGCTTCTTTGGATGGATCAAGAGCCTGTTTGGCGGCGCTCCCGCGGCTGAACCAGCCAAGGCTGGCGAGAAGAAGGAAGCGCGCCATGACGGTCGCGGTGCTCGCGGCGAAGGTCGTGGTGCTCGCGGCGAGGGCCGCGGTGGCGAAAGCCGCGGCGGTGAAGGCCGAGGCGAGGGTCGCGGCGAAGGCCGTGGTCGTGGCGGCCGTGGTGGTCGCGGCGAAGGTCGTGGTGGTCGCGGTGATCGCCAGGGTCCGCGCGAGCGCGGCGAGGCCGATCAAAAGGCCCAGATGACAGAGTCGTCCACTGCATCGCAGCTGTTTTCCGGTGCCGCTGAAGCGCCGAGAACTGAGCCGCGTCAGGACCGTGGACCACGTGGTGAGCCCCGTAGCCGTGGTGAGCGTGGTGGCAACCGTGGTGAACGCGGTGAAGGCCGCGCAGAAGGCCGTCCGGAAGGTCGTGGCGAAGGCCAGGGGGGCCGCAACGAGCGTCGCCCTGACCGCGCCCCGCGTCAGGACGACAACCGTCGCAGCCCGACGGAAGAAACTGCACTTCTGAACGCCGAAGCAGCCAACGCGGAACAACTGGCGACCGCTGTGGTGGACACCTCCGTCACTGCCGCCGAAGCCCCGCAAGGCAGCGTCGAACAGACCACGCGCCCGGAAGGCGAAGGCAATGGCAACCGTGAGCGCCGCTCACGCGACCGTTATGGACGCGACCGCCAACGTGGCGAGCGCACCGAGCGTGGCGATCGCCCGGAACGCGCGCCGCGCGAAGAAGCGCCGGCACAAGCCGAGCGCCTCGCCGAAGCCCCTGCCGCCCCGGCGCCAGAAGTCCGTGCGGTGCCCGTACAGGCGGCCCCGCTGGCAGTGGCAAACAAAGCGCCCGCCCCTGCCGAGACTGCCGCGCGCCAGTTGCCCCGCATCCAGCCCTATGTGCTGCCGCTGAGCGAACTCAGCCAGGTGGCCGAAGGCTGCGGACTGCAGTGGGTCAACTCCGATGTCGCCAAGGTAGCCACAGTGCAGGCCGCCATCGCTGCCGAACCCAAACCGGTTCACGTGCCGCGCGAGCGGCCGGCTCCGATGACGATTGATGAGGGTCCGCTGATCCTGGTCGAAACCAAGCGCGATCTGCGTGATCTGCCACTGCCCTTCGAGCAAGAAGTCCAGCAGTAAAAACAAAACGGGGCACGCAAGTGCCCCGTTCTACTTTCAGACCCCAGGTTCAGACCATCAGAAGATGTCGACCCCGCCCGTGCGCGGCACATCACCGAAAAAGCCTCGGCGCACCAGATCAAGATGGCTGCACACCTTGTTGCCGCCATTTTTCTGGACAAAGTCGACCGCCTGCTCGGAACGCTCAAGTGAGGTGCTCGGCGAATCGTCCGCGAGCACCCGGGAAAAACCGGAACTCACGGTCACGCGACCGACTTGCGGGAAATTGAATTTCTCGACATTCACCCGCATGCGCTCAAAAGCCCCGAAGGCCAGCGCTTCATCCGGGCAATGAAACAGCACGGCAAACTGATCGCCACCAAAACGGTAGAGACGGTCGTGCGTGCGAAAGGTGTTGTTCATGAGACGGGCCACCAGCAAGGTGACCTCCTCCATGATGAGGTGACCGTGCTTGTCGCTGAGCAGGCCGAAGTTGTCAATGACAATCGTCCCCAGCCAGTAGTTGGGCGGCACACGGTGGCGCCGCTCCTTACCCGGTGCAACCGCATCCTTGGCGGCGTCCTGCACCCCATCGAGTTCCTCCAGCACCGCACTGTAAAACGCATCGTCGAGCGATTTGCGGTTAAGCAGCCCGGTCAGCGCATCGCGGTCGCTGTAGGCCAGCAAGGTGTACATGTTGCGGTAGATGTGATGCAACTGGCCAATGGTTTCCAGCTCATCCTCGGTCAGCGACGCCGCCGAATGGATTTCGAGCACGCCCTGGTCCTCCGCTTGTGGAGTGGAAAACAGGGGCAGGTAAGTGATGCGCGGACCTTCTTCACCCGCCCAGGCCACCTCAACCTTGGCCCGGCTCTCAAGACAGCGCAGGCGGTCCGAAGCATCCGTCAGCATGGGCAATGCCTGGAAATTGATCCGTAGCGGATCGATCACCTTGCCGCCACCACGCGCATCGAGCGACACGACGTCAAGCCAGCGTTTCTGGCTGTCTTCGCTCGCCACGCGGGCGATCAGGACACGTTGAATAGGGACCAGATCGATCAGGGCTTTTGCCAGCGTCAGTTCCAGCAAATTCCGGTCGCGGTGATCGGTCAGCTTGATGAGGTGTTCGGTAAGCGTAGCCATATGCCAACCATAATAGCCGGGAATCGCGGCTTAGTCACCCCTGGGCGGCTTTGCGCCAAGCCTGCTCAGCCGCCTCGGCATCGCCCCGCTGTTCGGCCAGGAGCGCCAGCGAGCGCCAGGCATTGCGCTGCAGCCGCTCGTCCCTGAGCAGGGGAAGCGACTGCTTGAACAACTGCTGCGCCTTGCCCCACAGACTCAAGCGCATGCAGGCCACGCCCGCCAGGTACTGGAGCAGGGCATCGCCCGGCTTGCTCATCTGCGCGGCTTCGATACGGGACAACCAGACAGTATCCGGGGTGCCGGAAGCCTGGGCAAAACCCTGTTCCAGCAACAACACCAATTGGATGCGCTGCTCTTGTGGCATGGCGACACCGGGCTGGTTCATCCGCTCCCAGACCGGCAACAGCCACTGCTGCGCCCGCGAGACATCCCCCTTGAGCTGAAGCATGCGTTGCGCCGCCTGGCTCGCCACCTCCGGCATCTTGCGCTCAGCCTCATCGAGCTGAGCCCAGGCCTTCTCCAGTTGCACCGGGTCATGCGCGGTTCGCACCAGCTCCATGGCCAGTCCCCGAAGAATGCTACGGGTAGCTTCCTCAGAGAACGCCCGGTGCTTACCCAACAAGCGCGCCGTCTCCAGCGCGACTTGCGTGTGGCGGGCCAGTCGCGCCACCTTGAACCGCAGGCGCAGTGCCAGCGTGCGCCGTGCCGTGCCCTGGGGCAGTTCATCCAGCCGCTGCAAGGCTGCCTGAACATCGCGATCATCGAAAGCCCAGCGAGCTGCCCGCAACTGCAGTGCCTCATGGGTTTCCTGCATGTCTCGGCTGACAGCCTGCTCCATCGCCTGTGCCATGTGCTCATCACGTGCCACGCGGTCCTGCAGGGCATGCGAGCTTTCGGCCGCCAGCAGGCGGGCCATGGCCCGCAAGCGTGCGGCATAGGGCAGCGTGTCCTCGCTGCGGGAAAGCGCCCGCTCCAGGCTCAGCACCGCTTCGGCCGACTTGCGCGAGCGGATGAAGCGCCCCGCCGTCAGATGCGACAGCCCATCGAGCACGCCAACATGCATGGCGCGTTCCTGCTGCTGCAGGCGCCAGCGTTGCGCCTGCCCCGGCAGGGAGAACAACACCGACAAGGCGCGCAAGGCCACGTAGACAACGAAAAACAGCCCAAACAGCAGCAGCACCACCAGGTTGAGCGAAAGATCAACACGGTACGGCGGCCAGAACACCGTGACCGTGCCCTGGTTGTTGCCGGCAAACAGGGCGGCGGCGGCGGCGATGGCAAACAGCGCCAGAAACCAGAGAGCAGCACGCATGGTGTCTAACCGGCCTTCCTATCGACCGGCCGCTGCGGTGGCCAGCGCCGCCAGGGTGTCGTCCACGCGCGGCAACTCCAGGGTTTTCATCTGACTTTGCATCTGCTTGAGCAAAGCCGAGGCCGCCTGCGTCTTGCGCGACGCAGGATCGAAATACTTGTTCAGCGCTGCCGCCGCAGAGGCCAGGTCAGCCCGCGCGGAATCGAGCTGGCGCGCCAGCAGGCCCAAGCGGGCATTGAGCAGCTTGAGCTTGAAATTCTCGCGCAGGAAAAAAGATTGCTCGGGCGACAGCAGAGCGGCTTCCGGCTGCTCGATGCGACTCACCCGCACCAGGCTGCGCAACTCATCACGCACGACGTGCCAGCTGCGCTGCCACCAGGAAGCAATGCTCTCATCACGCTGCGGCTTGAGCGACACCGTGGCGCTCACAGGCGCCACGGCATTGGCAATCGGCAACTCGTCAGCCAGACGCACCAACTCATCCATCTTGACCAGCAAGGCCGGCGTATCGGACACCGTGGTGGCCTTGATGCGCCCCACATCGCGGGCAATGGCGCGCTGCAATGCCGTCAGCCGCGGCTGGGCCGCACGGGTGACACGCTGTTCGGCCGACTTGAGCGCCGCCAGCAGGGGCTCCACGCTGCCCGTCAGTTGTGCCTGTTGCTGCGCCAGACGAATGGCCGACTCGATGTCCACCACCAGGTTTTCGTCACGCGAGCGCGACAGGCTCTGCATCAATTCTTCGAGCTGGCTGCGCTGCAGCGCCACTTCGCTCAAGCGCGCTTCCAGCATGGCCGCCCGGGCCGCCGTGTCACGCGACTGCTCCTGGGCCTGCCGCGCCAGGGTGCGCGCTTCCATCGCACTGGCGCCGGAATCGGCACTTTGCCGGGCCAGTTGCTCCTGAATCGAAGACAGCCGCTGCCACAACAGACCGCCCAGCAGCAGCGCCAGCACAGCCACGCCGCCGATCAACAACACCAGGCCCCGTGGCACGGGACGGCTGTCCGCTACGGTCTCAGGTGCCGCCGACACGGGGGGCGTCATGCTCTGTGCAGCAGGCACCCCTGCCCCGGTGGGTACAGAAGATTCGGCATCGGGCTCAGTGTTCATCGTAGGGATTCTATCGAGCCCACGATGTCCGCCAAGGCCGGCCGTGATTCGCGCACCACACCAAAGCCGGCATCTCTGGCCGCAGCCGCAATGCGGGCATGGGTCGCAACCGCACGCGCACCGCGCCAGTCCTGGCCCGGCAGGCAGGTCTGCAAATTGGCCACGGCCTCGCTGCTGCTGAAAAGCCAGACCGAGCCATCGACGGCCGCGGCACGGGCCAGGCTCAATTGTTCCGGGCTGAAGCGGGGCAGGCCACGCTGGTAGGAAACCACAAAATCCGCTGTTGCGCCGGCCTCATCGAGCCGACGGGCAAACCAGTTGCGCCCCACCCCCTGGTCAGGCCCCTCGGCTTGGCCATCGGTACCGCGCACGATCAGCACCCGGTCCCCCGGCTTGACCTGGGCGTCAACCACCTGCCACAGGGCTTCGGAATCAAACTGCGCCGCATCCGCTGATGGCGCATCCATGCAAGCCGCAGCCACGCCAGCGCGCAACAGAGCGGCCTGGGTGCCGGGCCCGGTAGCCCAGGCGCGGGGTTTGATGGCCGCTTGCGCGCAAAAGGCGCTGCCATCTGGCGGCCGGGCGGAGAAAAAACCGTCTACTGCATTGCCGCTGACAAACATCACCCCCACATAATCACCCAAGCGTTGCCACACGCGTAGAAGATGAGACTGATCGGCAACAGGTGCAATCTCAATCAGGGGCAGGGCCACAACGTCCAGTCCGGCTGCCGACAACTCCTGCACCCAGCCCTGCGCGTCGCGCTGCGGACGGGTGACGATGACCCGCATGGTCAGACAGCGCCTGGCGTCAGCGTCCCGCCCGAACGCGCCACACCGGCCTTCAGGCTGGCCGCCACCTGGTCCCCCAGGGCGGTGGCCGTGGCCAGGTCGGCCACCGCCGCACTGGCTTGGGCAGTCACCAGGGCCACCTTGCCCTCCGGATCGCCCCAGGTCGCATCGATCTGCAGCTGCTCACCCGTGAGGGTGGCATAGGCCGCCAGGGGCATGGAGCAACTGCCGCCCATGGCACGGCTAACGGCGCGTTCAGCCGCCACCCGCAGCCAGGTGGCTTGGTGCACCAGCGGCGCCAGCGCCTGTTGCACATCAGTACGGTCCGTGCGGATCTCGATGCCCAGCGCGCCCTGGCCGGCGGCCGGCAGCATCTGGGCCGGCTCGAACACGGCGCGAATTCGCGCCGACAATCCCAGGCGCTTGAGGCCGGCAGCGGCCAGCACGATGGCGTCGTACTGGCCATCGTCCAGTTTGCGCAAGCGGGTGTCCAGGTTGCCGCGCAGCGGCTCGATCAGCAGATCAGGGCGCAGCGCGCGCAACAAGGCGACGCGGCGCAGGCTGGAAGTGCCGACCACGGCGCCCTGCGGCAGATCGGTCAGGCTGGCATACCGGTTGGAGACAAAGGCATCACGCGGGTCTTCGCGCTCCATCACGCAGGCGAGCACAAAACCCTCGGGCAAGTCCATCGGCACGTCTTTCAGGGAGTGCACGGCCAGATCGGCGCGGCCTTCCTCGATCGCCACTTCCAGTTCCTTGACGAACAAGCCCTTGCCGCCCACCTTGCTCAGGGAACGGTCAAGGATCTGGTCGCCCTTGGTGGTCATGCCCAGCAGCGTGACTTCATGGCCCTGCTGTTCCAGCAAGGCCTTCACATGCTCGGCCTGCCAGAGGGCGAGACGACTCTCTCGGGTGGCAATGGTCAGCTTCATCGGCTTGCTCAAATTCGTAACTCGTTGGTAATTCAGAAACAAGCTGACGATGCTAGCATGGCCTTCAAGCAGCGCCCTGTTGGCGCCCCAGGATGACCCATGAAGCATGCCCCTGCGCGCACCAGTAGCGCCAACACAAAAGACAACGAACGCCCGCTGGTGGAAGACATCCGCCTGCTCGGCCGCATTCTGGGTGATGTCATCCGCGAGCAGGAAGGCGTGACCGCTTTCGAGTTGATCGAGAAAATCCGCAAGCTCTCAGTCGCCTTCCGGCGTGATGCGGACCAGGAGGCCGACCGCACCCTCAAAAAACTGCTCAAGGGTTTGAGCGCCGAGCAGACCGTGAGCGTGATTCGCGCCTTCACCTATTTCAGCCACCTGGCCAACCTGGCCGAGGACCGGCACCACATCCGCCGCCGCGCCATGCATGAGCGCGCCGGCAACTCGCAGGAAGGCGGCATCGACGTTGCCCTGGCGCGCCTGCGTCAGGCCGGCATTTCCGGCCGCACCATCGCCCAGACGCTGGCCGGCAGCTATGTGTCGCCGGTGCTGACCGCCCACCCGACCGAAGTGCAGCGCAAGAGCATTCTGGATGCCGAGCGCGACATTGCCCGCCTGCTGGTCGAGCGTGACGAAATCAAGCTGCGCGCGCACGGTGTGGACCCAGGCAAGGACACGCTGACGCCGCGCGAGCTCGGCGCCAACGAAGCCCAGTTGCGCGCCCGCGTGCTGCAGCTGTGGCAAACCCGCCTGCTGCGCTACAGCAAGCTCACCGTGTCGGATGAGATCGAAAACGCCCTGAGCTACTACGAAGCCACTTTCCTGCGGGAAATTCCCCACCTCTACGCCGATCTGGAGCGCGAACTGGGCCAGCAGCACGTGCACAGCTTTTTGCGCATGGGCCACTGGATCGGCGGCGACCGCGATGGCAACCCCAACGTGGGCGCCCACACCATGGTGCAGGCGCTGGGCCGGCAGGCTGATGTGGCCTTGCGCCACTACCTGACCGAAGTCCACTTCCTCGGCGCCGAACTCTCGCTCTCGGCCATGCTGGTGGGCTGCAGCCCCGCCATGCAGGCGCTGGCCGACCAGTCGCCCGACACCAGCGAACACCGCAAGGACGAACCCTACCGCCGCGCCCTGATCGGCATCTACGCCCGACTGGCCGCCACGCTCACCGCCTTGACCGGTGGCGAAGCCACCCGCCATGCCGTGGCACCGCAAAACCCCTACCGCAGCGCTGAGGAATTCCAGGCCGACCTGCGCACCATCGAAGCCTCGCTGCTGTCGCACCATGGCGCCGCCCTGGCCACCCAGCGTCTGCAGCCGCTGATCCGCGCCGTCGATGTCTTTGGCTTTCACCTCGCCACGTTGGACCTGCGCCAGAGCTCGGACAAGCACGAGGAAGTCATCACCGAACTGCTGGCCACCGCCCGCATCGAGCCGCGTTACACGCAACTGGATGAAGCCGCCAAGCGCACCCTGCTGCTACGCCTGCTTAACGATGCCCGCCCGCTGCGCGTGGTGGGCGCCAGCTACAGCGCCCACACGCAGGGGGAACTGGCGGTTTTTGAGACTGCCCGCAGCCTGCGTGAGCGCTTTGGCGCTCAGGCGATTCGCCACTACATCATCAGCCACACCGAGACCGTGAGCGATCTGCTCGAAGTGCTTCTGCTGCAAAAGGAAGTCGGCTTGATGCACGGCAGCCTGGAGGACAAGAACTGCCATAACGACCTCATCGTCGTGCCGCTGTTCGAAACCATTGAAGACCTGCGCAACGCCGAGCCCATCATGCGCGACTACTACGCCCTGCCCGGCATTGCCGCGCTGATCAAGCGCAGCGGTGGCGAACAGGACGTGATGCTAGGCTATTCCGACAGCAACAAGGACGGCGGCATCTTCACCAGCAACTGGGAGCTCTACCGCGCCGAGATCGCGCTGGTGGAGTTGTTCGATGAACTGGCTCCGACCAAGCTCAGGTTATTCCACGGCCGTGGCGGCACGGTCGGGCGCGGCGGCGGCCCGAGCTACCAGGCCATCCTGGCCCAGCCCCCGGGCACGGTGCGCGGCCAGATCCGTCTGACGGAACAGGGCGAGGTGATCGCCTCCAAATACGCCAACCCCGAGATCGGCCGGCGCAACCTGGAGACCCTGGTCGCCGCCACGCTGGAAGCCACACTGCTGCAACCGACCAAGCCGGCAGCGACGGCTTTCCTGCAGGCCGCCGCCGTCTTGTCAAGCAGCAGCATGGCGGCCTACCGCGCGCTGGTGTACGAGACCCCGGGCTTTAGCGACTATTTCTTTGCCGCCACGCCGATCCGCGAGATTGCCGAACTCAACATCGGTTCGCGCCCGGCCTCGCGCAAGGCAACGCAAAAAATCGAAGACCTGCGCGCCATCCCCTGGGGCTTCAGTTGGGGCCAGTGCCGCCTGACGCTGCCGGGCTGGTACGGCTTTGGCTCCGCAGTGCAGGCCTTTTTGCACGAGGACGGGCCGAAGTCCCACAAGGAACGCCTGGCCCTGCTGCAGAAAATGGTCAAGCAGTGGCCTTTCTTCAAGACCCTGCTCTCCAACATGGACATGGTGCTGGCCAAGAGCGATCTGGCGCTGGCCTCACGCTACGCCGAGCTGGTGCCCGATGCGCGCCTGCGTAAAAAAATCTACACCCAGATCGAAGCCGAGTGGCATCGCACGGTCGAAGCCCTGACGCTGATCACCGGCAACAAGCAACGGCTGGCCAACAACGCCGCCCTGCAGCGCTCGATCCGCCACCGCTTCCCCTACATCGACCCGCTGCATCACCTGCAGGTCGAACTGGTACGGCGCTACCGCGCCGGTCAGACCGACGAACGCGTGAGCCGCGGCATCCACATCTCGATCAACGGCATTGCTGCGGGTTTGAGAAACACCGGCTAAGGCGTTGCTGAATCAGCCCGGCACCACCGACCAGAATCCGGGCACACACCGGCCGGTGCGCCGTTCAGCCAGACTTGCTCCTCATCCAGTCGCAGCGCGGTCGAAGGGTCGATGTCAAAGGCGATCTGCAGTGCGCGCCCGACATGGGCATCTTCGATCGGAAGCTCCCAACTCAGAAAGACCTGGGTGCGATCCTGATCCGCGGGGAAGTCGGCCACATCAAAGCCGCTGCTGCGGCGCTCAATGACAGCGTGCGGCTGGCCGGTATCGAATATCACCACCGTCCCCCTGGCCAGGGGGATGCGATGACCGGTGGCCGGGAAATGCAAGTCCAGGCCCTTGTCCTCGCTCAGGAAGAGATTACAAAAAGCCATACCGCCATAGCGTGCGCCGTCATGGTGGTACTTCGCGCCACGGCAGGCCATCAGGGCGACATCCGAGGAGGCCAGCACCTCATGCAAACCGAGCGAGCGCGTCCAGTCGGCCACCGCCTGCACGCAGTGGCGATAGTCCGGCCAGCGCGCTCGCGCGCGCGCCAAAGGCAAGGCCTCAACGTCTCCAGGCTCCAGGCCCAGGCGCAAGGAGATCTCCCTGTGCCAATCGGCCACCAGCCTTGCCGGGGGCGCAGGCACATCGAGCGCGCCTGTTAGCACGACATCACTCACGCTTCGACTGCGGATGACATCGCCACGCCAGTAATAGGAAGCATGGAGATTTCGCACACGATGCGGTTGAGTAGGGGCGCTCATCTGGGCTAGTGTAGTCAGGCGGGCGCCCCAGCTTGACGGAGGTGCCGCTGCAGTGCTGGTCGAGGTGGTAAACATCGTTTATCGGTCGTTTTCGGCGCGCCACCGAGTGGCCATCACAGACAGGATGCGGTCAGGTGCAGTCAGCTGTTTTGCAAGCGCAAAGCGGTCACTCAGTGTAAATAAGTCCTTATCGTGCATTCAGAGAACCCACTTTGACATAAGCAAGTCATATCCCTCTTTTGGGTGATAGACGCTAACCGGTCAGATAGCCAAAATACCTCGGAATGGCAATTTGTTAGCTGATCTGACCCAAACGGAGCACCACCACCTATGCGCATCGTTACTCTTTTTTTGCTTTCGGCCCTTCTGTCCAGTTCTTCCCTGGCTTATGGAAAGGAATACGGAGACTACGATCCCAAGCGCATCCTTACCTTTACCGAAACGTCTTCAGGAAAAAGCTATGGGATCGATGGACGATATTTGGATCAGATCCTGAATGATTTGTCTTTTCACGCGAAGAACTACCCGACTCAATTCGATTCGCATCAGGATCGGCAAAGAGCCATTCAGGATGTGAAGACGCTATCAGGGATGTTGGATATTTTGATAAATGGGCCAAATCCGCACCCAGAACTCTTGTGGCGCGCCGGCTTCCTTAACAGCATGGGCCACAATCTTGACATACTTGGATCAGCCGAGAAAGCAGTTGCAATCTTTCAAAAATCGCTCTCAATATCCCCTTCCGACCCACGTTCTAACTACATGTATGGGACATTGCTTGCCAGCATAGGTAAGTGGGATGAGGCTCTTCCTTATCTTCAAAAAGCTCATTCTGCTGGAGTCGCAGATGCCGCCTATTCTTTAGGGATGACATATCTTTCGCTAGGACAAAAAGAAAAGGCACTGGAGCATCTTGAGATCTATCGGCAGCGCAATCCTAATGACGGGAATATTGGCAAGCTCATCGACGGGATTCGGAATGGGAAGCTGGAAATCAAGAAAAGCTCTAGTTGAATCCCCTGCGAGATGAGGACAAGCTAATAATCAAGACAAAAAATCAGTAGAAGTCTGATATGCCTAAAACCCCAGTTTCCGCCAGTCCATTGCATGTCCTCAGTCTTCGCCGGGAGGAGACGCTGGCTTTACAGCTGCGCGGTCGCTATAACCGGCATCAACTGATGGACCCAGGGGGCAGCAGCACATTGAGAGCTCCTAATCGTCGCCTGTTCTTGACACACGCGCTGGCAACTGCGGGCTTGTTAACTATTGTGCCGGCGCAGGCTCTGAGCGCGATTGTTGTTCCTAACGTCACCGGTCTCTACTCGATTCACGTGGCACGTATAGAGGTCCCCATCACCACTCAAGAAGTGGCCACAATTATTCGAAACTGGCCTGAAAAAATTGCCGTGGGTGGGGGGCGATACAGCATGGGGGGGCAAACCGCTTTTCATGGGGGCCTACATCTCGATATGCGCACAATGAACCAACTGGTTTGGCTTCGTACGGATGAAAAGGTTGTGCGCGTGCAAGCGGGGATGCGCTGGCGGGACTTGCAAGATATCCTTGATCCGTTGAGCTTGGCTGTAAAGACTATGCAAAGCTATTCCAATTTCACGATTGGTGGTGCGGTGTCAGTAAACGCACATGGTCGCTATGTTGGACATGGCCCTGTGGCCAATACCATACGGGCACTTCAAATCGTGCTTGCTAATGGTGAAGTCGTGGAAACCAATAGAAGTCAGCATTTTGATTTATTTCGAGCTGCTATTGGAGGCTATGGAGCAGTTGGTGTAATCACTGAGATTGAGCTGGAGTTAACTGACAATGTACGTATCGAACGCCTTGTGACTAAGGTGGCACTTCGGGATTACGTACGCTACTTCGAAGAAAATATTCTCTCGGAGGACGCCAGCATTCTTCACAATGCAGACTTACTCCCTCCCTATTTTGATGAGCCAATCTGTACGACATGGCGCAAGACATCAAAAGCTTTGACTGTGCAAACCCGACTGGTACCCAGCGGGAAACGCTATGGTTTAGAGCACGCCGCAATTTGGGCTGTGACCGAATTGCCAAGGGGCGACATCCTGAGGAAGTCTGTTGTCCAGCCAAATTTGACTCGAAGCCCAGTCGTGCAATGGCTCAACCACGAAGCAAGCCTGGACGTTGCAGAGCTCGAGCCTCATTCTCGCCAGCGCTCCACTTACGTGCTACAGGAGTACTTCGTACCCCCAAAAAACTTCCTCCCCTTTACTACAGGGCTCAAAAAAATCTTGCAACGAAATAAGGCTCAGGCATTGAATGTCTCGATCAGACACTCGCCTGCTGACACACTATCGTTGCTGCCATGGGCAAAAGAAGATGTGTTTGCATTCGTGCTGTACTACAAGCAAGAAACGCATGCAAAGGCACTTGATGCGGTTGGCAATTGGACCCGTGAGTTAATTGATTTGGCAATCGAAAACAACGGCCGGTATTACCTACCGTACCAGCTTCATGCCACCCAGACTCAGTTCTCTAGGGCCTATCCGGAAGCCTCAGTATTACGTGAGCTCAAGCGCTTGGTGGATCCGGGAAACAAGTTTTTAAACGAGCTTTGGGCTAAATACCTTTGAACAATATTTTCTTTTTATCAAGACGTTGAATGTACGCATCCGCACTTGGCGTAGGGCCGAGTAAGGCACGAAACGCTACTTGAAATAACAAAAGCCCGGCGAACCGGGCTTTGAGCGCGTTATCCGAGGGACGCCCCTCAGGACTTCATTCAGGCCGGTAGACGCATTTGTCCCCGATGGCGTGGCGCTCCACCATCACGGCCGACAGTCCGGGTACCTTGGGCTTGAGCGCCTTCCAGATAAAGGCGCAGAGGTTTTCCAGCGTGGGGATGCCCAGTCCCTGCACCTCGTCAAGAAAATGGTGGTCCAGCTGCTCGCGCAGCACTTCGACCTCGCGCCGGATATAGCCCAGGTCCATCACCATGCCCGACTTGCCTTGCGGCTCGCCGCGCACAAACACCTCGGCGTAATAAGTGTGGCCGTGCACGCGCCGGCTGCCCTCGGCCTCAATCTCGCGGCGCAGGGTGTGGGCGGCATCAAAGAAAAAACGCTGGCTGATTTCGTACATAGGGCCTGCTCATACTGATTTCGCAAATGCGAACGTGATTAAAACCGCGCCAATCTAGGCGCGCGACGACGCCCAGGCTGGTCGCCTGGGCTAGGAGTGCAACAACGAGTGGCGCGGTTTTAACCACGTTCCCTTCGGGTTGCGACCAAAAAAAACATGCGGGGTGTTGCGCGGACTTGCCGGGGGTCACCCCGGCGGCGTCCACGCGCCTACCGCATGACTTTTTTGATCCGCAACGCATCTTGTGAAATCAGTATGAGCAGGCCCTACCGAATCCCAATTATTTTGTGCGACTGCACGCCCAGGCGCCACTGCGGGTGCTGCTGGCAGTATTCAATCGCCTTGGCCGTATTGTCGGCGCGCTGCGGCCCGTCCATGGGCTGCAGAAAAAAATGCTCAAAGGCCAGCCCCTCGAAGCGTGCCGGGTCCACGCCGAGCTGCGGATAGACCAGCTTGAGCTCGTTGCCTTTTGTCACCACCACCTCGGCCTGATTCTTCGGGCTGACGCAAATCCAGTCCAGCCCCGGCGGCGGCGCCACCGTGCCATTGGTTTCCACCGCGATGGTGAAGCCGCGCGCATGCAACGCGGTCGTCAAGGCCTCGTCCACCTGCAGCAGCGGCTCGCCGCCGGTGAGCACCACATAGCGGCTCTGCACACCCGGCGCGCCCCAGGCCTTGGCAATCGCATCGGCCAGCGCATCGGCGCTAGCGAACTTGCCGCCGCCGGTGCCGTCCGTCCCCACAAAGTCGGTATCGCAGAACTTGCAGACCGCCGTGACGCGGTCTTCCTCGCGCCCGCTCCAGAGATTGCAACCGGCAAAGCGGCAGAACACGGCAGCCCGGCCGGACTGCGCGCCCTCGCCTTGCAACGTGTAGAAAATCTCTTTGACCGAGTACGTCATGCCTTGCCTTGAATTTGCTGGAAGTAGGGATTTTCGCAGGTTGTTGTATTGCCGGGTTTTGCGCCGGCTTGCGCGGTTGGTGTCGGGTTGTGCGCCCGACAGCGCACTCACTTTTCTTGCGTCGCCAAGAAAAGTAAGCAAAAGAAGGCGAGCCGGATTCGTCGCCCGGCTACGCCGGTACGCTGCGTTGCTCAGGTCAAGCGGGAGCCGCAGAAACTCGCCCTGCGGGCTCAAACATCTGCGCCTCTTTTTCCGCTTGCCCCTGCGCTACTCGCCTCCTCATAACGGCATAGCAGTCAAAACAACCAACAGCCGAACAAGGACGCGCAATGGCGCGTCCTTGTGGAATTCGGTCTTGGTATTCGGCTTCCTACGCCGTTATGAGGAGGCGAGTAGCGCAAGCTTCGGCGGATCAAGGGGCGCGCATGTTTGAGGCGCAGCCGAGTTTGCGCGCACCCCGCCGAAGCTGAGCAACGCAGCGTGCCCGCAGGGCCGACGAATCCGGCTCGCCTTTTTTCGGTTCCCTTTTTTGGCGACGCAAAA
>OFPK01000010.1_pt1 | contig 100157 bp, 94 predicted proteins | sample 1542601 | NCBI WGS metagenome assembly OFPK01 (sample SAMN05503968, study PRJEB24370) | sediment metagenome | isolation source: lake sediment | place: USA: Lake Hill lake, St. Paul Island, Alaska | collected 2013 | reverse complement strand
TTCCATAAACCACCTCCGGTTTCATCGACCACCTTAACAAAGTGTCTTTGAAACCAGCAACAGCCCAATAGTGAGCGTCTTCGATTCAATCAGAAATGCTCCGTATTCGTGACCAAGGAGAATGTCCGTGAGCTCACGTTGTCCAGGACCCTTGGGGATTTGCGGGCTGTGATGCATGCCGCGCGGATGCAGGCTATCAGTTAACCAAACCGCGAGTTGTTCTTGCTGGCCACCTTCGTCTTTGCTGAACAGGTCAATCGGGCTATCCGATCCGTGGCTCGTAATGAAATGATTGAAAAGTGGATGCCAAGGGTCGGTGCGCTCGATGTCGAAGGTCATTAACTCGTCGGCCGTTTCTGTCTTTAGATAGGCCTGCTCAAGGAGGGCGTTAGCGCGCCCGGCAAGCGTCGCATAGTCAGCGGGTCCTCGAGTTGCGGTCGAAATCCACTCCTGCATCACTTGGGGCAAGACAATTCTTAGTTTCGACCATGAAACGTTTAGTGCGAGTTCGTTGAAGAGAAAGACGGGGCACGATTGAACCGAAGCCAAATCTATTAAGGCGTTGGCCTCTGCTTCGCTTTCCATGACCGACCAAAGCATGGCAGGCTTCGACTTATCGTCAAATGCCGTGAACGCGTAGAGAATTCGGCCTTCGATACGCGCCAAATGAAACTGTAGCCGCGCGCCCAGCACTATGTATTTCAGTAAAAGCGTGCTTCCTTTCACCAGCAACGTCGGCTCAAAACCGTTGGAACCTCTGGCGTAATCAATGCGCACGAGCTGTGGCGTAGCAAGGAACTCAGACCTGTAATTTTGGGCGAGTATGTGCATTTATTCCCCGCCGCCAAACAAATCCCGAAACTTCTGCGCCGTATCCTGCGCGCCAGCGCCCTTGCTCATCGGCGTCCCCTTCGGGTACTCCTCCGCAATGCGGTCTTCCCAGTAGGTTGTGGGGTTGGGCGCGCTGCACAGCCGGCGAAAGACTTCCTGCGGCACGTGCTTGTAGGCGTGCACCGTCTTGTCGTCCCAGTGCAGGTCAAGCTGCTGGCTCGTGGCGTCGTAGTCGGCGCGGCGGATGCGGCCGCTGGTGAAGGTCTTGCTCTGCATGTGTGCTCCGTGGCTGGCGTGTGGGGCATGGTAGCGGGGGACGGGCCGCACGCGCAAGCGGACGCCGCGAGCTAGCATGGCGCCATGACGCGGCCCCTGATCCTCTTTGGCGCCTTCGACCGCCACAATTTCGGCGACCTGCTATTCCCGCATATCGCGACGGCGCTGCTGCCGGGGCGCGAACTACGCTTTGCCGGGCTGGCGCTGCGCGATCTGCGCCCCTACGGCGGCCACAACGCGCAGGCGCTGGCCGAGGTGCGCGCTACGCAGGGCACACAGCCGGCCGACCTGCTGCACGTGGGCGGCGAGATCCTCAGCTGCACAGCTTGGCAGGCGGCCGTCATGCTCTTGCCACCTGACGAAGTGCAAGCCACCCTCGCCTACCTGGCAACCCGGCCGCAGGAGCAGGCCGCCTGGGTGCAGCGCATGGTGGGGAGCGCGGCGCTGGCGCCCTACACCGTGTCGCGTCAGTTGTTCCCCCGGCTGTCGCGGGTGCTCTACAGTGGCGTGGGCGGCGTCGACCTGGATGCGTGCGCGCCGGCCCTGCGCGCCGAGGTGCTGACCAAGCTGCGGGCGGCAGACGCCGTGCGCGTGCGCGACACTCAGACACTGGCACACCTGGGAAAAGCCGGCATTCCGGCCCGCCTGCTGCCCGACCCGGCCGTGATGGTGGCCGAGCTCTTCGACACGCCGATACGCCAGCGCGCGGCGGACGGGGAAGTGGCCCAGGTCTTGCGCACCTTGTCACGGGGCTACCTGGCGGTGCAGTTCAGTACCGACTTCGGCGACGACGCCACGCTCACCACCATCGCCCGTCAGCTTGATCAAAGCGCAGCCCGCACAGGACTCGGCATAGTGCTCTTTCGCGCCGGCGCAGCGCCCTGGCATGACGATCTGGCAGACCTGCGGCGTGTTGCCGCGCGCATGCGCTCACCCGCAGTGCACGTGTTCGAGTCGCTCAACGTCTGGGACATCTGCGCCCTGATCGCCCACAGCCGGGGCTACTGCGGCAGCAGCCTGCACGGCCGCATCGTAGCCATGGCCTATGCGCTGCCGCGCGTCAACCTGCGCCCTCCGACAGCCAGCGGCCATGCCAGCAAACAGACCGCGTTCGCCACCACCTGGGAAGAGGCCGACGTGCCCGCCACGGTGGCGGTGGATGACATCGCGACAGGGATTCATCGCGCCCTGACGCTGGACCCCGGGCGGCTCCAGCACACGGCCCGGCGCCTGGTCACGCAGTACCAGCAGGGATTCGATGCGATGCGTGCCGGACTTTAAAGTGAGCCGCCCACACAGCACAGCCCAGTGGCTACACCGAGACGCGGCTGCATGACTGGCGCCTGCGCGGGCTCAAGCCTCAAATCAAACGGCACCTGCGAGGCCGTTTTTGTAGCGCCCGCCGTCGCGCACGGCTGCGTAGAATGACCCGCATCACAGCCCCACGGAGACTGCGCATGCTGGAACGCTATTTCCAACTGTCCGCCCATGGCACCACCGTCAAGACCGAGCTGCTGGCCGGCCTGACGACCTTCCTGACCATGGCCTACATCATCTTCGTCAACCCGGACATTTTGGCCGCTGCCGGCATGCCGCGCGATGCGGTGTTCGTGGCCACCTGCCTGGCCGCCGCGCTGGGCTCGGCCATCATGGGCCTGTACGCCAACTACCCGATAGCACTGGCGCCCGGCATGGGGCTCAATGCCTACTTCGCCTTCGCCGTCGTCAAGGGCATGGGCTTTACCTGGCAGGTGGCGCTGGGCGCGGTGTTCATCTCGGGCCTGCTGTTCATCCTCATCAGCCTGTTCCGTCTGCGCGAGGCCATCGTCAACGCCATTCCGCGCTCGCTCAAGTTCGCCATCTCAGCCGGCATCGGCCTGTTCCTGGCCATCATCGGCCTGAAGAACGCGGGTCTCATTGCCGCGCACCCGGCCACCTTCGTCACGCTGGGTGATTTGCACCAGCCTGGCCCGGTGCTGGCCGTCCTAGGTTTCTTCCTCATCGTGGCGCTGGAGCAGCGCAAGGTGCCAGGCGCCATCATCATCGGCATCCTGGCCGTCACGGTGGCGGCCATCGCCCTGGGGCTGGCACCGTTTGGCGGTATCGTCGCCGCGCCGCCATCCATCCTGCCCACCTTCATGCAGATGGACATCGCCGGCGCGCTCAATGCCGGCCTGCTCACCGTCATCATGACCTTCTTCCTGGTGGAGCTGTTCGACGCTTCGGGCACGCTGATCGGCGTGGCACACCGCGCCGGCCTGCTGGATAAGGACGGCAAGCTGCCGCGTCTGAAGCGCGCCCTGCTGGCCGACTCCACGGCCATTGCCGCTGGTGCCGTGCTGGGTACTTCATCGACCACGGCCTACATCGAATCCGCCGCCGGCACGGCGGTGGGTGGCCGCACCGGCCTCACCGCCGTGACCGTGGCGGTACTGTTCCTGGCCGCCATCGTGTTCGCGCCATTGGCCGGCACCGTGCCGGCCTACGCCACCGCACCGGCGCTGTGCTACGTGGCGGTGCTGATGCTGCGCGGCCTGGCGGAGATCGACTGGGACGACCTGACCGAAGCCGCCCCGGCCGTGGTTACGGCCATCACCATGCCCTTCACTTTCTCCATCGCCCACGGCATTGCCTTCGGCTTCATCTCGTATGCCGCTATCAAGCTGCTGGCCGGCCGCGTCAAGGAGCTGCCGCCCATGGTGGCGGTGATTGCACTGGTGTTTGTGCTGAAGTTTGCGCTGCTGTGAGCCTTGCCCGTTCGAACTGAGCGGCGGCTTGCTCAGGCACCCGCCTTCTTGCGCCGGAAGAAGAACCAGACATACAGTGCCGCCAGCAAGCCGACGTTGCTGAAGAAGATCCGCGGGTCGCTCCAAGGTACGCCGCTCACGTGGACATCCGACACCGGCCACAGGAAGGGCGTGGGGAAGAACGCCTCACTGTGCGTGAAGAGATCCACCGCAATGTGCAGGCCCCAGGCGCCCAGTTCCATGAACGGCTTTCTGCGCACGCTCCATACCAGTACAAACACGGCGGCAAACACCAGCAGGCTGTGCGTGGCGTTGTAGAGCTGGTGGACGTAGGCCGGGATGAGCGCCGGGTCCGGCGGCTGACCCAGGCCGTTGAAGAAATCCAGCCCGTGCGCCCGCAGGCCGTTGGCGAACACCAGGCCAAACGAAAACAGGTCCGGCACCGTGCCGATCAGGAAGGCGGTCCAGAAGCTGCGCCGGCTGGCACGACCGAGCGCGATGCCACCCCAGAGTCCGTGTGAAACCATGTCCATGGGCTTACTTTACGGCCACGCCATCCACAAGATAGACAAGCCCGACACCAGCATCACACCCTCCATCAACTGCAAAAATCGCTGCTCCGGCAGTTGCAGCACCAGGCGTTTCGAGAAGGTGGAGCCGGCCAAGACGAAGACGCCGATCAGCAGGCCCTGCCCGATGGCGCGCTTGTCGATGACACCGAGCTGCTGGAAGGCGGCCCCTTTAGCCAGGAACACCGCCAGCGAGCTGGCGGCCTCGGTGCCGATGTAGGCGCCCTTGACCAGGCCGAAGGCGAGGAAAAAGGGCGTGTTGATGGCGCCGGTGGAGGCCACCAGGCCGGTCAGGTAGCCGATGCCCGCACCCACCAGCGCCATGTGCCACAGGCCAAGCGGGAAGGCCTGGCGCCGTAGCCAACGGCGCGCCGGAATCATCAAGAGCAGGAAGCTGCCCAGCATCAGCTCGATCAGGCGGGCATCGATGCGCACCAGCGTGTGCGCGCCCAGCACCACGGCGGGAACGGCCGTGAGGCTGTAGACACCGCAGACGCGCCAGTCAATCTCGCGGAGCCAGAGCACCACGCGTGACAGGTTGGCGACGATGGCCACCAGCGCGATGATGGGCACGGCCTGCATCGGGCCGTAGAAGTGCACCAGCGGCGGCATCAGCAGAATGGTGGTGCCAAAGCCGATGACGCCGCCCAGCACACCCGCCACCAGGCCCACGGCGCAGATCAGCAGGGTGGGCAGCAGCAGCTCCGTCATCGCCCATCCGCTAGGCTACGCCAGCCACACCGGGAATGCCTGCCGCCTGCTGCGCCAGCCCCTCGAAATCCTCCAGCGGCAGCGGCCGGCTGAAGAAGTAGCCCTGGTACGCATGGCAGCCGGCACCGAAGAGGAAATCACGCTGGGCCTGGGTTTCGACCCCCTCGGCCATGACGCCGATGCCCAGACTCTGCGCCAGCGCGACGATGGTTTTGGCAATGGCCGCATCGTTGGGGTCAATGAGCACGTCGCGCACAAACGACTGGTCGATCTTCAACTGGTCCAGGGGCAGGCGTTTCAAGTAGGTCAGCGATGAGAAGCCGGTGCCAAAATCGTCCAGCGAGAAGCCCACGCCCCGAGCCTTGAGCATGAACATTTTCTCGATCATCTCGTCGACGTTGGCGACCAGCAGACTCTCGGTCAGTTCCAGCTTGAGGCGCTGCGGATTGGCCCCAGTGCTCTTGATCACGGCCAGCACCTGGTCAACAAACTCGGGCTGGTGGAACTGGCGCGCGCTGACGTTCACAGCGATGCTCAAGTGCGCCAGATCAGCCCGCCCGGACCATGCCGCCAACTGCGCGCAGGCCGTTTGCAGCACCCAGTGCCCCAGCGACAGGATCAGGCCGGTTTCTTCCGCCATGGGAATGAATTCAGCCGGCGACACCATGCCACGCTGCGGATGCTGCCAGCGCACCAGGACTTCGGCGCCGGTCACCCGGCCAGCACCTGCGACCTGGGCCTGGTAATGGAGCACGAACTGTTTGTCCTCGATGGCGCGTCGCAAATCCTCTTCCAGTGCCGCGCGCTCGACCACCGCAGTTTCCATCGCCGGATCAAAGAAGCAAATTGCATTGCGCCCGGCATCCTTGGCCCGGTACATGGCGAGGTCGGTCTGCTTCATCAGTTCTTCGACGGGAACCCGTTGGCCCTTGAATAAAGTTACGCCGATGCTCGAGGTACTGTGGTGTTCGACATGCCCGAGCCGGTAAGTTTGGTTGAGTGCGGCCAGGATTTTTTCAGCGACGGCTTCGGTGCTGTCGGCGGCCTCCCCCTCGTTCAAGCTCAGGCCTGCCAGCATGACCATGAATTCGTCACCGCCAAATCGGGCCACGGTGTCCTCCGCGCGAACACACTCACTCAAACGGTCGGCCACCTGCTTGAGCAGCAGATCGCCGATCTCATGGCCGAGCGTGTCGTTGATGACTTTGAACTGGTCGAGGTCGATGAACAGCAGCGCGCCATAACTCTCGTTACGGGAACTGGCCGCCATGCACAGCCTGAGACGATCCAGTAACAGTATCCGGTTGGGCAGGCCCGTCAGCTGGTCATAGTAGGCCAGCTCGTTGATCTTTTCTTCCGCTTCCTTGCGCTCAGTAATGTCGAGTTGCGCCCCGATGTAATGGGTTACGTTGCCGGCGTCATTCTTAACCGCCGAGATACTGAGCCATGCAGGATAGACCTCGCCGTCCTTGCGTCGACCCCAGATTTCCCCCTGCCATCTTCCCGTGCCGTTGATGGATTCCCACATCGCGCGGTAGAAATTTGCGTCGTGGTGACTGGAGTTGAACCGGTCCGGCGTCTGCCCCACGACTTCCTCGGCCGTATAACCGGTGTTCGTGATGAAGGCCTTGTTGACCCGCAGGATCACCCTTTTTTCATCGGTGATGATCATGCTTTCCTGCGCCTCAAAGGCGGAGGCCGCGATGCGAAGTTCCGCCTCGGTTTTTTTCTGCGTCGTGATGTCGGCGCCGATGCCGCGGTAACCTTTGAAATTGCCAGCGGCATCAAATATCGGATCCCCGCTGATGGCGACATGGCGAACATCGCCATTGACACCTTGACGCGAAATCTCAAATTGGCGAAAAGATTTATGCGCATCGAGCAATGCGCGGTGGGCCTGCCAGCCAGCCTCGTCTGGCGTCAGACATGGCACCTCCCACCGGCGCTTGCCAACGAACAAGCCCTGTCTGAGCGCGGCATCTGCAGCCACCTGTTTGCTGGAAATGCGCTCCGTCACCTTGTGCTCGACATCGCTCTCCCAGTAGAAGTCCGAAGACATTTCGGTCAGCGTGCGAAAACGCGCCTCGCTTTCTCTCAGCGCTTCGTCCCGTTTCGCAAGCTTTTCCAGCAAGCGATTGAAGCCCTGGATCAGTTGACCGATCTCGTCCGGGCGCGTGACCGGCAGTGCTTGCAGGGGCTGGTCTGAGTCGGCCAGCTTGGCCAGTCTCGTGACAGCAGCCAGCATGGGTGAAAGCTGGCGCTTTAATAGCCACCATGTCAGAGCACCCGCCAAAAGCGTCAGGAATACCGCCGCCAGCAGCATGCGCTGCTGCATGACGCGAATAGGCGCAAACGCTTCACGGGTCGGTAGCGCGACACCGAGGAACCAGCCAGCCAATGGAACCCCTTTAGCCGCCGTCAGCTCTTCTTCGCCACGGAAGTTGGTGAGTACGCCGTATCCCTCGTATCCTTTCGCGTACCTGTCGTGCAAGGGGTTGCTGCCCGGGGGTGGCAGCGGACGCATGGCGCGGCTCTTGTCAGAAGCGGTCACGAATACGTTGTGCCGCGGGGCTGCCAGCAGATACGCGCCCGTTCTTCCGTAGTTGCCTCCTGCAATTCTGTCGAGAAAATTGTTGCGGCTCAAATCGGTCACGCCCGCCAGGGCGCCGATGACCTTGCCCCGACTATCTCGTATGGGAAACGCCATGCCAAAAATGGGCGCCGAAACTTTTCGACCCATCACCGGACGTCCGACGATCGCCTTCCCTTCCTTGAGCGCGGCGGCGATGTAATCTCTGTCCAGGTAATCGACACCGGTTCGTCCTAACGCGCGCGGCATGGAAGCCGCAGCGATGCCATCTATCCGGGTGACGAAAATGCCGCCGTTGAACAAGTTTCCAAGAACAGAGTTCTGCTCCAAAGCAGACTGCAAGGTGCTGGTGTTGCTCAACAAGGCCGGGGAGATTTTTGAGGCCACGGTTTCCAGCGCCTTGAACCGAGTCTCTATGCCATCGTTGATCGATGCGGCAATATAAGAGGCCGTTGAGAACTGCTGCTCCCCCAGCAGGTTTTGCATATCCTCGCGCAGCATCCGGCTGGTGTAAAACGCCAGCGACCAGATGCTGGCCAGAAAGATCATTAGCGTAAAGAGCGTCACTCGCGTCTTGAGTGAGCGCCATTCAAAGACGTTCAAATTCATAACCAGTCTTGCCGACAATGCGTTTGCTCCATGAGCATCAAGCCCCCTTGAATCGATCTTTCTCGGATCAAGGTTTATGCACCTTTGTTTTTTAGCCATTATTGGCGAATAAAAAACGAAGGGAAATCAAGGCTGGAAATCTGTGATGCTGACGCTGGAGATTAGGGCCTGTTCACACTATTTTTACAAGTGCGAAAGACCCTAGATGGCGGCCGCTTCGTGGCGACCCATGCCGCCGTACAAATCAAGGCAGCGCTCGAACCAGCCATGCACCGGGTCGTCTTGCGCCAGCAGTTGGAACGGGCTGCTGACGCGCGCCCACTGGAAACCACCGAAGGCCAGGTAATCGGCGTAGCAGGGCTTGTCGCCGCCGACAAAGCCATGGCTGCCGACGGCCAGGCGCAGTGGCTGCAGCGACTTGCGAAAAGCGTCGACACGCGCCTCGCGGCCGGCCTGCACCTCTTCCAGTGTCTTGTGGAACTGCTTTTCGCGCGAGGCGCGGAAATAAGCCTGGTCGGACGGTGCCAGGCTGTCGTGCAGGTCCAGCAGGATGAGGCGGGCAATGCCGGCATGCACGGTGGTCTGCACCCAGTACTGGAAGAACTGCGTCACATGGCCATCGCTGCCGGGCGCGATCAGGCGCGGCGTGTCGGGGAAGGCATGGTCCAGGTACTGCACGATGGCCCAGCTGTCGGTGACCAGCCGGCCGTCATGCGCGAGGGTGGGGATGGTGAGCTTGTGTTCCGGGCTGATGTCCTTGAGGGTGCCGAACAGCACATCGCACACCTCGAAATCCAGCCCCTTGTGTGCCAGCGCCATGCGCACGCGCCAGGAGTTGGGGCTGAAATGGGTTTGGTGGCGATTGACGAGGTCGTAGAGGATCATGCGCCGGTGTCTCCTTCGTCATGCTGGCGCGGGGACCGCACGGTCTTGACGGCAAAGGCCGCCAGGGTCACGACCAAAAATGCAGCCAACAGGTACTGGTAAGGCAGGTTCTGGGCAAAGCCCATCTTGTCATTCAGCAGCACATACACGCAGTACAGACCGAAGAGAGCGACCGCGCGCACCAGCCAGCTCTGCGGCTGCAGCAGGGCCGGCTTGATCTTGTTGCAGAGCCAGACGCCGGTCAGGCCACTGGCAATGCCGAGGGCGGCGCCCACCGCCACATCGGCCGGCCAATGCGCGCCCACCGCCATGCGCGACAGGGCCACACCCAGGGCGACCAAGAACAGCCAGAGGAAGCGATGCCGCCGTCCGGGGGCAAGCGAGAAGTAAATCGCCGTGGCCGCCGCAAAGGCGGTGATGGTGTGACCCGAGGGCATGGCGGCGATGAACAGCGGCTCGCCGATGACGTGAATGGTTTGCGGGTCCAGCACTTCGAGCGGGCGCGGACTGAACGCCCACATCTTGCCCAGCCGCGTCAGCAGCCCGGCCAGCGGCGCGGCACACAGCCATGACAGCAGGAGACGCGGGTAGCGCAGCAGCGCCGGCGCGGTCAGCGCGTACACGGCCCAGCCGGTGCCCAGGAGCGAGAACAGCGACCAGACGATGTCGGGCAACACGGCCAGCTGCCGGTTGAAGAAATAGAACAGGTCCGGCTCGAAGAGGCCGAGCCACACGGGAGCCGTCAGTAGCGCGACGATCAGCGGCAGCAGCGCGTGCTGGCGGGAGATGAAAGACGGCGTGGAGGAAAGAGGGGTCATGAACTCGGCCAAAGGTGGCCCGGATTGTACGGGGCGGTCTACGGGACGCCCAATGTCCATTCTCTTCCTCAGGGTTCGTCCAGGCGCTTCGGCGCGGGCTGACCACCCCAGCCCTGGCACAGGTACAGGCTGAAGCTGGCCACCGCGCGCCCGGCACGCTGTACCGGAAGGGTCTCCAGCGGCGTGCAGCGTTCGAACCGGCCCGCGCCCACCGGCAGCTTGTAGGCCATTTGCGACCAGTCCATCAGCACGGCGCTGGCGCCTGGCGGCAAATCACCCGACCAGAGCGAGAACTGGTCGAAGGCCGGATCCAGCACATGCACCGGCAGTGGTCGTGCATACCAGGCAAAACGGCTGGCCAGGGTCCAGTTCTGCACCGCCAGATGGCTGACACCATGCTCACGTGCCAGCGCCTGCGCCCGCTGGCCCAGCACGTCCCAGCCATAAAAGTCGGTGAAGGGGTTGATCGGCTCAGGCTGGCCTTGGCTGCTGACCCAGGGCGGCCCGGCCAGCAGCATCAAGGCATAGAGCAGCACGCAAAACAAGGCCTGCGCCACCCCCATGACCCAGATGACGCGGCGCCGGCCGGCAGCCCACAGGGCGGCCAACCCGACGCCGGCAAACGGCGCCAGGGCGACCCAGGCCGGTGCCGTCCAGTGCGGCAGGCCGGAGCCGCCACCGGAGAGGTAGAGCAGCACGGCAAACGGCAAGGCAAAGAAGCTCAGCAAAGCCAGCTGAGCGGCGTGCCAGCGCAGCGCCGTCACGCGCGGGCGCAACAGCGCGAGGGCGCCCCACAGCAGCAGCGGCCCGTAGACCAGCACCTGGGCCAGCAGGAACACCAGTACTTGCGAGGCCTGCCAGTGGCTGCCGGCGCCGTGCTTGAGCTGGTAGGTGAACGAGATCCAGTCATGCCGGGCATTCCACACAAACACCGGCGACACCAACAGCAGCGCCAGCAGCAGCGCCAGCCAAGGCCAGGGCCGCAGCACAACGCGCGCACCATGCGCCAGCAGCAGGCACAACAACACCGGCAGCGCCACAAAGATGGCGGTGTACTTGGCCAAGCCCGCCAGCCCCAGCAGCGCCCCGAGTAACAGCCAGGCGCGTGCGCGCTGCACTTCGAGCGGATCGAGCATGCGCAGGGTCTGCCAGAAGACGGCTGCGGTGAACAGCATCAACAAGGTGTCGGGCAACAGGCCGATGCCCAGCACATGCAGCACCGGCGCCAGGCTGAAGGCCAGCACGGCCCACAACCCCGCCGCATCGGCCGAACCGACCGCGGGCGCCAGCAGGCCCTGCAGGCGGCGGGCGCTGGCGTGCACCAGCAGCGCCGTGATGACCCACAAGGCTTCGGGGATCAGCCGCAGCACGCCGTCCGGCGCACCGAGTGCCACCAGCGGCCACTGGAGCCAGCCCACCAGCGGCGGGTGGTCGTAATAACTCCAGTCCAGATGCGCGGCGTACAGCGCGTAATGCGCTTCATCGCCCGACAGGCCGAGCACGCTGCCGAGCACGCCATGAATCAGGGAGTGCAGCAACAGGATGGAAACCAGCAGCACGGCAGGACGGGGGGCGGGGGTAAAAGGCAATTCAGTCAGCCCGTGAGGTGAGAGGAGAGTGAAGTCTAAACGAGGCTAAACTGGCGGCGAACATCTGCCGCCATGAACAGCCCGCTCCCTGCCGACACCAACGCAACCGACCCCGGGCGCTGCCCACTGTGCGGCCAGCCCAACCGGTGTGCCATGGAAATCGAGCGCGAAACCGGCCTGGCGCAGCCGCCCTGCTGGTGCACTGGCGTCACCTTCGATGCCGCCTTGCTGGCACGCGTGCCGCCACAGGCGCAACGCAAAGCCTGCATCTGCCAGGCCTGCGCCACAGCCACAACCCAAACGCGCTGAGCGACTAGCGGGCGCCGTCGATGAGCCAGCGCATCAGGGTCTCGCACTCTTGCGGGCTGACCCGCTCATGCGCTGCGATGTGTCCAAACAAGGTGCCCGCGCGCAGTTTGTCAGCCAGCTTGTGCGGCGCATCCGCCTGGCCGCGGTATTTCGCATAGTCCGCCGCCAGCTGGGCGAAACTCGGTGTGTTGCGGCGCGGCGGCTCGCCATGACAGCCGTAGCAGCCCTTCTCCAGTGCCAGTTGCAAGCTGGCTTGCGCCGGCATCGGCACCACCGTCCAGGCCAGCACGAGGGCGGCCAGGGACCCGCGAAACACAAGGACAGGCTGGATCATGTTCATCTGAACAGCCATCTTGACAGCATCCGGCACGCCCGACAAGCCGCTGGACCAGTCGCCTGCACGGTCACACCATCCTGCTAGCATCGAGACTCCCGCGCTACCCAAGGACCGCCCATGACCCGCACCACTGAAGAACAGCGACAGGCTTTGCGCTCCACCTGGATGAGCGTGTGGGTCAACGTGTTTCTGGCCGGCACGCAAATTGCCATTGGCTTTTTCGCCCGCTCACAGGCCCTGATCGCCGACGGTGTTCATTCGCTGGCCGATCTGGTGGCCGATGGCGTGGTGCTGGTGGCGGCGCGGCACTCGCATGTCGAGGCCGATGACAACCACCCTTACGGCCACGGGCGTTTCGAAACTGCGGCCTCGCTGGCCATTGGCCTGATTCTGCTGGCCACCGGCATTGGCATGGTCTGGACCGCCGGCGTCAAGCTGCACGCCGGGCAGGCCATGGATGCCGTGCACCCGGTGGCGCTGGCCACCGCCGCTCTGACGCTGCTGGCCAAAGAAGGACTGTTCCGCTACATGCGCCGCATCGGCGAGCGGCTCAAATCTTCCATGCTGATTGCCAACGCCTGGCATGCGCGCGCCGATGCCGCCTCGTCGCTGGTGGTGGGGGTGGGCATTGCCGCCAACCTGATGGGCTACCACAGCATGGATGCGGTGGCGGCTGTCATCGTCGGCTTCATGATTGCCAAGGCCGGCTGGGACTTTTCGGTCGACGCCTTCCACGGCCTGACCGACCATGCGCTCGACCCGGAAGAAATCCAGCGCATTCAAGACACCATCCTGTCCATGGACGGCGTGCAGGGCATCCACGGTTTGCGCACCCGGCGCATGGGCGACTGGGCGGTGATCGACATGCACGTGGAGGTGGGCTCGCACCTGTCGGTGTCCGAAGGCCACTACATCGCGGAAAAAATCAACGACCTCGTCAAGACCGAGCACCGCGTGGCCGAATGCACGGTGCATATCGACCCGGTGCATGCCCGCCGCATCGGCCGTGTGCTGGAACTGCCGCCGCGGGCCGAGGTGGAAGCGCTGGTCCACCAGGTGCTGTCAGCGCCGGCCACGGTACGGCTGCATTACCTGGACACGGGGCTGGAGGTGGAAGTCGATCTGGCCTCAGCGCAGCCGGCAGCCGACCTTCGCCAGCTGGAAGAACAACTGCGCGCGCTGCTGGCGCCGGCCATGCGCCTGGGCCGGGTCCAGGTCCGCGCCGGCCACCAACAGGAAACGCCTTGAGTCATCCCGACACTCTGCCCGACATGAGCCGCCACGTTCTGCTCAGTCAGAAGCAGCCATCGAGAACCATATGACAGTACCTCATCAGGCAATGAACCGATAGCCGACGCCGGCTTCCGTGACGATGTGTCTGGGTTGCGACGGCTCATCTTCGATCTTCTTGCGCAGCAAGCCCATATAGACGCGAACGTAATGGCTGTCGTCGGCATGGGATGGCCCCCACACATTCTTGAGCAGCTGGCGATGGGTCAGGACGCTATCGGGATGGGTGATCAGGTAGGCCAACAGCCGATATTCGATAGGCGTCAGGTGCAGCGGTGCGCCCGCGCGCTCGACGATCCGCTTGCCGAGGTCCACGCGTATCTTGCCGAATTCGAACACCGTGGTGCCGCTGCCGCCGGCACGGGCCCGGCGTCGCAGATGGGCGCGCACGCGGGCCAGCAGCTCCGCCGCACCAAAAGGTTTGGTCAGGTAATCGTCGGCGCCCGCATCCAGGGCGCCGACCTTGTCGGCTTCGGTGGTCCGTGCCGAGAGCACGATGACGGGAATATCGGACCAGGCGCGCAGGTCGCGAATGAAATCCACGCCGTCGCCATCGGGCAGGCCGAGATCAAGTACCACCATGTCCGGCTGGCGGGTGCCGGCTTCGATGAGGCCGCGCTGCACGGAATCGGCCTCGTAAACCTGGCAGCCCTCCGCTTCCAGCGACATCCTGATGAAACGCCGGATCGTCGGTTCATCCTCGATGACGATGACGACGGGAAGCGGCTCACTCATGGCTGTCTCTCCTCTTTCACGGCATCGTCCTCCGCTGTATCGACTACAGGAGGATTGCCGCGCGGCAACGAGAAAATAAAGCGTGCGCCCCCCTCCCGGCGATTTTCAGCGCGGATGGTGCCGCCATGCGCCTCGACAATGGCGCGGCAGATCGCCAGGCCGAGACCGACGCCCGGCGTGGCGCTCTCTTTCTGGCCGCGCTCGAACTTTTTGAAGATATCCTCCTCCTTGCCGACGGGCAGGCCAGGGCCGTTATCCGCGACCCAGACGTCGATGTTCGGTCCGTTCGGCATGGCGCCAATCTCGATCATGCTGCCGTGCGGCGTGTATTTTGCGGCGTTTTCCAGCAGGTTGGACAGCACCCGCTCGATCAGCACGGCATCCAGTTCCATCAAGGGCAAATCTTCTGCCAAATTGACGTTGACGTGATGATGGGCGATGGTCAGGCGAACCGAGCGCAGGGCGCTGCCGACCACTTCCTCCAGCGGCTGCCATTGCCGGTTGAGCTTGACCGTGCCGGACTGCAGGCGCGCCATGTCGAGCAGGTTGTTGACCAGCGAATTCATGCGCAAGGCTTCCTCGCGCAGGGAGGCGGCAATTTCGGTCTGCTGCCCGGTGGGCGGCGGCTGTGTCATCGCCATCGAATCGGCCAGACCGACCAGCGCGGCAAGCGGTGTGCGCAGGTCGTGGGAGATGGCTGATAGCAGCGAGTTGCGCAGGCGCTCCGACTCCATCTGCACGGTGGTGGTCTGGGCGACGTCCACGTAATGAACGCGTTCGAGAGAGATGGCAATCAGCCGGGCAAAGGTGTCGAGCAGGCGCCGCTGCTCCGGCGCCAGCAGCCGGCGCGGGTTGCGCGGCTCCAGCACCAGCATGCCGCGGATGCGCATCGGCGCCTTCAAGGGCAGGTACAGCAACGGGCTGCCCGGCAGCGTATCGGTGCCGCAGCCGGCTTCGGCGCCATGATCGAACGCCCACTGACCAATGCCGAGATCGGTGGTCATGCTGCCCCCTGGCACCGGAATGGGTGTGCCGAGGCGGTTGTTGTCGTCGGCCAGCAGGATGGCGGACCTGGCACCGAATTCGGTTTCGGCAAAGCGCTGGCTGATTTCGGCAATCTGCTCCGGCATCAGGGCTCCCGACAGATCGCGCGACATTTCGTAGAGCGCGCGTACCCGCTGCTCGCGGCGGCTGGCGACTCGCGCCTGGTACTTCAGTCCGGTGGTGAGCTGGGTCGTGATGAGACCAACGGCCAGCATGACGACAAAGGTCATCAGGTATTGCACGTCGCTGACGGCGAACGAAAACCGCGGCGGCACAAAGAAAAAGTCAAAGGCAGCAACGTTGATGAAGGACGCCATGACCGATGGTCCGAGTCCGTACCGTACGGAAACCAGTACGACCGCCAGCAGAAACAGCATCGCGATGTTGGCCAGGTCGAACACCGAATGCAGGGGCGCAGCAATCATGGTTACCAAGGCACAGATGGCGGCGCTCATGGCATAGGACTGCCAAGGTGCCTTCATCTGGCTCCACCACGATTCCTCGGTTCGGTCGTCAGTCGGTTTGCGGGCATGGCTTTCGTCTCGTGCCACTTGAATGACGTCAAGGTCGGATGCCTGCTTGCCGATGCGGTCGGCAAATGATCGGTACCACGGCTGCCACGCGCGCGCGCGATCGCGACCGACAACGACTTTGGAGAGGTTGTGGTTGCGGGCGTACTCGACCACGGCTTCGACAGCATCGCTGCCGCCGGAGAGCGTTTCGGTTTCAGCGCCCATCTCCTGCGCCAGCTGCAGGCCTTTAAGGATGCGTTGGCGCTGGCGTCCGGAGAGACGCTGCAACTCAGGCGTTTCAACATAAATGGCATGCCACGGCACATCCAGCCGGGTGGCAATGCGGGCCGCGCTGCGGATGATGCGGTCGGCTCCCTCGCCGGGGCCGACACAGGCCAGCAGCGATTCCCGGGTCTGCCATACCGGCGAGACCGATTGGTCGCGCCGATACTGGAGCATCTGGCTGTCGACGCGATCGGCGGTGCGGCGCAGCGCCAGTTCACGCAATGCGATCAGGTTGCCCTTGCGGAAAAAGTTCTGGATCGCGCGTTCGGCCTGGTGGGCAAGGTAGACCTTGCCTTCCTTGAGCCGCTGCAACAGTTCGTCCGGCGGAAGGTCGACCAGCACGACCTCATCGGCATTATCGAAAACGTGGTCGGGCACGGTCTCCCACACCCGGATGCCGGTGATGCCGCCGACGATATCGTTGAGAGTCTCCAGGTGCTGAACGTTGACCGTCGAATAGACATCGATGCCGGCCGCCAAAAGCTCCTCCACGTCTTGCCAGCGCTTGGGATGGCGCGAGCCCGGCACATTGGAGTGAGCCAGTTCGTCGATCAGGATCAATGCCGGCTTACGTGCCAGCGCGGCATCGATATCGAATTCCTTCAAAGCCTTGTCGCGGTACGGAACATCCTTGAGCGGCAGGCGCTCCAGTCCTTCCAACAACGCTTCGGTCTCCTTGCGGCCATGGGTTTCCACCACGCCAATGACCAGGTCCGTACCTTGCAGGGCCTGCTGGCGTGCGGCCGACAGCATGGCGTAGGTCTTGCCGACACCGGCTGACGCACCGAAGAATATTTTGAGCTTACCGCGGCTGGCTCGTATCTCCTCTTCCTTGATTCTGTCAAGGAGTTGGTCGGGATCGGGGCGTCCATCGGTCATCCGTTAATTCTCCTTCAGAACTCAGCGCCAGCCGGAACGCTTGAAGCGCCGGACAGGATGATGTGAACGATGGTGATCATGCGTGCGCGGCGTCAATAAACTGCGCCCATATCGTCGGCTACATCAGGGACGCATCGCGTCGAGAGCCAAGTTCAGCTTGAGCACGTTGACCCGCGGTTCGCCGAAGATGCCAAGCTGGCGGTCTTCGGTGTGGCGCTCTACCAGCGCGCGCACGGCAGCGGCATCGAAATGGCGAGCACGGGCGACGCGCTCGATCTGGTAGGTGGCTGCGGCCGGGCTGATGTGCGGGTCCAGGCCGCTGGCGGACGCCGAGACCAGGTCGGCCGGAATCGGTAGCTGGTTGTCCGGATCGGCCGCCTTGAGGGCCTCGATCCGGCCTTTGACAGCATCCGTCAGCGCCGGATTCAATGGACCCTGGTTAGAACCCGACGAAGCCGAGGCGTTGTAAGGCTGGGGCCCGGTAGCCGAGGGCCGACCCCAGAAGTACTTTGCGTCGGTGAAGTTCTGGCCGATCAGTTCCGATCCGACCGGCTTGCCGTCCTTGATGATCAGGCTGCCGCCGGCGGCCTTCGGGAAGATCGCCTGGGCAATGCCAGTGACCGCTAGGGGATAGGCAATGCCAGTGATGGCGGACAGCAGAACCAGCAGGGTCAATGCGGGGCGTAATAAGGTTTTCATGGTGTTTCCTTTTTCAGGCGAGGCCGAAGGCGGCAATCAGCATGTCGATTAGCTTGATGCCGATGAAGGGCGCGATGAGGCCGCCCAGGCCGTAAACCGCCAGATTGCGGCGCAGCAGCACGGCGGCGCCCAGGGGCTGGTACTTCACGCCCTTGAGTGCCAGCGGGATCAGGAACATGATGATCAGCGCGTTGAAGATCACCGCCGACAGGATCGCCGACGCGGGGCTGGCCAGTCCCATGACGTTGAGGGCCGACAGTTGCGGGTAGGTGGTCACAAACGCCGCCGGGATGATGGCGAAGTACTTGGCCACGTCGTTGGCGATACTGAAGGTGGTGAGTGAGCCGCGCGTCATCAGCATCTGCTTGCCGGTCTCCACCACCTCGATCAGCTTGGTCGGATTGGAGTCGAGGTCGACCATGTTGCCGGCTTCCTTGGCGGCCTGGGTGCCGGTGTTCATGGCCACGGCCACGTCGGCCTGGGCCAGCGCCGGGGCATCGTTGGTGCCGTCACCTGTCATGGCGACGAGGCGGCCCTCACTCTGGTGCTGGCGGATCAGCGCAAGTTTCGCTTCCGGGGTGGCCTCGGCCAAGAAGTCGTCGACGCCGGCTTCGGCAGCGATGGCCGCAGCCGTCAGGCGGTTATCGCCGGTGATCATGATGGTGCGAATGCCCATGCGGCGCAGCTCGGCAAAACGCTCCTTGATGCCGCCCTTGACGATGTCCTTGAGTTCGACCACACCGAGGATGCGGGCACCTTCGGCCACGACCAAAGGCGTACTGCCGCGACGGGCCACGTCCTCCACTGCGTCTTGCACAGCGAGCGGAAAGTTGCCGCCGAGCGCTTCCACGTGCTTGCGAATGGCATCGGCAGCGCCCTTGCGGATCTGGACACCATGCACATCAATACCGCTCATGCGGGTATGGGCCGAGAAGTGGACGAACTGAGCCTCAAGAGATTGATTTTCAGGCTCGCGCAGCCCAAACTTCTGCTTGGACAGCACCATGATGCTGCGCCCCTCCGGTGTCTCATCGGCGAGCGATGCCATCCGGGCCGCGCTGGCCAGGTCCGATTCCTGTACGCCTGCGGCGGGCAGGAAGGCCGAGGCCTGACGGTTGCCCAGAGTGATGGTGCCAGTCTTGTCCAGCAGCAGCACGTCCACGTCGCCGGCCGCCTCGACGGCGCGGCCAGAGGTAGCGATGACATTGGCCTGCATCATGCGGCTCATACCGGCGACACCGATGGCTGACAGCAGGCCGGCAATCGTGGTCGGGATCAGGCAGACCAGCAGGGCGATGAGCACCGTGATGGTGACAGGCGTACCGGCATTCGCCACACTGACGCTGAACATCGAGTAAGGCAGCAGTGTGACGGTCACGCCGAGGAAGACGATGGTCAGTGCCACCAGCAGGATGGTCAACGCAATCTCGTTGGGCGTCTTCTGGCGTTTCGCGCTTTCGACCATGGCGATCATGCGATCCACGAACGTCTCGCCGGGATTGACCGTGACACGAACGATGATCCAGTCGGACAACACGCGCGTGCCGCCAGTGACCGATGCGAAATCGCCGCCGGACTCCCGGATGACGGGCGCCGATTCGCCGGTGATGGCGGACTCATCGACCGAGGCCACACCTTCGATAACCTCGCCGTCTGCCGGGATGGTTTCGCTGGCGCGCACGATGATGATATCGCCCTTGCGCAGATCGGTGGCCTGCGTCAGGGTCCATTCGGCATCGGCGCGCGGCGCCTTGAGCTTCTTGGCCCAGGTTTCCTTTTTCAGGCTGCGCAGGGACGCTGCCTGGGCCTTGCTGCGGCCCTCGGCCAGTGCTTCCGCGAAGTTGGCGAACAATACCGTGAACCACAGCCACAGGGCGACGGCGAGGATGAAGCCGGACGGTGCTTCGCCCTTCCCGGCCAGGGCCTGCCCCCAGAGCGCGGTAGTCAGGATGCTGCCGACGTAGACGACAAACATCACCGGGTTGCGCCACTGCACGGCGGGGTTGAGTTTTCTGAATGAATCGACGATGGCCGGTTTCACCAGGGCCGGGTCGAACATGGCTAGTTTTTTATGTGACATGAATTTCTCCTTCGGCTCAGTGGGCGGGCCAGAGCACCAGGTGCTCGACCACCGGCCCGAGCGCGAGCGCGGGAACGTAGTTCAAGGCGCCAACCAGCACGACGGTGCCAATCAGCAGCACTACGAACAGGGGACCGTGGGTCGGCATGGTTCCCGCATTGGCGGCAATGCGCTTCTTGGCGGCCAGCGCTCCGGCCAGCGCCAGCACCGGCACGATGACGCCAAAGCGGCCAAACCACATGGCGATGCCGAGCATCACGTTGTAGAAGGGGGTGTTGGCCGACAGGCCGGCAAAGGCGCTGCCGTTGTTGTTGGCGGCCGAGGTGAAGGCGTAGAGGATTTCCGAGAAGCCGTGCGCACCCGGGTTGGCGATGCCGGCAACGCCATCGGCAGCCATCACGGCAATCGCCGTGCCGGCCAGCACGATGAGCGGCGTCACCAGGATGGCGATGGACACCATCTTCATGTCGTAGGCCTCGATCTTCTTGCCCAGGTATTGCGGCGTGCGGCCGATCATCAGGCCGGCGATGAACACCGCCATGACGGCGAACACCAGCATGCCGTAGAGACCGGTGCCGACGCCGCCGAACACCACTTCGCCCAGCATCATGTTGAACAGCGGCACGAGACCGCCCAGAGGTGTGAAGGAGTCGTGCATGGCGTTGACGGCGCCGCAGGAAGCCAGCGTGGTGATGGTGGCGAACAGGCCCGAGTCGGCGATGCCGAAGCGCGTTTCCTTGCCTTCCATGTTGCCGCCAGGCTGCAGGGCAGTAACGGACTGGTCGACCCCTAGTTGAGCCACCAATGGGTTGCCCTGTTGCTCGAAGCTCATCGCAGCCACCGCCATCACCACAAACATCAGCGTCATGGCGATCAGCACGGCCCAACCCTGCCGGTTGTCGCCCACCATGCGGCCGAAGGTCAGGCACAGCGCGGCCGGGATCAGGAAGATCGACAGCATCTGGATGAAGTTGGCCAGCGGCGTCGGGTTCTCGTAGGGGTGCGCCGAGTTGGCGTTGAAAAAGCCACCGCCATTGGTGCCCAGCATCTTGATCGCTTCCTGCGAGGCGACCGGCCCCATGGCCAGGGTTTGGGTCTGGGTTTCGGCCGGCTCCGTGATCACGGCACCCTTCTCATCCTTCAGCGGCTGGCCGTCTGGCCCCACCTTCGGGTTGTCGTATTTCGTCACCTCCAGTGTTGTCACGTCCTTGTAGGCGTCGAAATTCTGGATCGCCCCCTGGCTGACCAGAAACACGGCATACAGCATCGAGATCGGCAGCAGCACATAGAGCGTGATGCGCGTGAGATCGACCCAGGCATTGCCGATCGTCTTCACCGTGTGACGGGCGAAACCGCGGATCAGCGCAATGACAACGACGATGCCGGTGGCGGCAGACAGGAAGTTCTGCACGCCCAGTCCCAGCATCTGGGTCAGGTAGCTCATCGTTGCCTCGCCAACATAGCCTTGCCAGTTGGTGTTGGAGACAAAGCTGATGGCGGTATTGAAGGACGAATCCGGGCTGACCGGGCCAAAAGCCTGCGGATTGAGCGGCAACCAGAGTTGCAGCCGTTGCAGGGCATAGACAACCAGCGCGCCGAACAGGTTGAACAGCAGGATGGCCAGCGCATAGCGCTTCCAGCCCATTTCCTCATCCTTGCGCACGCCGCCCAGGCGGTACAGCACCGATTCGATGGGGCCGCCCAGGCGCAGCGCGAGGCTGCGGCCTTCCATCACATTGGCGATATAGCTGCCCAGCGGTTTGGCCGCGAGCAGCAGAACGAGCAAAAAGATCCCGAGAAGTAACCAGGCATGGGTAGTCATGAAAAGTCCTCCGGGTTAAGCAGTGCGGCAATCAAATAGGCCAGCAGCCCGATTGCAACGATGGCACTGACGATATGTAGCCAACTCATTGGGCACCTCCGAGCTTGGCGCAGCCGATGGCAAGACCAGCCATCAGGACGAAAAACAGGCCGATGCCTGCGACGTAGAAGATATCCATTGCGTTACCTCCATAAGAGTTTCAGACGATCTTCAGTCTAGGCAAGCCGACCTCAAGATGCTGGAAAAACTGGGGGGTGGCGGTATAAAGATCTTGATAAAACCAGCTCTGTCAGACTAGAGGCACCTGGTACTATTTGCCGCTTCGCGCCTCTTGTCTGTGATCAATATCAATCAACGTGGGGCTTCCGTTTCGGGGCGAAAGAGCGAGCGAGGATGACAATTGACCCATAAAATTTCCATGCGTCGAGCGTTCGATTACCACGTTCAGGAATGCCATGCCGACGACCGCTACACTGAGCAGAGCCACGCGGACACTGTCATGCCCACTAAGCCCAATTCTCCCGACACCATTCGTTGCTTGCTGTGCAGCCCACCACTGAACTGAGCTTATCTTGACCCACCCCGCCACTCTGCCCGAGATGCAGGCGCGCTACGGCGAGCGCTACCGCTGGCTGTTGCTGCTGGCGGTGATGATCGGCACCATGGCCTCGATCATGTCGTCCACCATCATCAATGTGGCGGTGCCCGACATGAGTCGCCACTTTGCGCTCGGCCAGGAGCGCGCGCAGTGGGTGTCCTCGGGTTTCATGGTCGCTATGACGGTGTCCATGCTCACGACGCCCTGGCTGCTGGCGCGCTACGGCTACCGGCGCACCTACGCCAGCACGATGTGGCTGTTGCTGGCGGGTGGTCTGGTGGGCGGCCTGTCGAATGACTTCAACTTGGTGCTGGCCGCGCGCGTGGCCGAAGGGCTGGCCGCCGGCGTGGTGCAACCGATTCCCGCCATCATCATCCTGCGGGCGTTCGAGCCGCATGAGCAGGGTCGCGCCAGCGGCTTCTTCGGCATGGGCGTGGTGCTGGCGCCAGCGCTGGGCCCCAGCCTGGGCGGCCTGCTGGTGGACTGGTTTGGCTGGCGCTCGATCTTCTTCATGGTGGTGCCGTTTTGCCTGGTGTCGCTTGAGCTGGCCCGTCGTTTTGTGCCCACCACCGCCCCCGGCGGCCTGGCCGCCAACCGCGCCGGCAACGCACTCGACTGGCGCAGCATGCTGCTGGCCTGCGTGGGCACCTTGTGCCTGCTCAACGGCCTGGTGCAGCTGCATGCAACGGCCCACACGCCAGCGGCCATGCTGCTGAGCGGTGCGGGCGTCGCACTGGTCTTGTTTTTGTTGCGGCAACGCCGCCTCGGGCGCGACCTGTCAGCCGACAGCCAGACGCCGCTCATGAACCTGGCACTGTTTGAAAGCCGCCCCTTTGCCATGGGCAGCATCGTGGCCTTCATCTACGGCATGGCGCTGTTCGGCTCGACCTATTTGTTGCCGGTCTACATGCAGCTGGCCTTGCAACTCTCGCCGTCCTATGTCGGCACCATCCTGCTGCCGGCAGGCTTTGTGCTCGCGGCCACCATTGCCGTGGCTGGCCGGCTGGCCGACCGCCACCCCACGCACATCCTGGTGAGCGCCGGCCTGGCGCTGCTGGCGACCTCCTTTGCGCTGATGGTGACGGTGAACCTGTCCAGCGCCATCTGGCTGCTGGTGGCCTGGGCCATCCTGGGGCGTATCGGACTGGGTTTCATCCTGCCGTCGCTCAACCTGGGCGCCATGCGCGGCCTGCCGCAGCCGCTGATCCCGCAGGGCGCCAGTGCCATCAATTTCCTGCGCATGCTGGGCGGCTCGGTCGGTGTAAGCCTGTGCGGCATCGTGCTCGAGTGGCGCCTGGCCGCGCATGGCGACGCCCTGAGCCGCCCTGGCAGCAGCCCGGCCCGGCTGGCGGCCTTCAACGAATCGTTTCTGATGCTCGCCGCCCTGTGTGCCCTGGCGCTGCTGGCAGCTTGGCAGCTGCGCGCGCCGCCGGCCAGCGCCAAGGAGTAAGCCATGTGCCAGCTGCTCGGCATGAACTGCAATGTCGCCACCGACGTGATGTTCAGCTTCACGGGCTTTGCCGAGCGCGGCGGCCGCACCGACCACCATGGCGACGGCTGGGGCATTGCCTTTTTTGAGGACAAGGGGCTGCGCCACTTTGTCGACCACCAAGCTGCCAGCGAGTCCCCGGTGGCCGAACTGATCCGGCGCTATCCGATCAAGAGCCGCAACGTCATTGCCCATATCCGCAAGGCCACGCAAGGGGCCGTGACGCTGGAGAACTGTCACCCCTTTGTGCGCGAGCTCTGGGGCCGCTACTGGGTGTTTGCCCACAACGGCGACCTGAAGAATTTCGCGCCGCGGCTGCACGGCAGTTTTCGCCCGGTGGGCAACACCGACAGCGAGCAGGCTTTTTGCTGGCTGCTGCAGGAGTTGGCCAAGTCGCACGCCAGTGTGCCCAGCATCCCCGAACTCACGCTGACCTTGCGCGAACTGGTGCCGCAGATCTCAAGGCATGGCACGTTCAACTTCCTGTTGAGCAACGGCGAGGCGCTGTGGGCTCATGCCTCGACCCAGCTGTACCACGTGGTGCGGCAGCACCCGTTTGGCAGCGCCACCTTGCGCGACGAGGATGTCAGCATCAACTTTGCCGAGCACGCCAACCCCGGCGACCGGGTGGCGGTGGTGGTGACGGCCCCCTTGACCACCAATGAAGTCTGGACGCCGTTCGTCCCCGGCGAGCTCAAGGTGTTCGTCGACGGCGCGCCGCTGGACGCTTAAGCCAGCGCCTGCTCCAGCGCGTCGACAAACATCGCGGCCACATCGAAGCCGGCCTGGTCGGTGATTTCCTGGAAACAGGTCGGGCTGGTGACGTTGATTTCGGTCAGGCAGTCGCCAATCACGTCCAGCCCCACCAGCAGCAGGCCACGTGCCGCCAGGATGGGGCCCAGTGTCTCGGCAATCTCGCGGTCGCGCGCGCTCAAGGCTTGGGCCACGCCCTTGCCGCCGGCGGCCAGGTTGCCGCGTACTTCGCCGCCCTGCGGGATACGCGCCAGGCAGTAGGGCACCGGTTTGCCACCAATGACCAGGATGCGCTTGTCGCCCAGGGTGATGGCCGGCAGGAACTTCTGCACCATCACGGTCTGGGCGCCATCGCGGTTGAGGGTTTCGATGATGGCGCCCAGGTTCAGGCCGTCGTCCTTCACCCGGAAGATGCCCATGCCGCCCATGCCGTCGAGTGGCTTCAGGATGATGTCGCGGTGCTCGGCATGAAACTGCCGGATCTCCTGGGCATCGCGTGTCACCAGAGTCGGTGTGATGTACTGCGGAAATTCGAGGATGGCCAGCTTTTCCGGGTGGTCGCGCAGGGCGCGCGGCTGGTTGAACACCTTGGCGCCTTCGCGGCCGGCCTGCTCCAGCAGGTGGGTGGCGTAGAAATACTCGCTGTCGAACGGCGGGTCCTTGCGCATGATGACCGCATCAAACTCGGCCAAGCGGTGCCGCCGCCGTTCGGGCGGCAAGGGCGTTTCGTGAAACCAGCGCTCCTCGTGTCCGGTCAGCGTGATGTGGCGCACATGGGCGCTCACCCCACCGCCCTGGCGCCAGGCGATATCAAGCGGCTCGCAGGCCGCCAGCGTGTGCCCGCGCCGCTGCGCTTCGCGCATCATGGCAAAGGTACTGTCCTTGTAGATCCGGAACGATTCCAGCGGATCGGCGATAAAGAGGATATTCATGGTGGCGCACACTCGCGTTGATTGTGGGTAATCCGTATACACCCCAGGTTGAAAATGCGTTACGGTAACACCCATATTTTGGAGTCTCTCATGAAACGCCGCGAACTTCTGCAAGCCGCTTCCCTGCTGGCTGTCCCCAGCCTGTCGTTTGCCCAGGACAAGTACCCGAGCAAGCCCATCACCATCATCTGCCCCTACCCGGCAGGTGGCAACACGGACCAGCGCTCGCGCCAGTTCGGACGCTTCCTGAGCACGGCGCTGGGCGTACCTGTCGTGGTCGACAACAAGCCCGGCGCCGGCGGCAATATCGGCACCGAGGCGATTGCCCGCGCCAAGCCCGATGGCTACACCATTGGCATGGGCAACTTCGCCCCCATGTCGGTCAACCCGACCATGTTCAAGAAGATCAATTTCGATCCGCTGAAGGACTTTGCCCCGATCTGCCTGATCGAGCGCGGCCCGCTGGTGCTGATGGTCCGGCCCGACTCCCCCTTCAAGAGCGTCAAGGACATCGTGGCCGCAGCCAAGGCCAAGCCCGGCCAGCTGTCCTACGCCAATGGCGGCACAGGGGGCTCGCACCACCTGGCCGCCGAGATGTTCAAGAACATGGCCGGCGTCGAGATCATCAACATCCCCTACAAAGGCGGCGCCCCGGCTGCCATGGACCTGATGGGCGGCCAGGTGGACATGATGTTCGAACAGATGTATGCCGCTTCGGCCAATATCCGCGCCGGCAAACTGCGTCCGCTGGCCATCACCAGTCTGAAGCGCTCGCCGCAGTTCCCGGATCTGCCGACCATGGTCGAGCAAGGCTTCCCCGGCTTCGAGATCAGCAACTGGCAGGGCTTCATCGCCCCGGCCGGCACGCCGCCCGCCATCATCAAATTGCTCAACGAAGTGACCAACAAGGCGCTGCTTGACCCGACCATCAAGGCGCAGATGCTGTCACAAGGCAATGAATTGGGTGGCGGCACGCCCGAACAGTTCACCGCCCACATCAAGGCTGAGGCGGAGCGCTGGAGCAAGCTGGTGAAGTCGGCGAAGATTTCGGCCGATTGATCTTTTTGCCGGGTTGCGCGCCGGCAGCGCGGTGGGTGTCGGGTTGTGCGCCCGACTGCGCAGTCCCCTTTTTTGCGTCGCCAAAAAAGGGAACCGAAAAAAGGCGAGCCGGATTCGTCGGCCCTTCGCTGCCGCTACGGGCACGCTGCGTTGCTCGGGCCAAGCGGGAGGCGCAGAAACTCGCTGCGCTCAAACATCTGCGCCTCTTTTTCCGCTTGGCCCTGCGCTACTCGCCTCCTCATAACGGCGGGGTACGGACTCCCTTTTCACTCCAGGCCTTGGGGGTTTAACGCTTTTTTATGGACTCGGTGCAAGTGGACGGTCAAGCAGATTGTTGCTATAAGACAGACACATAGAGGCATTCGGGGGGAGACACACGATGAACATTCGGCCATGTTATTTCGCAGTTTTTCGATCTAAATCACGTGGGACGCTGAAGGAGCAGCATGGTTAATCCATTCGATCAGAAGTCGCTCCAGCTAAGGCTCGAATCGATGAAGCTGAGTCAGAGCAGCCTTCAGCAGTTGATGACGCTAAGCGCAGGTGGCTTGGCAATCTTCTTCGGCCTCGTCAGTAAGGCTTCATTTATTGAGCCAGTGCGCATGCTTGGCGTACTCGTAGTTCTCTCATGGGTAGTCGCTCTGTGCGCATCGGCCATCGCACACCGACTAATTGGCGGACTCTTCATAAGCCTATGCAATATTTCATTGGCAACCGAGAAGGTCTTGGCACTGGAGAGCCAGATGGATGAAGTCGTTGAAGACATGGCCGTCGCGATCAACCAAAATAAATTGGCTGCGGAAGCGAACGTCAAGATAGCCGAGGCTAGAAGCAAATTCGAGCTTGAATCAAAAGCGTTTGAGCTGACTTTCTTTCCTTCACAAGATCGAGTCGCTTGCCTCACCATTTGGGCATTTTCCGCTTTCGTATTTGGGTTTGTCGCGTTGGCTTGCGGCTATGTCGCGTGGGCGTTCAGCGCCTAACTCAAACGTTGAAGGCTCTTTCTACGAGTAAAAAATACATCCCAGCCAAACGAGGACGCGCCATGGCGCGTCCTCGTTTGCATTCCGGCTGTTTGGATTTCCCCGCCGTGTGGCAGGGCTGAGCAGCGCAGCAGCGGGCGGATCAGGGCGGGCGTTGTTTGAGCGCAGCGAGTTCAGCCCGACCCCGTCCGATGCGAGCAGCGCAAGGAACCGCGCAGCGGCCCTGACTTCGGCTCGCCTTTTTTCGGTTCCCTTTTTTGGCGACGCAAAAAAGGGGACTGCGCTGTCGGGCGCACAACCCGACACCAAGCAAGCCAACCGGAGCGCAACAAAAAACTAACGCCGCCGCGCCGCCCTAACCCCACTCAACCCCGCCACAGAAGCCAACACCTTCCCCAACCGCCCCGAATCCGCAACCTCCACCGTCAAGGTCATCCAAGCCGTACCCTTGATGGTCTGCGTCTGCGCTGCCACCACGTTGAGCTTCTCCTTGGAGAACACTTCCAGCACGTCGCGCAACAAACCCTGCCGGTCGGCCGCCTCCACCGTTACATCCACCGGGTACAGCGCGGTGCTCTCACCCTTGGCTTTACCCCATTCCACGTCAATCACCCTCTCGCCATTGCGCGCCACCAATTCACGCAAGTTGACGCAGTCAGCCCGGTGCACGCTCACGCCCTTGCCGCGCGTGACAAAACCACGAATCTCATCGGGCGGTGCCGGCTTGCAGCACTTGGCGAGCTGTGTAAGCAAGGAGTCGACCCCCACCACCAGCACGCCACCGCGCGCGCTGCCACCACTCCTGGATTTCTTGAGCAGCGTGTGCTCGTCCTGCACCGGGGCCGGCTCCGGCGGCCGCAACACGTTCTCGATGCTGCGCAGCGAGAACTCATCCTTGCCGACCACCTCGAACAAAGCATCGGCCGAGCTGAAACCAAGCTGGGAAGCCAGGTCGTCAAGCTTGATCGAGGTCTTGCCTTCGCGCTGCAACAGCTTTTCCACCGCCTCGCGACCGCGCGCCGCCGTCTCGTGCATGGCCAGCGCGTTGAACCAGGCGCGCACCTTGGCTCGGGCACGCGGGCTGACCAGAAAGCCCAACTCGGCGTTGAGCCAGTCACGCGAGGGGCCGCCTTCCTTGGTCGCCACCACTTCAACCGTCTGGCCGTTTTTCAGTGGCGTGTTCAGCGGCACCATGGCGCCGTCAATACGGGCGCCGCGACAGCGGTGGCCCAGGTTGGTGTGCACGCTGTAAGCAAAATCGATCGGCGTGGAACCCTGCGGCAATTCCACGATGGCGGCATCCGGCGTCAGCACATAGATGCGGTCTTCGAAAAAGCCCTGCGCCTGCTGCGGGCCGGACAGGTCGCGCTCCCAGGCCAGCAGCTGGCGCAGCACCGCAATCTTGGCGTCGTATTCCCCGCTGGCAGAGACCCCTGCATAGCCCTTGGTGCCGGCTTCCTTGTAGGCCCAGTGTGCCGCCACGCCGTGCTCGGCATGGTCGTGCATGGCCTGGGTCCGAATCTGGATCTCGATCGGCTGGCCGGCGCCATCGCGCACGATGGTGTGCAGCGACTGGTAGCCGTTGGCCTTCGGCTTCGCGATGTAGTCGTCAAATTCTTCGGTGATGGGTTGGAACTGGCTGTGCACCCAACTCAAGGCCGCATAGCAATCGGGGATCGAGTTCACCACGATACGCAGCGCCCGGATGTCATAGACCTGGTCGAAGCCGAGCGACTTGCCGCGCATCTTCTTGACAATGCTGTAGATGTGCTTGGGTCGGCCCTGCACCCGGGCAGGGATGCCCTGGGCCTGCAGCTCGCGCTCCAGCCGGGCGCGCAGCTGCTCCACATAGGCTTCGCGCTCGACGCGTTTTTCGTCCAGCAAGCGCGCCACCTGCCGGTAGGTCTCGGGTTCCAGGAAGCGGAAGGACAGGTCCTCCATCTCCCACTTGATCTCCCAGATGCCCAGGCGGTTGGCCAGCGGCGCGAACACCTGCAGCGATTCGGCCGCCAGGCCCGGCGGCAGCGGCAGCTTGCTGGCGGCGAAATGGCGCAGTGTCTGCAGGCGCGACGCCAGGCGCAGCATCACCACCCGCAGGTCGCGCGAAAACGCCAGCAGCATCTTGCGCACGTTCTCGGTCTGGGCCGCCGCCGTCTGCGCCATCGGCACCGCGACGCCCGAGCGCGAAGCGGAGACCTGCGCCGCACGGGCCTGGCGCTGGACCTGCACCAGCTTGGTGGTCTCCACCGCCAACTCGGCAAAGCTCTCGCCAAAGGCCTTGGCAATGACTTCGTGCGGCTTGTTCAGGTGGGCGCTGGCATAGACCAGATAGCTGGCGGCCTGCATGGCTTCCGAACCACCTATGGTTTTGAGGATGGCCGCCACCGCATCGGCATGGGCCAGCGTGTTCTCGCCGGTGTCCAGGGTTTCATTGGCCAGCAGCGGCTCGGCAAAAGCGCGCGCGCGCGCCAGCGCGTTGGCCTGCTCGGGCAGGCTTTGTGCCGTGGCAGCGATGACTTCGGGCAACGGGGCCGATGCGGCGTGCTCTGCAGCGTGACTTTTCATACGGTTCTCACACCTCACCCAGCAGGAAGTCCGTCACGATCTGCACCTGATCGTCCGCCACAAAAGTGGGGGCATGACCGACGCCGGCAAACTCCACCAGCCGCGCCCGGGGACCGCGCTGTGTCATGGTCAGCGCGGTCTGGCGCGACAGCAGGTCGGATTGCGCGCCGCGAGTCAGCAGCGTGCTGGCGGTGATGTGGTCGTACAGCTGCCAGAGCGCGGCCTCGCCCTGCGTGGCCGATTCCTGGGTCACCGCCCGGAACGGCGCTGCGATGGCGGGGTCGTAGTGCAAGACAAAACCGCCCGCCGCATCGCTCGCTGGTTTGAGCATGGGTCGCGTCAGGGCCAGCCACTGCTCGCGCGTGTGCGGCCCGAAGCTGGAAGAGATGGTCCACAACACATCGGCCGCCTGCTCCAGCGTCTGGAAGCGCACCGGTTGCCCGAGGTAGGCGCCAATACGCTGAATCGCTTCCCACTGGATGGTGGGACCAACGTCATTGAGCACCAGTCTCCGTACCGGCACAGTCAAGGGAAGTTTGGTTTGTCCGCACACCAGCATACCGATCAGCCCGCCCATGCTGGTGCCAACCCAGTCCAGCGTCGTGGGTTGGAGCTGGTTGATCAGGAGCAACATGTCAGCCGCATAGTTCGGCACTTGGTATCCCATCGGGTCCTGGAGCCAGTCGCTCTGGCCGCGCCCCACCACATCGGGGCAGACCACGCGCACGCGCTCGGGGCTGCGGGCACACAGGGCCTGGGCCAGCACATCGAAATCGCGCCCCTGGCGCGACAGGCCGTGCACACAGAGCACCACATGGCTGGCCGTCGGCTGGCCCCACTGCCAGTAGGCCATGCGATAGCCACCTTGGGCATCGGGGCAGGATACGTAGTTCAGCGTAGGCTCGGACATGGTGAAATCTGGTGACTGAAGATAATGACAGCAGTGCCCTCATCCTAATTCAATCGCCAACCCCCGATCGGAGAAACAACATGCTCAAAGGCAAAACCGCCCTCGTCACCGGCTCCACCAGCGGCATTGGCCTGGGCATCGCCAAGGCCTTGGCGCGCCAGGGTGCCAACATCGTGCTCAACGGCTTTGGCGACGTCGACGGCCCGAAGGCCGAGATTGCCGCGCTCGGCGCCAAGGTGGCCTACCACGGCGCCGACATGAGCAAAGCGACCGAGATCGAGGACATGATGAAGCACGCCGCCGCCCAGTTCGGCCGCGTCGACATTCTGGTCAATAACGCCGGCATTCAGCATGTGGCACGCATCGAGCATTTCCCGCCTGAGCGCTGGGATGCCATCATCGCCATCAACCTCAGCAGCGCCTTCCACACCACGCGCCTGGCGCTGCCGGCCATGCAAACCGCTAACTGGGGGCGCATCATCAACGTGGCCTCGGTCCATGGCCTGGTGGCCTCGGCAGAAAAATCAGCCTATGTGGCGGCCAAGCACGGCATCGTGGGACTCACCAAGGTCACCGCGCTGGAAAACGCCACCAGCGGCGTGACCTGCAATGCCATCTGCCCGGGCTGGGTGCTGACGCCGCTGGTGCAAAAGCAGGTGGATGCCAAGGCCGCCGCCTTGAACCTCTCCAACGAAGAAGCCAAGAAGCTGCTGCTGGGCGAGAAGGAGCCCTCCATGCAGTTCACAACGCCGGATGAACTGGGCGAACTGGCCGTGTTCTTCTGCTCACCGGCCGCCAACAATGTGCGCGGCGTGGCCTGGAACATGGATGGCGGCTGGGCCGCGCAATAAGCCGCCGCTGACAGCTTGAACGAGCGCACAAGGAGGGGCGCAACCGCCCTCCTCGCTGGGTTCAGTTCAGAGCTGCCGTACGGACAACTCGCCTGCGCGGGCGGCGTACTTGACGCCCGCATCGAGTTTTTCCACCTGCACGCGGGCCGGCCGGTTGCCATAGACGGCTGACTTGAGCCAGTCGCACTCGGCCTGCAAGGCCGCTTCGGTATCAAGCCGGGTGTGCCAGACCTTCTGCTCGGCATTCCAGCGGTAGCCACGGGCCTTGAGATCATCCTTGGCATCAAACGGTGCCCCGGTGGCCTGCAGCCGATAGGCGTCCTGACGCGCCGCCGCCAGCATGCGGGCCAGGCCGGTCTGGTGTGACACCGGCAACTCGGCACCGAGCACGGCCAGCAGCGCATGGCAATCCACCTCGGCACGGTGGGCGTCATAGAACCAGCCCAGCTCCATGGTCAGGTATTCGAGTTTGGCCGAGCCATGGCCTTGCGCCTTCCAGTCGATGTCGGCAAAGGAGCAGGCCCAGGCGAACTGCGCAAACTGTGGCAACCGCGCCTCGACAAAGGGGCGGTCAAAGGCGGCGTTGTGCGCGATGATGACGTCCACGCCATCCAGCAGCGCCGCAATACGCGCCTCGTCCAGTCGCTGGCCCTTGACCATGTCATTGCGGATGCCGGTGATGGCCTCGATCTCGGCCGAGATCGGCATGCCGGGATCCTCCAGGCCGTCATAGACCTGGACCTCGCCGCAAGGGCGGCCGGTACTGGTATCGACCTCCACGCGCAGCATGGCCAGCTCGATGATCTTGTCCTTGGTTTGGTCCAGGCCCGTGGTTTCGGTGTCGAGCACCACCACCCGGCTCACCGGGCCAAGGGCGGGCTCAAACTGGTAGCGCGGCACCAGGCGGCGCAACACCCGGTAATCCGGATTTTTTTCCAGTTCACGGGCCAGGGTTTCCGGGTCTACGGGGGCCACAGACGGCAGGGGTTTGCGCGGGCTGTGGTTTTTTGTTTTCACCACCGGCACGGGTACACGGCCAGCAGATTCGAAACCGAAGTCGAGTTGGGGCGTGCTCAAGGGGCCACCTTGTGGCCGCGACCGGCAAATGACGGATAAGTCTGAGAGATTGGGAACATCCCTCAGAGCTTAACGTACTCTGGCCTAAGCCTTGAGCTGCTTCATCTCGCGTCGCAGGGCCACGGCGTCGGGCTGGCCGACGCTATCCGTGTGGTGCAGGCGGAACACCCGCATTGAATCGGCCACACTGCGGGTCTGCACTTCCAGCGCGGCGGCCGAATTGGCCAGCTCACTCACGAAACCGTTGTTCTGCTGGGTCAAGCCCTCAATGTGGTTCAGGGCCAGGTTGATCTGTGTGATACCCACGCTTTGTTCGTTGGTCGCGGTATGGATTTCAGAGATGATGGAATTCACCTGCCGCGCCTTGGCGACGGCTTCCTCCATCGTGGCACGCGCGTTGTCCGTCAGGCGCGTGCCGGCCTCGACCTTGGTAGCCGAATCCTGGATCAGCTGCTTGATTTCCTTGGCCGCATCGGCCGAACGGCCGGCCAGGCTGCGCACTTCAGACGCCACCACGGCAAAACCGCGTCCGGACTCGCCGGCACGGGCGGCTTCCACAGCGGCATTAAGGGCCAGGATGTTGGTCTGGAATGCAATGCCATCAATCACCTGAATGATCTCGCCAATCCGGCTGGAAGATTCGTTGATGGCCTGCATGGTTTGCGTCACGGCCTTTACCGCTTCGCCACTGCGTTCGGTGACCTGCGTGGCCTGCGACGCCAGATCGGAGGCCTGCCGCGCCGCCTCAGCCGTCTGCTGCACATTGCCGCTGATCTGTTTCATGGAGGCGGCCGACTCTTCCAGGCTGGAGGCCTGCGCCTCGGTCCGGGCGGACAAATCACTGCTGCCGACCGCAATATGGTTGGTGGCTACGGCCATGCGCGCCACCTCCGAGCGGGCATCATCCACGATGGAACGGACGTTAACGTTAAGCTGGTTCAACGCCCCTTCCAGCCGCCCCAACACGCCGCTGTGCGTGCGCTCCAGACGGTTGGTCAGATCACCGGCGGCCATGCGGTTGGCAAAAGCCAGCAGTCGACTCAACGGCTCGGTCGCCATCGCACGCACGCGCCAGGTGCCCAGCCAGCCGAACAAGGTCACCAGCGCAAGCCCCCCGAGCAGACCACCTGAAGATACGGCAGACCAGCCACCGGCAACTGACATGCCCACAAGCGCACCGATGACGCCGAGTAACATGCCCGTGATGTTGATTTGTGCATTGAGCGAAGGCGACAGGATGCGCCCCATCCGGCCCCAGAGGGTATGACGTTCCAGACTGCCATGGTTCAGGCGGTGCACGATTCGGCCGGCTTCCTGCTCGGCCCGCATGACGGCGTACAAGGCTTCGGACGCGTCGATCTGTTCGCGCGTGGGTTCGGTCCGCACCGAGAGGTAGGCGACGGGGCGGTCGCCTTCCATCACTGGCGTGACATTGGCCACCACCCAGTAGTGGTCGCCGTTCTTGCGCCGGTTCTTGACGACGCCGGTCCAGGGATAGCCCTGCTCCAGGCTGTCCCACAAATCACGAAATGCTTCTTCCGGGACATCCGGGTGCCGCACCAGGTTATGCGGCTGGCCCAGCAACTCTTCCTTGGTGAAGCCACTGAGCTCGATGAAGACCTCATTGCAATGGGTGATCCGCCCTTTGAGATCGGTGGTGGAAACCACGGTCTTGCCTGAAGGAAAGGGATATTCGCGCTGTGTAACCGGAAGATTGATTCGCATAAATAACTTTTTGTCTCTCAGGTGGCTGGCGGTGACGCAACCGCACCCTACGAGTGATAGCAACCATGGCGCCCAACGCGCGCGCCTCCCCTTGCACACATGACCGAAGCGGTGGAGATCGCAATGCGCCCTTGAACGCCCATCTACGAATGGGAACTATCAAGACTCAGATCGAATTCCTGTCGATGCGCCAGCAATATGAATTCGGCAACCCCGCTATCAGAACGCCACGCGCTCAGACCGGAAGCTTTGCGACCCCGCCTCTCGGTCGAGTGTGCCATGTAAGCAATTGTAAGAGCTTCAGTGGCGCGATTTCTTGAGACAAATCAATTCCATGCACGAAACGAACCCACTTCAGGTAGCGACCTGCGCTAATCGTCTCTTGCACCCGCCCCAACCATTTCCGTCCTGACCGAGCGTATTTATAAAATCGAACGCAATTCACGTGCCGCATCCAGCAACAAGGGCAGCAAATGTTGGCGCATCGACTCCGGTGACAAGCGTGCGGGCGAAGCCACCACATTGAGCGCGGCCACGGTCTGCCCCTGCAAATTACGCAGGGGAACGGCCAAGGCATGCACCCCCAACTCGTGCTCTTCGCTGCTCAGACAGTAGTCATCACGGCGCACCTGCTCGATCATGGACCGAAACTGTTTGCTGTCAGTCTGCGTATGCAGCGTCAGGCGCGTCAGAACGTGGTTTTTCACCCAGTCGCTGAAGACCGTTTTCGACATGGCCGCCAGCAGGACACGCCCGGTCGAGGTGGCGTGCGCTGGCAGTCGAGCCCCGAGATGCAGCCCGTAAGCCAGCACCTGCGGCAAGCCATCGGGCGCGTTGTGACGGATGTTGCTGCTGCGCGCCACGATCACAACCTCGTCGCCATTGAGGACCACCGCTGAAAATGCCTCCCCGGTCTGCGCGGCCAGACGCTCCAGGGTAGGCTGCAGCACGCGGGGCAAACGGGCCGAGGCCAGGTAGCTGCCGGAAAACCGCAGCACCTTGCTCGACAACCAAAAAGCGCGCCCATCGCTTTCCAGATAACCCAGATGCGCGAGCGTCAGAAGATGTCGGCGTGCCGCCGCCCGCGTGATGCCCGCACGTTGCGCCGCCAAGGTGGCGTTGAGACGCTGGCGTTCGGTATCAAAGCTCTCCAGCACGGCCATGCCTTTGACCATGCCTTCGATGAGATCAGTTTTTGCAATCACGGGGGCTTCCACTAAGCTGCATACAAGGTTGCTCTGAAAAGCAACACCACTGCGCGATGATCGCGCAAATAGGGCGATCATCGCACAATTGATGCAAGGCAAGACCGGCGCCAGTGACTTCCGTCACTTAACCTAGACAACTTGACTGACAAGGAGAACTCCATGCGCACCCAGGTTGCCATCATCGGTGCAGGCCCCTCGGGCCTGCTGCTCGGCCAGCTGCTTCACAAGGCGGGCATTGACGCCGTCATCCTCGAGCGCCAGAGTGGCGACTATGTGCTCGGCCGCATCCGCGCCGGCGTTTTGGAGCAGGTCTGCATTGATTTGTTGGACGAGGCCGGCGTAGGCCAGCGCATGCACCAGGAAGGCCTGGTCCATGGCGGCTTTGACATGCTGTTCAAGGGTGAACGCCACCGCATCGACATGAACAAGCTCACCGGCGGCAAGAACGTCATGGTCTATGGCCAGACCGAAGTCACGCGTGATCTGATGGACGCGCGCCAAGCCGCTGGCCTGACCACGATTTATGAAGCCGGCAACGTCACGGTGCATGACTATGACAGCGCCAAACCGCGCGTGCGCTACGAAAAGGACGGCCAGACACACGAGATCGAGTGCGACTTCATCGCCGGTTGTGACGGCTTCCACGGTGTGTGCCGCGCCAGCGTACCGCAAGGCGCCATCACCGAATACGAGAAGGTCTACCCCTTCGGCTGGCTGGGCATGTTGTCCGATACCCCGCCGGTGCACGAAGAACTCATCTACGTCAACAGCACGCGTGGTTTTGCCCTGTGCTCGCAACGCAGCCTGACGCGCAGCCGCTACTACCTGCAGGTGCCGCTGACCGACAAGGTCGAAGACTGGTCGGATGAAGCCTTCTGGCAGGAGTTGCGTCTGCGTCTGGACCCCGCAGCGCGCGAAAAACTGGTGACAGGCCCCTCACTGGAGAAGAGCATCGCCCCGCTGCGCAGTTTCGTGGCCGAGCCGATGCGCTTTGGCCGCATGTTCCTGGCCGGCGACGCCGCCCATATCGTGCCGCCCACAGGTGCCAAAGGCTTGAACCTGGCGGCCACCGATGTGAAATACCTCTGCAGCGCCATCACCGAGTTCTATCAGGACAAGAGCGAGGCAGGCATTGACAATTATTCTGAGCGCTGCCTCAAACGCATCTGGAAGGCCGAACGCTTCTCCTGGTGGTTCACCAGCCTGATGCACCGCTTCCCCGATAACGGCGCCATCGGCCAGAAACTGCAGGAAGCCGAACTCGACTACATCATTCATTCGGAATCTGGCGCCCGCTCGGTGGCAGAGAACTATGTCGGTCTGCCGCTGGACTTCGGCCAGTCGGACTGATTTTTCAGCGCCGCCCCATCAAAACCCTGGCATGCCAGGGTTTTTTTTGCCTGTTCTGAGAGCCGAGAACGCAAGGACACCGAAATATTTGACTATTTTGATGTATTTGATATATTTGATACATCGAATGTACTTTGAATAAATCATGGCCATCAACCTGCACCAACCGTCCGTCTATGCGTTGTTTGATGGCATGCCCGCCCCACTACTCACTTTTGGCGTCAGTGGCGCAGTCACCTACGCCAATACCGCCGCCAAACAGCATCCGGGCCGCCCCATGGAAGCCATGAACGGCAAGCCGGTGATCAAAGCACTGATTGCGGACGCCGTTCTGGGCAAACTCAAGTTGCCCTACCCGGCCGAAGTTGAGCTGGAAGACGGTCACCGCATGAGCGGCCAGTTCATGTCTGGCCCAGCAGGCTTGGATATCGCCTTTCTGGCCCAGACCGGAGCGTCGGGCCACGGGTCGGCCCCCAAGCGAAGCGGTTTAAAAGACGTCATTGAACTGCTGCGCGATGAAGTGGGGCCGCCGCTGAAGAATTTATCCAGGCAGCTCAACGCATTGCCAAGCAGCCCGGACATCGCCCATTTAGAGCAAGCCAGTGAGGAACTGAGCCAGCGGCTGATGCGCTTGTCCGATCTGATCGAGGTGTTTGGCGATGACATCATGGAGACGCAAGACCGGATTGAATTGCAGCCCCTGCTGCAAGCCATCTGCCGCGCAATGACCCCACGCGCAGAAAAAATCGGGGTGGGTTTCGACATCCTGGACCCAGGACAAACCCTGCCGCCCATCTATGGCAATGAAAAACTCGTACGCCGCGCACTGTACGAGTGCCTGGACAACGCACTGGTGCACTCCCGCAAGGAGGTGACCTCACAACAATCGCTGACCGTGGAAATCCGCTTCACGCTCTCGGGCGAGCACGTCCTCATCGGGGTACGCAACCGGGGCGCTACCACGCTCAAGGTCGGGGGCAACGAAACGATCGAGCCATTTGCCAAACCGGCCAATCCCGCCGCAACGGATTCGGTCGCCCGTCTCGGCCTGCCATTGGTGCAACGCATCATTGGCTTGCATGGCGGAAATATGCGTTTGAGCACGGTTGACCAAGACACCGTGCAAGTGTTGATGGAATTTCCAACCGGCGCGCCGCAACGGGGTCAAGCGCACGTGGACATGGCCCAAGCCCAGCAATACGCCAAGGATCTCGCGCAACTCATGTCGCGCCGCAAAAAGGAGAAAGCATGAAACCCAATGCCCTGATCGTCGATGATCAAGCCGATATCCGCAAACTCATCCTGATGACTATGGAGTCCGAGGAGTTCGAGCTGCATGAGGCCAACAACGGCGTAGACGCATTTCGACTGGCCCAAAACCTGCGCCCGGCAGTGGTGCTGCTGGACGTCATGATGCCCGGCGCGCTCGACGGCTACCAGGTCTGCGAGAAGATCAAGGCCGACCCCATCTTGACCCAGACCACCAAGGTCATTCTGCTGACGGCGCGTGGCCAGCGCACCGACATTGATCGCGGCCATGCCGTCGGCTCCGACGCCTATCTGGTCAAGCCGTTCAGCCCGATCGAGTTGCTCGATACGGTGGACCGTCTGGTCGCGCGGGCATGACGCTGGAAAAGCCGCCATCCATCAAGCGCCGCCAGGTGCTGCAAGGCCTGGCGGCATCGCTGGCTGCCCCGGCCTGGTTCTCCAACCCTGCGGCAGGTGCAGACAACCCGGTCGACAGCCGCAAAGTCTGGCGGCTGGCCGTGGTGCCGCAACTCACGCCGGTCGAGATGACCCGCAACTGGTCACCCATCGTTCAAGCCCTGGCACAAGCCGGCTTTCCCTGTGAACTGGTGGTGCATTCCTCCATCGCGAATTTCGAACCTGAATTCCTTCAGGGGCGCGCCGACGTGGTGTTTCTCAACCCCTATCACATGGTGATGGCCCGCCGGGTTCAGCGCTATGAGCCGCTGCTGCACGATGAGCGGGCGCTGGAAGGGGTGCTGGTGGTCAAGACCAACAGCCCAATCGAGAACATCCAGCAACTCAAAGGCCAGCGCATCTCCTTTCCGGCCCCCAATGCGTTTGCCGCCAGTCTGTACATCCGGGCCGTACTCGAACGCCAGTATCACCTGCACTACTTGCCTCATTACGCCATGAACCACCGCAATGCGATTCGCCAGGTATTGACGGACGATTCGGCTGCAGCGGGCGTTGTCAGAACCACGCTGGAAAATGAGCTGCCCGAGATTCAGCGCGCCCTGCGCGTGATCTATACCACCCCCAGGCTGTCGCCGCACCCGATCGCCGTGCATCCGCGGGTACCCCTTGCACTGCGTCGCCGGCTCACCGAAACCCTGCTGGGGATGGGGCGTGACCCTGAGCGCAAAGCGTTGATGGCGGCGATCCAGATGCCCAACCCGGTGCGGGCAGATTACGAGCGTGAATACGCGCCACTGCAGCGCTTGCAGATAGAAAAATATATCAGCTCATGAGCCTGTTCCCGCACCTGCGCCGCCGCCTCACGCCTCCCTACTCCCTGAATACGATCATTCTGGTGGTGACCTCCGCCGTAGTCGTGGTTTTGGCGGCACTCTATAGCGCGTTTGCCTATGAACGTCTGGGGCGCGAGACCATGGATGCCGCCAGGCACTGGTCCGATTCGGTGGCACGACTGGTCGGCAGCAGCAACACCAACGCCTTCATCCTCGACGATATCGCTGCGATAGAATCCAATCTCCAGCAGATTGTGCAGTTGCCCGGCATCGATGACATCTCCGTCTTTCGCGAAGATGGCCGGATTCTGGTGCAGGTGCGCAAGGCAGAAGGCAAACTTCTTTCTGAAGTGGGCGGCACGGAACGCATCACCCCGCCGCCGCCCAGCATCAGAAGCATGCCAGGACGAGGCGCAGGGGATGTCTACGAATCATGGTCAACGATCGACATCAGTGCCTCATCGCCCCTGGCCTGGATCCGGGTGCATTTCAGCCTGAACCAGCGCACGCAGGAGCTAAAGCGGCTGTGGCTCGAGTCTTTGCTGGGCACCCTGCTGATCGTGGGTCTGATGCTCATCAGCCTGCACGTCATCCTGCGCTGGGCTTTACAACCGATCCATGTGCTCTCGGCATTCGCTGAAAAAATGTCCGAGGATATTGGCAGCCGCGTCGAACTTGCGTCGACTTGCCAGGAAGCCACCCAGCTCTCCCAGGCGCTCAACCAGGCCAGCCGCGGCATGGCCGAACAGGTTGCCCGGGTGCAGAGCATTCTGATCACGGCAGCCGACGCCATCATTGGTATCGACGCACAAGGGATGGTGTCGAGCGCCAACCCGGCCGCCAGCAGCATCTTCGGCCGCCCCGAGGAAGACATTCTGGGCCAACCGCTCGAACAATGCGTACCAGGACTCAGCCTGGACCTGCTGCGTGAGTTCTTTGGCGAAGGCCAGACCTACTATGGAGGCCCGCGCCGAATCGTTCGCCACGACTTTTTTGGTACACGTGCGGACAGCACCCCATTTCCCGTGGAAATCTCCATGGGTGAAGTGCTGGAAAACGACCGACTGCGTTATGCCTGCATCGTGCGCGATGTCACGGACGAACGCGCGGCGCAGGAGACATCTGAACTGTACGAACGCGCCCTGGCCTGTAGTCACAATGCCGTCTTCATCACCAACGCGAAACTCGCCAATCAGCCGATTGTGTATGTCAACGAGTCCTTCCAGCAGGTCACCGGCCTGCCACCGCACAAGGTACTGGGGCGCAATCTGGATCTGTTGCGTGGCACCGACCGGCATGACCCGGCCATCATTGAACTCACCCGGGCCGTTCAAGAACAACGCAACGCCAGTGTCACACTGCAGCACACGCTGGAGAGCGGCAAACATCTGGTTGCTGAAGTTTCCCTCTCGCCGGTTCTCTCTTCACAGGGTTTCTTGACCCATTTTGTGGGCATCGTCTCGGACGTCACCGCGCGCGTGCAAGCCGAGCAGGCGATTGCCGAACGCAGCGCCCAACTCGATGCCATCTTCAGCTTGAGTCCCGATGGCTTCGTGCTCTTCGATGCCCAGGATCAGCTGGTGTTTGCCAACCCTGCCTTCGAGCGCATGACCGGTCTCGCCTGGATGAACATCGCAGAACCGATGACCCTTGCCGGCTTCGAAAGTTTCCTGTCTGACGTGTGCCACGCCGATCACCCCCTGCCCCACATTCGTGACATGGGCGCCAACGGGGAAATGTGGCAAGCCCGCATGCAACTGGTGCGGCCGCAACACCGGGTGGTGCAGGCCCAGTCGCGTCGCAATGTCACGGGCCGCGGGGAAACCATTCTCTATTTCAGGGATGTCACCCATGAAGATGAAGTCGATCGCATGAAAAGCGAGTTCCTGGCCTCCGCTGCGCATGAGCTGCGCACCCCCATGGTCAGTATCTTCGGCTTCACAGAGCTCTTGCTCAAGCGCAAGTATCCGCAGGAGCGTCAGGCGGACATGCTGCAAACCATCCACCGGCAATCCGGTCTCTTGGTCAAGATGATCAATGAACTGTTGGACCTGGCGCGCATCGAATCACGCGGAGGCCTCGATCTCCAGATTGCCGAACACCCACTGCGAGAACTGGTGGACAACAGCGTCAAGGGACTGATGCGCAAGGACACTGACCGCCAAGTCACGATCAGGCCAATCCCCGACCTGTCGGTGATGATTGATCCGGAAAAAATGCAGCTGGCGCTGAACAACCTGCTCACCAACGCCTTCAAATATTCGCCTCAGGGGGGAACCGTTTCACTCGGTGCCAGGATCGAAACCCAAGACCAGGAACACTTTGCCGTGATCGAGATACAAGACCAGGGCATTGGCATGTCAGCGGATCAGCTGGCCCGCGCTTTTGAGCGCTTCTACCGGGCCGATGCCTCGGGCAATATCCCGGGCACGGGGCTTGGATTGAGTCTAGTGAAGGAAGTCGCCGAGCTGCACAAGGGACGTGTTAAACTGGCCAGTCAGTTCGGGCAAGGCACGTTGGCTCGCCTGTGGATTCCGTTGCCTGTTAGCAAGGCACCGGGCCAGGGTATGGAGATTGGCCTTTATTCAATCTGAGCGGAAGCTTGGGGGCCCGATTTGCGCACGGGCTGGCGAACTTTGGACAGTTTTGAATGCAGATCGTGTGCCAGGGCCTCGATCTCAGGAAAAGAGATCGGCTTCTGAAAGAAGGTGATGCCTTCAGGCAAACCACCGCGGTCTGCAACATCCTCCTTGCTCAATGCACTGACCACCACCAGGGCGATTTCCTCGAAACCAGAACCCGGTTTTTTGAGCGAGCGCAACATCTGGAAGCCGTCCATCCCCGGCATGTTGAGATCGGTCACCACCATGTCGGGGCGCAATTGGCCAATGCGAAGCAGGCCTTCAAAGCCGTTGATGGCGGTGGTCAATTCGAGCGGGAACTTCCAGTTCTCGACCATCAAGGAAAAAAGCTTCAACTGGGAGGGGTCATCCTCCACCCAGAGAAGCTTGAGCGGCCTGATCTTCGATTCGGAGGCCTCGTTCACAATCGCCGGTCTCGCAATCACGTGGGCGCGCGCTTCGATCAATTTTTCCACCGCGCTGCGCGCAATGCGCCGGTGGCCGCCGGCCGTGCGCCACGCAGGCAGCACCCCCGATTCCACCCACAGCTGCACGGTTCGTACAGCCACGCCCAGTACCTCACCCGCTTCACGGGTGGTCATGAGGTCATCATTGGCCGGTGTTTTTCGCATATTGGATATTTTTATGTTTTCTTAACGCAAACTTGATTTTAGCCAGATCGCCAGTTCTGGCCTGAAACCAGCCACAAGTCGAAGACGCTGTGATAAATCGAGCACAAGATAGCTGAAAGGCAGCGCACATTCCGGCTTTCGGGTCCGACCTCGTGATGGACGGTCGGCACCGGCGCTCGCAGGGCGGGTACGCCTGAATCACGGCGTGCTGGGGAGTTGCGTTTGGGCAACATCATTGATGGCGTCACGCAAACGCGCGAACTCATGCGCATGTGTGACGAACATATCCACCATGTCCGGGTCAAATTTTATGCCGCGTTGCTCCACCAGCAGTTCCAGTGCCAGCTCATCGCTCAGCGCCTTGCGGTAAACACGATCCATGGTCAGCGCATCAAAGAAGTCAATGATGGACACCACACGCCCGCTCACCGGAATCTTCGCCCCCGACAAGCCTTGCGGATAACCTGAACCGTTCCAGCATTCATGGTGCGTTAAGGCCACTTCGGCCGCCAGCCGAAACAGCGGCACTTCGGAGTGGCCAATGATTTCCGCCCCAATCTTCGCGTGGCTATTCATGATGGCCCGTTCGTCGGCCGTGTATTTACCCGGTTTTTTGAGCACGGCGTCTGGAATGGCAATCTTTCCAATATCGTGCATAGGCGCCGCCTTTCCCAGCAACGCGGCCAAGGGCTCGGACAAGCCGATGCGTCTGCCCAGTTGGGCGGACAGTGCCCCCACACGGTCCATGTGGATGCTCGTGTCATCATCTCTGAATTCTGCCGCTCGACACAAAATCGTCAGCGATTCAAAATGCGCACATTCAAGTTGCTGCAACGCGTCATCTTTTTCCCGGATCAGCGACTTCAAATCGTCCACGTATTTACCCAGTTGCGCTATGGACGTCGCCGAATCGGCGAACGCCAGGCGCTCACCAATTCCAAGGCTAGCAAACTCAGTCATTAAATCGTTCATGCTCACGCCTGACTTTCGACGCGCACCAATGAATTCCGCCTGGACACTCTTTGCGTTTCCAGCTCGAAAAAAATATTGGCGCAAACTGATTTTTTATTATTTTCATTGTAATCAATTTTATCGATTATTGAAACTATTTGCATGGCCGACCGTTGCCATGCCGAAGCGCTACGGCCTAATGGATAAATCAGCAGGAATCCAGACCAACAGGATGCGGGCAGAACCAGAAATCGATTCCTGACTGAAATTTCGGCATGATGTGGCTAGCTGCGGCTCGTGAAGCCGGGCGGAAAACTTACCCAATGTGCTGCAAATGAACTCACCCAGCCTCAAGCCCCAAAAAACACTCAAGGGAACACGCCTTCTCAGCCTGAGTCTGAATCTGCCAGGCCCCGCCGCACTCCAGCGCTGCCGAAAAATGGGCGCCAGCTGTATCAAAATTGAGCCGCCTGCGGGTGACCCCATGCGCTTGTACCAGGCCACAGCCTACGCCACACTGCATGAGGGCGTGCGCGTGATCACGGCCGATCTCAAGAGCGAAATGGGCCGCAAGGCCCTGCAGCGCGAGCTGGCCAAAGCCGATGTGCTGCTGACGTCCTTCCGCCCCTCGGCGCTGAACAAACTCGGGCTGGGCTGGAAAGCCCTGCACCAGCAGTACCCGCAGTTAAGCCAGGTCGCGATCGTCGGTGCCCCCGGGGCGCGGGCCGAGGAGCCCGGCCATGACCTGACCTACCAGGCTGACAACGACCTGGTCACCGGCTTGGATCTGCCCCCCAGCCTCTATGCCGACATGGGCGGCGCCCTCATGGCCACGCAAGCCGTGCTGCAGGCGGTGCTGCAGCAAAGTACCGCTGGCCGGGGCATTTATCTTGAAGTGGCCTTGTCCGAGGCGGCCGCCTGGCTGGCGCTGCCGCGCAGCTGGGGTCTGACGACACCCGATGGCGCCGTGGGAGGGGCACACGCCGGTTACCGCGTCTACCCCTGCAAGGATGGTCGTGTGGCCGTGGCCGCCCTGGAGCCCCATTTCGCAGCCGCCTTGTGCGCCGCTGCTGGTGTTGCCGACTCCAGCATCCAGGCCATGTTCAAACCCGAAACGCATCAGGCGATAGCGGCCTTTTTACGCTCAAAAACGCGTCGACAGCTGGAACAACTGGCAGCACAGCAAGACGTGCCGCTGCACACCATGCCGCACTGATCAGCGTGGCTTGCGTGCCAGCTTGGCGGGGTGGGTGGCGCTGCCGGTCTCACGCGGTGGCAGACCGGTGTGCTGAGTCAGGATGCGGCCCTTACCGGGTGACGCCGTTCGGACCGGCGCCGGTGTCGAATTCTTGCGTCGTGCACTCTGATAGCCGCCGTCGGTCAGTGGCTGGTAAGTCGGAATCAGGTGCTGCTTGCCATTGCCGATCAAATCAGCGCGGCCCATGCTCTTGAGCGCCTCGCGCAGCAGCGGCCAGTTGTTGGGGTCGTGGTAGCGCAGGAAGGCCTTGTGCAGGCGGCGGCGTTTTTCACCGCGCACGATGTCCACGGTCTCGCTGTTGTGCGTGATCTTGCGCAAGGGATTGCGATTGCTGTGGTACATCGCCGTGGCCGTGGCCATGGGGCTGGGGTAGAAGGTCTGCACCTGGTCGGCGCGGAAGCCGTTCTTCTTCAGCCACTGCGCCAGATGCATCATGTCCTCATCGCTGGTGCCCGGGTGGGCGGCGATGAAGTACGGGATCAGGTACTGCTTCTTGCCCGCCTCGGCACTGAACTTGTCAAACATCTGCTTGAACTTGTCGTAGGTACCGATGCCGGGCTTCATCATCTTGGACAGCGGGCCCTGCTCGGTGTGCTCGGGCGCGATCTTCAGGTAGCCACCCACATGGTGCTGCACCAGCTCCTTCACATACTCCGGGCTTTGCACGGCCAAGTCGTAGCGCAGACCCGAGCCAATCAGGATCTTCTTCACGCCCTTGAGCGCACGCGCCCGGCGGTACATGTGGATCAGCGCGCTGTGATCGGTATTGAGGTTCTGGCAGATGCCAGGATAGACACAGCTCGGCTTGCGACAGGCGGCCTCGATCTCAGGCGACTTGCAGCCGATGCGGTACATATTGGCGGTGGGGCCGCCGAGGTCGGAAATGACGCCGGTGAAACCCTTGACCTTGTCGCGAATGTCCTCGATCTCGTGAATGACTGAATCTTCCGAACGGCTCTGGATGATGCGGCCTTCGTGCTCGGTGATGGAGCAGAAGGTGCAGCCGCCAAAGCAGCCGCGCATGATGTTGACCGAGAAACGGATCATCTCCCAAGCCGGGATCTTGGTCACACCGTCATGGCCGCCATTCTCGTCGGCATAGCTCGGGTGCGGGCTGCGCGCATACGGCAGGTCGAACACCAGGTCCATCTCGGCCGTGGTCAGCGGAATCGGCGGCGGGGTGATCCAGACGTCGCGCGCCGTCGTGCCCTCGCCATGCGCCTGCACCAAGGCGCGTGCATTGCCGGGGTTGGTTTCCAGATGCAGCACGCGATTGGCATGGGCATAGAGCACCGGGTCGGCCTTGACCTGCTCGTAGCTTGGCAGGCGGATGACCGAGCGATCGCGCGGCGGCACCTTGAAGCTGCCCTTGCCATACAGGGCCGGGTTGGGCACAAAATTCAGTGGCTGGATCGCCGGGTTGGCGTCGACGGCGGAAGCGCCCCCCTCCTCCTTCGAGCACGTACTGCCCTTGGCAGCCGCCTGCTCGGCGGTGGTCTGGTAGGGGTTGATGTGCGTTTCCACCCGGCCCGGCTCGTCTACATGGGTGGAGTCAATCTCGAACCAGTCGTGGCCGGTCTCGTCGTCACTGCGGCGCACGAACGCCGTGCCGCGCACATCGGTAATGTGCTGCACCGGCTCCTTGGCGGCCAGGCGGTGGGCGATCTCGACAATCGCGCGCTCGGCGTTGCCGTACAGCAGCAGATCGCACTTGGCGTCTACCACGATGGAGCGGCGCACCTTGTCCGACCAGTAATCGTAATGGGCGATGCGGCGCAGCGAGCCCTCGATGCCGCCAAGGATGATCGGCACGTCACTGAAAGCCTCACGGCAGCGCTGGCTGTAGACGATGGCGGCGCGGTCGGGCCGCTTGCCGCCGACATTGCCGGGTGTGTAGGCGTCGTCACTGCGAATCTTGCGGTCCGCCGTATAGCGGTTGATCATCGAATCCATGTTGCCGGCGGTCACACCCCAGAACAGGTTCGGCTTGCCCAAAGCGCGGAACGGCTCGGCGCTTTGCCAGTCAGGTTGGGCAATGATGCCAACGCGAAAGCCCTGCGCTTCGAGCATGCGGCCAATCACCGCCATGCCGAAACTCGGGTGATCCACATAGGCGTCACCCGTGACGAGAACGACGTCGCAGCTGTCCCAGCCCAGTTTCTCCATCTCGGCGCGGCTCATCGGCAGGAAAGGGGCCGTGCCGAAGCGCGCCGCCCAGTACTTGCGGTAACTGGTCAGCGGTTTGGCGGCACGCGGGAAAAAGGAGACGTCGACTGGCGCGTTCATAGGGCTTCGGGATAACCCTGAAGTGTACGGTTTTATGAATGGCAGTGATTTCATGGGGCTGCTCCGCACGCCCCGATGAACCGGCGCCATATCTGCCCGGCGCTGAACCGCCAGGGGCAAGACAGGGTCAGGCCGGCGCCACAGGCAGCTCCAGCCAAAAGGTGCTGCCCTGCCCCGGCCGACTGGCAAACCCCATGGTGCCACCCATGGCTTCAATCAGCCGTTTGGAGATGATCAACCCAATCCCGGTCCCCTCCGTCGTGCTCAGCTCCTTGCCAAGCCGATCAAAGGCGGTGAACAGGCGGTTCTGCAGCTCCAGCGGAATGCCAGCCCCGGTATCGGCCACCGCCACGCGCAGCTTGCCGTCGTTGACCCGACACGCCAGCTGTACTTGCCCTTGAGGCCGGTTGTACTTGATGGCATTGCTCAACAGGTTGATCATGACCTGGCACAGGCGCGCACTGTCGGCCTTCACCGCCATGGTGTCGGCTACATCCGCATCCACGATCAGTGTGATGCCGTGCTGGTCTGCGGCAGGCCTGACCATGCCCAAACTATCCCGGAACAAGGACTGAATGTTGACCGGTTCAAGTGCCAGGCTGATCTTGCCCGCCTCGATACGCGCCAAGTCAATCAAGTCATTGACCAAGGCCAGCAGATGCCGCCCCGCCCGCTCGATTTCGCCAACTTGTTCTTTGACATTGGCAGGCAGCGTCGTGTCCAGATCGAGCAATTGGGCGTGACCCAGTACCGCATTGAGCGGCGTCCTCAGTTCATGGCTCATGCTGGCCAGGAACTCGCTCTTGGTTCGGCTGACCGCCTCGGCCGCTTCCTTGGCCTGGATCAGATCGACCGTCTGTTCTTGCACCATGTCCTGCAGGTGATCCCGGTGGCGTTGCAGTTCGCGCTCTGATTGCGTGTATTCGGCGATCGAATTTTCAAGTTGGGAACGCATCCGGTCACTGGCCATCAGGATGAACCCGATGTTCAACAGCAAAAAAGTGCAGGCGTAGCTCAGCACATAAAGGGTCTGGATCGGCTGGGCCTCAAGCAAGCCCTGACCAGCAGATGGCGCGACCCAGTGATACGCAGCAGACCCAACGATCACGGCCGTGTGCATCAGCAGCACGGTCAGCATCAAGCGCGCCGGCATGGTTGCGCCCCCCTCTCGCCAGAGCAGCCGCACCATGGAGAGAAACAGTACCACCATGAGAAGGCCGATCAGCGCGCGGAAGATCACGTAACTGGGCTCGACATGGGCAAACCAGACCAGCACCGGCGTGACGGCCAACCCCAGCCACAACCACGGACGGACCACCGCCGCCAACCCCAGCAATCGCCGCATGCTGAGGTACATGTACACCAAGCCGGTCAGCAACAGCAGGTTGGCAAGCGTCAAGGAGAAAAAATCGGGAAGTTTTCCTCTGGTGGCAATGAGCAGTGCGGCCGCAAAGCTCAACACGCTGCCCTGGGCCCATCCGGTCAAGCCCTGGATCGAGGGCGAGAAACTCCGGCGCAGCAGAAAAATCACGCCGGCCATCAGCATGGACATGATGGATGCCAGCAATATGACGGAACGAAGATCAATATTCAGCATGGCTATCTTGTTTTTCCCTGAACTGTCGAGCGGTCTGCCAGCGATGCACTTACCCCAGACCATGACGAAAAGGTTAACCGATATGGGTCACGGCCATCCCGATTGAAGCACCCGGATGGTTGGGCGATATCAAGGAATTACATGGCTTTCCACCCCCTGTTGATCACCTGTCAAAACTGCCCATAATCAGTTCTTTCAGCAACTCCGGCGGATGTGTGTCGATGCCCACCTTTGAAACCCTCTCCAGCTTCTGGTCTGGCCCCGTGTTCGCCACCAATGTCCTGGTCTTCTTCAACCTGCTGGGCGCCCTGATTCTCGGTTTGCTGGTTGGCTACGAGCGCTCCTACCACGGCCGGGCCGCCGGCATGCGCACCTACGGCCTGGTGTGCATGGCCTCGGCGGCACTCACGGTCATCGGCGGCTACACCCCGGACTGGTTCGGCGGCCACACCATCTCGGCCACGGCCGGTGACACCTCGCGCGTCATCCAGGGCATTGTCACCGGCATCGGTTTCCTGTGTGCCGGTGTCATCATGCGCGAGGGCTTCACCATCAGCGGCCTGACCACCGCCGCCTCGCTGTGGGCCTCCTCGGTCATCGGCATCCTGGTCGGCGTCGGTTTTTACGCCGCCGCCATGTCGCTGGCCCTGCTGTCGGCCATCTGCATGGTCTGGATGTCCAAACTTGAGCAATGGCTGCCCTCACGGCAGGCCGTGGCCATCAAGCTGGAGTTTCGCGAAGGCTTTGTGCCCGATGAAGGTGTGATGCGCAAGATGGCTTCTGCCCGTGGCTACGAGATTGCTGGTGGCAGCATTTCGATCGCCCTGAAGCAGGGTCGTCCCGAGTGGAATTTCGTTGCCGTTGCGCGCAGCCGCAATAAGATGGCGCCGATTTCCGAGCTGGCCCAGGAACTGTCGCGCTTTGATGGCGTCATCGGCTTTCATCTCAACTATGCCCGCAACTGATCGAAAGCCGGCCTGTGCCGCACAGGTCGGCTGACCATCACTCTCGCAGAATCATCTGACCACGAATCTCCCCGCCGGGATGGGCGGCCGTGTGGATGTTCACATACCACTTGCCAGCCAGCAGATCGGCCGCCTGGGCCGCCGTCAAGGTGGCACGCCCGTCCATCGGGCTGTGCAGCGCCCCACCCAATGACAAGGCCACCCCGGCATTGGCACCGATGGCCGCCGGTCCATGGAAGTGGCCGGCCGTGGCCGGGCCGCTCAGCCCGCTGTAGGACAACTTCCAGCGAAACAAGTTGCTGTTCTTGTCCAGCACGGCATCCACATGCCCGCCCGCCATCGTTGGGACCGGCGGCACTTCGTTCATGCCGGTCATCTGGGTACTGAAAGCCGCCAGATGGGCGTCGGGCTGCAGTGTGCCGCAGCCGGCCACCAGCAACACAAGAGCCAAAACCGGCAAGGCGGCAAGTCGTGCAAGGTGTAAACGCATCATGGGTACTTTCTAAAAATGCTCATCATGCTCGTTTCCGCAGCGCAAGCAGTAACAGACTGCCGACCACAAGGCCTCAGGGTTCGCCCAGCACCAGGGCCATGCGACGGCGGATGCGCGCCGCCGCATCGGCATCACCGCCCTGCTCCGCCAGCCGGGCCTGAACGCCCAACCAGGCCAGCAGCGGGCGGCGCCAGCCCTGGGCGGAAGCGATGTCTACCGCCTGCGTCACCACGGCCGGGCTGGCGCTGCCGGACTGCAGCAGCACGGCAGCGGCCACCAGCCGGCTCAGTGGCTCGCCACTGTCAGGCAAGGCATGGCCACCTGCGGCGATGTCACGCTGCCCAGGCGGCAGCAGTGCCGCATCCTGCGGCGGCAGGCGCCCGGCCAGATAGTCGGCATAGGCCTGCTCGGGCGCCGCGGCATCAGCGCGCAGCGCCTCAAAGCCGGCACAGGGCTCAAGCACCAGGCTGGCCACACGGCCGGCGCAACGCATGAGTTCGGCCCGGGCCAGCAGATCAGCGCGGCCGGTCCGCAGCAGTTCGGTGCGGGCACGAGCGAACTCGCTGGCCTCCACCCGGTTATTACCCGATAAATATGCCTGCAGCGAACGCTCCAGGCTGCCCCTGGCGTTCATTTGCCAGTCCGGCGCTGGCGCGCTGCTGCTGCAGCCAGCCAGCAGGGCGGCGATAAGGACGACGCAGGCAGACCAGCGCGCAAGTTGTTTCATGGCAGCCTCAACTCCGTATCGCGTGCAAATGGCCATTTGCGGTTGATCTCGTTGACCAGGCCCTCCACCTTGCGCAGACTGCTCTCGACATCGGCGCGCAGCGTGCCCAGGTCGACCGTGGCCTCGCGCGTATTGGCGCCAATGGCCTGCGCCTCCTGGAGCACGGCGTCCACCTTTTTCAGGCTGTTGCGCGCCTCGCCCAGTAGCGTACCGAGCTGCTGCAGCGCGACCCGGGCGTCGCCCATCGCGCCCGCCGGACCGAAGACCTGCTCATCCGCCTTGGCGGCCAGGCCATCGACCCGCGCCAGCAGTGCATTGGTGCGATCCAGCACGGACACCATCTTTTGCGCATCGGCCTCGTTGCCCATCAGCAGCCGCAGGGCGCCATGGCGGCTGTTGAGTTGTTCCGTGATGCCCTGCAGGTTGGCCAGGCTGGTACGCAAGGCGGCGTCCTCGGCCGTGATGGCCGCCAGGTTCCTGACCACGTCGCGCACCGAAGCCAGCAGCAGCGGGATCTCCTCGGAGGCATCGCCGCGCAAGGCCGGGCGCACGGCGCCGTCCTCCAGCGGCGGGTCGGTCAACATGCCGGTGAAGGCGCGGATACGCGTTGCGCCCACCAGACCACGCTCGAGCGTGAACACGCTGGAGCGGCGCAACCAGTGCGCGTCCTGGCGCGATACGTCCACCAGAATGCGGGCCTTGCCGTCCTCGGCCAGTTCGATGCGGCGCACACGTCCGATGGGAAAGCCAGAAAACGTCATGTCCATGCCGACCGCCACACCCTCGGAGTTATCGGCCACCAGCACCAGACGCTGCGTCTGCTCGAACGCGCCACGCGCAAACAGCAGGTACAGGGCGGAGCCGGCCACCAGTACCAGCATGAAGAGCAACAACAGCACGGCCTTGACCTCGATGTGCTTGACCGCGTCGGACGCATCCGGCGGCATGGCTTGAGTTGGTTTGTCGGGCATGCTCATATATCAATAATAGTTGCCCACCAGCGACGCCACCTCCACCAGCAGCAGCACCACGAACATGCGGATCAGGGCTTGCAGCTCCACACTCGCGCGCGACAGCTGGCGTGGCAGGTCCTGCAAGGCCATGCCGGCAGGAATGAGCGATACCGCCAAGCTGAAAAACAGCGTTTTCAGGCCCAGGATCAAGGTCACCGCCGGATTAAAAACCTGCCCCACGGTGCGCGTGTAGCCCATGAAAGCCGCGCTGGTGAAGCCATAAACCGTGAGGTAAGCCAGCACCAGCGACACCAAGCAGCTGAGAGCCGCGAGCGTGAGCACGGCAAACACGCCGGCCAGCACCGTGGGCAGCAACTCCCGGGCGACCGGGTCCTGTCCCTGGCTGCGCAGGGCGTCGAATCCACCCTGTGTGCGCACCTGGTACAACTCGGAGCCGCGCGGAATGCAGTAGCGCACGGCGACGAACAGCGCGGTAGTCAGCGGGATCAACTCCAGTATCAGCACGCGCACCACCATTTCCAGTGCGTATTGCGAAAGGCCGTAGCTCTGCGCCGTGACCACCACGATGCGGATAAGCACCAGGCTGAGCAAGGCCGTCAGCACCGTGAACCACGGCAGGCTAGGTGCGGTGGCCAGGTAGATCTGGCGCAACAGGCTGGCGCGGTTGTCAGCCCGGTAACTGACCGGCGAGAGCACCAGCACCAGGATCTCGGCCCCAAGCATGACGATGCGCCACCAGCCACCCAGCCAGCGCAGGGTAGCCAGGCCCATGTCGCGCAAGGCAGACTGTAGTGAGAACAGCAGTGACATGCCGGGATGATAACGTTGACGGGCCATGCCGCCCCTGGTCAGCAACTGGCAGGCATAGCCGGCAGTGGCGCGTTGATAATGCCGCTATGAAAGAACCTCTGCCTGCACGCCAGCAACCCCAATCCCTGACCGACCTGTTTGTCTCCTTCACCGTCCTGGCCCTGCAGGGCTTTGGCGGCGTGCTCGCTGTCGCGCAGCGTGAACTGGTGGAACGCAAGCGCTGGATGACGAATGAAGAATTCGTCGAGGAATGGGCCGTGGCCCAGATCATGCCCGGCCCCAACATCATCAACCTGTGCATCATGATCGGTGGGCGCTACTTCGGTCTGGCCGGTGCACTGTCCTCCCTGGCCGGCATGCTGCTCGTGCCCATGGCGCTGGTGCTGCTGCTGGCGCTGGTCTATGCCCAGTACGCCAACCACCCCGGGGTCATCGGTGCGCTGCGCGGCATGGGTGCCGTGGCGGCCGGACTGATTGTGGCGACCGGCCTCAAGCTGTTCCCGACCCTGCGAAAGAGCGCCCTCGGACTGGGCACTTGCATAGGGTTCGGCACACTCTGTTTTGTGGCAGTGGCCATCCTGCGCTGGCCGCTGGTCTATGTGCTGCTCGGACTGGGCTCGATCGCCTGCGTACTCTCCTACCGCAAGCTGGCATCATGAGCGACATCCTGCACCTGAGCTGGGCCGATTGGTTCCAGCTGTTCGCCCACTTTCTCTCACTCTCACTGCTGGCGGTGGGCGGGGCCATCACCACCGCGCCGGACATGCACCGCTACCTGGTGGATCAGCAGGGCTGGCTGAGCGACAGCCAGTTCAACGCCTCGATCGCGATTGCCCAGGCCGCGCCCGGACCCAACGTGCTGTTCGTCGCACTGATGGGCTGGAATGTCGGCCTCAACGCCGGCGGCCTGCTGCCGGCCCTGTTCGGCGTGCTGGTGTCCATGCTGGGCATCATGTTGCCCAGCTCCGCCCTGACCTACTTCGCCTCACGCTGGGGTCACGAAAACCGCGATCTGCGCGCTGTACGGGCCTTCAAGCAAGGCATGGCGCCGATCGTGATCGCCCTGCTGATTGCCACCGGCTGGATCCTGGCCAGCGCGCATGGCGACCCTGCGCACGACTGGCCACTGTGGCTGATCACGGTGGTCACCACGCTCGTGGTCTGGCGCACCCGGCTGCACCTGTTGTGGCTCCTGGCAGCCGGCGGCCTGCTGGGCTGGTTTGGCTTGGTGTAAGGCCATGCACACCCTCAACCTGGTGGGATGCGGCAGGGTTGGCAAAACGCTGGGCCACTTGTGGCACCAGCACCAGACGCTGCAGATACAGGATGTACTGACCACCTCCTCCGAAAGCGCCCAGGCCGCGGTGGCCTTCATCGGCGCGGGGCGTGCCGTCGAAGCGCTGGCGCAGATGCGGCCGGCTGACCTGTGGCTGATCGCCGTGCCGGACCGGCAGATTGCAAGCTGCGCGGCCGAAATGGCGCTGCACCTGGCGCATCTGGCGCCGGCCACCGCCTTTCACGGCAGTGGCGCCCTGGGCTCGGCCGTGCTGGCCCCCTTGCGCGAGCAGCGCTGGCAGACCGCCAGCGCGCATTGCATTCTGAGTTTTGCCGCGCCGGCTACCGCCGTACAACAGTTCGCCGGCACACCTTGCGGCATCGAGGGTGACGCACCGGCGGCCGAACTACTGGCCACCCTGTTTACGGCCATCAGCGCCCAGTGCTTTGCGGTGGCGGCGGAGAAAAAAGTGCTGTACCACGCCGCCGCCGTATTCGGCACCAATTTCCTGCCGGTGCTGCAGGCCTTGGCCGAAGAACTGTGGCGTGACAGCGGCGTGCCGCCCGCGCTGCTGCCGCAGTTGCGCGCCACGCTGCTGCGCAATGCGGTTGACAACGTGCTGGCACTCGGGCCGGCGGCCGCCCTAACCGGCCCGGCCGCCCGCGGTGACAGCGCGCTGGTCGAAGCGCAGGGACTGGCTGTACAGCAGTGGGATGCCGTCGCTGGCGACAGCTACCGGGCTTTAAGCGAACTGGCCAGGCGCTTGGCCCAGGAAGGCAAGCTGCGACAAGGCTGACCGCCCACGGGCTCAGGAAACGGACTTGGGCTTGGAGAAGTTCAGGACGCGCGTGGCCATCCAGGTTTCGGTCATGAAGCAGGAAAGCGCCAGCATGAAGCAGAACACGCCCAAGAGAAAACTCACAATGGCGCCGCTTTCACCCTGAAAGGCCGTGGTCTCGCCCAGAAACAGCAGGATGATGGTCAGGCCGATCATGAAGGCACACAGCGTGAGAAAGCCGATGGTGCCATTGGCCAGCAGGCCGCGTGTGCGCAGCCGGGCCAGCTCGTCATACGCCTTGCCAATGAATTCGGCATCGGTGGAGCCCTTGAGTCGCTCTTCCAGCACCCGCGCGCGGTCGATGATGCGCGCCAGGCGGCCCGCGACGGCGCCAATCATGCTCGAGACCGCCGTCAACAGAAACACAGGGGCCACGGCCAGTTGAATGCCGTGGATAACGGTACTGGGATCGACGAAAAGACTCATGACGTAATGAATATAGAAGTAGGCGGCGCATTATCCACATCCTGCCGCCAAGCCTGGCACGCTAGAGCACAGAACGGGGCGCTTTTTTTTCGCGCAAGGGGTCGAGCAGGAAGGTCAAGCCATTGTGGTCGATTTCGTGCATCAATGCGAGCAGACGCCCAATTTCGCCGGCCGGAAAACCCTCGCGTGCAAACCAGTTGAGATAGTCGCCAGGCAAATCGGCAATCAGGCGGCCCTTGTATTTGCCAAAAGGCATCTCACGGGTCAGCAGGCGTTGCAGGTTTTCAGGGCTCATGGTCCCATGCCCTCGTGTCCGGTCAACACCACCCCCATGGCGTCGTCAAAGAAACGGTAGCAGTTTTGCCCATCGTCTTTGGCGCGGTACATCGCGACATCCGCTTTTTTGATCAACAACTTGGCATCCTCGCCATGTCGCGGATAGAGCGCGATGCCGATACTCGCAGAAATCTCGGCCCTGTGCGGCCCCATCTGGAACGGCTGGCTCAAGGCTTGAATCAGTTTCTCGGCCACCTCGGCGGCGTCTTGTTCGTCTTTGATGCGCCCCAGCAAGATGACGAACTCGTCCCCGCCGATGCGTGACACCGTGTCTGAATCGCGTTGTACGCAGTCTTGCAAGCGAATCGCGACTTCCTTGAGCAACAAGTCACCGACATCGTGGCCCAGCGTATCGTTGACAGGTTTGAATTTATCCAGGTCCAGAAACATCACGGCCAACATCGCTTGGTCGCGCCGCGCTTGTGCCATGGACTGGTGCAAGCGATCGGTCATCAGGGCCCGGTTGGGCAGGTCGGTCAATGCGTCATGGTGAGCGAGATGCAGCATACGTAACTCGGCCGTCTTGCGCTCCGTGATGTCATGAGACACCACGACCACGCGCCGCACCCCGCCTTCTTCATTCAGCACCACGCCGCCACGCGACTCCATATGGCGTAGGCGTCCCGAAGGCAGGACAAAGCGGTATTCGATGGCATGACCGACGCCGGTTCTCACCGTTTCGGAAAAAACGTCCTTGACCCTTAGCAGATCGTCCGGATGGATGTCGGCAAAGGAATCGGTGCCGCGCAAATCTTGCGTGCTACCAAAAAACCGCTGGTACGAAGGACTGCTGTAGATCCGCCGCCCATCGAGATCCAGCACCGCAATGAAGTCCGCAACATTCTCGGCAATCAGGCGGAAAAACTCCTCCTGATCTTTCAGCGCCGCTTCCACCTGCCGGCGCTCGGTGAGGTCCTCAAAAAAGTTCAGGCTGAACTCTTCCCCGGCATGGGCAACGCAGTTACCCGTCACGCCGACAGGAAACTCGGTGCCGTCCTTGCGGCGATGTTGCGTCTCAAACTCGATGATCCCGTTGTGCTTCAGCTTGGCCCACAGGGGCCCCCATGTCTGCGGCGAGCAATCCGGATCAAGCGCCCAGACCGGCTTGCCCACCAGTTCCTCCGGCGAGAAGCCCAGGAATTGACAGGCACGATCGTTGACGTAGCAAATGGTGCCGTCGGGCGTCAGAAGATAGAACGCACTGCATCCCTTCTCAATGGCAGCTTTCAACAGCCAAGAATCATCCAAAGAGAGTCGGCGAATGGAAGCAATCTCGTTCATCGTGGCGCTGCCCCCATGACACAGAAAAATTTACGACCTATTGAATCTGGCAACATGCAGAATGAAGTGATAGTGACAGGGCAAATCCGTGACCGAATTGATGAAAGTCAAATACCGCGGCATGAACTAGCCACCGGCCCGCTTGACGGTCCAGCCCTGTTTTTTGAGCAGTTCGACCACCCGGTCACAGTGTTCGCCCTGTACTTCGATCACGCCGTCTTTTACCGTGCCACCGGTGCCACAGGCCGCCTTCAGTTGCTTGCCCAAAACCGTGAGCGCCGTCGCATCCAAGGCCAGCCCCTTGACCAGCGTCACCGCTTTGCCACCACGGCCCTTGGTTTCGCGCGAGACACGCACAATGCCGTCCGTCGCCGGGACGGGCAGTTGCGCATGGCAAACACACTGCGCGACAGCTTGCCGGCAGGCGGGGCACATCCTGCCGCCCTCGGTGGAATAAACCAGGCCGGTGCTGGCTTGTCTGCTTGTCATGGCTCAGTCCGGTACGAAATTGGCCGTGAACTTGGCTTCGTCAACTTCGAGCTCGAAAGTGACCAGCTGCCCCATCTTCTTGTCGGCCAGCCGGCATGCGGCGAACAGACTGTACTTGCCCTGGAGGTGAAAGCTGGGCAAATCAATCAGCGCGTACGGATATGGCGCAAACACCTGATAGCTGAAAATAACCCGATGCACATTCCTCGGCGAAGGAAAGAGCTTGTAGTCGTCAGTGGTGATCGTCTGTGCTGCCATGGCGATTTGCGCGTTAAAGTAAGGGTTTGGACCTTGATTGGATCACGTATTGTCCGTGACCTCGGGTCTGATTAGCGCGGAAAGCCCCCAAATGACTCGTCTGAATCCATCGTCCAAACAGGAATGGGCCAACAAAGTGCTTGCGCTTATCAAGAGCGGCAACACGCCGGCGGCGCTCAGTCAGATCAAAGTGGCACCCAGCGTGAAAGACCTGCAGCAATTGCAAAAAGCCCTCGGTGGCATCAAGCTCAACCCACCACAACCCCATGTGGCGGCGGTGATTGCCGAGCAGCTTGATCTGCTGGTCGCGCCGCGACTGCACCGCTCGCCCTAGACCGGCGCCGAGCCGACAACGCGCGGTGTCACTGGCGTATCTTGTTGAACTATTTTCTCAAGAAACCAGCGATCGGACGCGCTGAGCCTCCTTGAATTCTTCGGCTAGGGAACGCCGAATATTCGGCCTGAATCGCCTCGATTTTCATGCGTGCCTGATGCAAAAGCTCATTCAACGCCCGCACCTCGTCGTATGAGGCGCCATGCGTTTCCTCGGCCAGCCGGTGTCCCATGGCCTGGACAACGCCGAATAACTGAGCGATCTCCTCAATGGTTTGGTAGCGTTCGATTTCGCCTGCTTGCATAGCACTCACCTCCCTTGATGTCATGACACAACACCCCGGCGAAATTCAGCACGCCGCGTGGGCACGATTCCAAGTCGTCTCTAACGGACTTTCGCACGATCTCGCAACCACAGTCCCCATAATTACATACTAATGCTCAAATGGGAAATGCATAGGGAATATCTGGCGCCAGACCCGTGCCGGGTTATCCTGCGCTTCACATCCGATGAATACCACACACACCACCCCCAGCAAAGAGCAGATCGCCCTGCTCGCCCCTTTTGAACGTCTGGGGCTGAACCAGATCGACCTTGTCACCTCAGCCGCCCAGGCACAGAAGGCGTGTGATGAACTCGCTGCCGCCCCCCACTGGGGCTTTGACACCGAATCCAAACCCACGTTTCAAAAATTCGAAGTGTCCGACGGGCCGCACATCGTGCAGTTCGCCACGCTGGACAAGGCCTGGGTGTTCCAGCTGCACGACGCCAACTGCCGCGCCATGGTGGCGGAGTTGCTGACCCTGCGCGGCGTCACCAAAGCCGGCTTTGGCCTGGGTGACGACCGCAAGCGCATCATTGCCAAGCTGGGCGTGGAGCCGGCCGATGTGCTGGAGCTCAACACCGTGTTCCGCGAGCGCGGCTACCGCAAGGACATGGGCGTCAAGGGCGCCGTGGCCGTGCTGTTCAACCAACGCTTCATCAAGTCAAAGAAGGCCACCACCTCCAACTGGGCCAACCCGAACCTGACTGAAGCGCAGTTGATCTACGCGGCGAATGACGCCTACGCCGCCATCCGCGTGTTTCAAGCGCTGGGGCTGGCGTGATGTGGGCCCGGCCATCGCCGGCGACATCGCCACGCTGCCGCTAATCAGCGTGTCGTCTGCTGGCGCAGTTGCCGCGCCGCCTCTTCGGACCGGGCGTCGTCGATCACCCGCATCACGCCGCCCACATCGACCGCTCCCGCCTGCTGCTCGAACTTGCCCGTGAGGGGCGTATCGGGGTGCAGCATGCCGCGTTGGTACAGATCCCAGATCTCCGGCCCGTAGTCGGTCTGCAGCAGGTCCGGCGCGAACTGGCCGAAAAAATCACGCAGATTGGCCACATCGCGCAGCAGCATGCGGCTGGCGTGGTTGTTGCCGGCGGCGTCCACCGCCTGCGGCAGATCGATGATCACCGGGCCGTCCGCCCCCAACAAGATATTGAATTCCGACAAGTCGCCATGCACGACGCCGGCGCACAGCATGCGCACCACCTCGGTCAGCAATGCCGCGTGGTGGGTGCGCGCCTCTTCGGGCGTGAACACCACATCGTTCAGGCGCGGCGCGGCGTCGCCGTGCTCGTCCGTCACCAGCTCCATCAGCAGCACGCCGTCGTGGAAGTTATAGGGCTTGGGCACGCGCACGCCGGCGGCGGCCAGGCGGTAGAGCGCGTCAACCTCGGCACTCTGCCAGGCGGCTTCGATCGCTTGGCGGCCGTAGCGCGAGCCCTTGGCCATGGCACGGGCCTGGCGCGTGTTCTTGACCTTGCGGTTCTCGGTGTAATCCACCGCCTGGCGGAAGCTGCGCTGCGTCGCTTCCTTGTAGACCTTGGCGCAGCGCGTCTCATCGCCACTGCGCACCACGAAGACCTGCGCCTCCTTGCCGCTCATCAGCTGGCGCACCACCGTGTCGATCAGGCCTTCTTCAATTAACGATTGCAGTCTTTGGGGTGGTTTCATGCCCCCATTTTGCGCCTTGCGGACGCGCCGCATAAGTCCCTCCGTTCGGACTGAGCTTGTCGAAGTCCTCAGCAAGTTATTAATTTGCAGAGAGGGAGAGAGCGTTTCGACAGGCTCAACGCGAACGGACTTGATTAGCGCATCCTTAGAGCTTTGCCGCCAGCCGCGCGGCCTGGTCAATGGCGCGCTTGGCGTCCAGTTCACCGGCCTCCAGCGCGCCGCCAACCAGATGCACCTTATGGCCGCGCGCCTGCAGCTCATCCGCCAGCGCGCGCAGCGGCAACTGCCCGGCACACAGCACCACGCTGTCGCAGGCAATCCAGCTCGGGTTCTCGCGCTGCTCGCCGTACGAGACCAGCAGTCCTTCATCGCCAATGCGCTCGTAGTTCACGCCGCCCACCATCTTCACCTGCTTCATCTTCAGCGCGGCGCGGTGGATCCAGCCGGTGGTCTTGCCCAAGCCATCGCCCAGCTTGCCGGTCTTACGCTGCAGCAGCATCACCTGGCGTGCCGGCGGGCTCACCTCTGGGCCACCCGCGCGCAGGCCGCCGCGTTCAAGGGCCGGGTCGGTCACGCCCCACTCGGCCTGCCAGGCCGGCAGGTCCAGCGTCGTGGAGTGGCCATCGCTCACCAGGAACTCGGCCACGTCAAAGCCGATACCACCGGCGCCAATGATGGCCACGCGCTGGCCCACCGGCAACTTGCGCCGCAACACGTCGATGTAGCTCAGCACCTTGGGATGGTCCTGCCCCGGAATCTTCGGGTCGCGCGGGGTTACACCAGTGGCCACCACCACCTCGTCGAAGCCTTCCAGGTCTTGCGCCTGCACCTGCTGGTTCAAATGCAGCGCCACGCCGGTAAGCTCCACCCGCTTGGACAGGTAACGCAGCATCTCGTGGAACTCTTCCTTGCCCGGCACCACCTTGGCCATGTTGAGCTGGCCGCCAATCTCGGCTGCGGCGTCGAACAGGTGCACCTCATGCCCACGCTCGGCAGCAATGGTGGCGGCCGTCAGACCAGCCGGGCCGGCACCCACCACCGCAATGCGGCGGCGCTGCGGCGTTGGGCGGTACACCAGCTCGGTCTCGTGGCAGGCACGCGGGTTCACCAGGCAGCTGGTGAGCTGGTTCTTGAAAATATGGTCCAGGCAGGCCTGGTTGCAGGCGATGCAGGTGTTGATCTGGTCGGCCTGGCCCAGCGCGGCCTTCTTCACAAACGCGGCATCGGCCAGCAGCGGGCGCGCCATCGACACCATGTCGGCACAGCCCTCGGCCAGCACCTGTTCGGCCACCTCGGGCGTGTTGATGCGGTTGGAGGTCACCAGCGGCGTGCGAATGCCAGCGGCCGCAAACTCGGCCTTCATCTTTTTCGTGACCCAGGCAAAGGCGGCGCGCGGCACGCTGGTGGCAATGGTCGGCACCCGGGCCTCGTGCCAGCCGATGCCGGTGTTGACGATGCTGGCGCCGCCCTGCGCCACTGCCTTTCCCAGCGTCACGATCTCGTCCCACGCGCTGCCGCCGGGCACCAGGTCGATCATCGAGAGGCGGTAGATCAGGATGAAGTCTGGCCCCACGGCCTCGCGCGTGCGCGCCAGAATCTCGATAGGCAGGCGCATACGGTGGCTGTAGTCGCCGCCCCAGGCGTCGTCGCGCTGGTTGGTGTGTGCGGCGAGGAACTGGTTGATGAAATAGCCCTCGGAGCCCATGATCTCCACCCCGTCGTAGCCGGCCTCGCGCGCCTTGACGGCGCAGTTGACGAAGGCGCGGATCTGCCGCTCCACGCCTCTGCTGGAGAGCTCGAACGGCTTGAAGGGCGAGATCGGGGATTTCAGGGCGGACGGCGCCACCGCCAGCGGGTGGTAAGCATAGCGCCCGGCATGCAAAATCTGCAGCGCAATCTTGCCGCCGGCCTCGTGCACCGCGCGCGTTACCACCTGGTGGCGCCGTGCCGCACCCGACGTGGCCAGCGTGCCGGCAAAGGGCTTGGCCCAACCGACGATGTTGGGCGCAAAGCCACCGGTGACGATCAGGCCCACGTCGCCTTCGGCACGCTCGCGGCAGTAGGCGGCCAGCTTGCTGAGGTCACGCCCGTCTTCCAGCCCGGTGTGCATGGAGCCCATCAGCACCCGGTTCTTGAGCTGGGTGAAGCCCAGGTCCAGCGGGGCCAGCAGGTGCGGGTACAGGGCCAAGCCGGGCAGCGGGGTGTTAACGATGAGGGACATGGGAACAGCTCGTTGCAGATGATCGGGGTTGAAGCCTCCGCCCCCTTAGCGCGAGAACACCAGCAGCAGGCCCAGCAGCACGGCCATGGCCAGCACCACAACGACGGCACCGATCCACCGCACGCGCACCCGATTGGCTTCGATGCGCTGGATCAACTGGGCATTCTGCTCGGCCAGTGCCTTGATCAGTTCGGACGAGACGAGCATCTGGCCGTGCAGGTCAGCCACCGCCGCCTCCAGGGCGCTGGTGCGGGCTGGCAATGCGGCCAGGATTTGCGCCTCGGACAAGACGGCGGGCTGCGTGATCACATCAGAAGCCTCTGGCGGCACGGATTTCCGGCCCACCGTTTTCCACAACTTTTTGGCGCCTTCCGCCACCTTGGGCGCATTGCTGATGACATCAGACCAGGGAACACTTTGCAGGACTGTGAGCCAACCGATTGCCATGAAGGAGTCTCCGAAAAATGACGTCGAATGTTTAAACTTGGACGCAAACCGTCAGCGCGGTCACATTTGCAGAAGATGCGGGGGCAGGCCCCGGCCGAGGAGGATCGACTGTGACGAGATCATATGCGCAGCATGGCCGGTTCAGACGCGGAGTCAGCGGTCAACGCATGGAGCGATCAGCTTGTTCGAGCTGTCAGAGGTGCCCTGGAACGGGCGATGCTGAGAACTTGTGGGAAGTTTTCTTCCTAACTAATCTCTGGTTTGGTAGGATTTAGTTGCTGAGATGCGGTCTTAATCTGCTCTACAAGCGTGTCAACTTGGGTGTCAGCGCCCCATGCCTTGATGACAGCAACTACTGACCAAACAGCTGTTGAAACAGTCCCTATGGCAAAGATTGCTTGCCAAGTTGTTGCAGGGAAAATGAACGGCTGAAAGGTCGACGTTGCAAAAACAATCAACAACGTTATGAGTAGCGAAATGGGAGCGATCCAGCCCTGCTGGGCGACCACTCTGTTCAAATGAGTGTTCAAACACAGTCGCAACCGATCCTCTGTTGTCACGATCACATCCTGTGCTAGGTTCAAGTGAAATTTTGAATTTTGAGTGATCTGCGCACCAAGCGAGTCTTGAAAAGTAGACGACTGGGGGGTGTTATTTGTCATCTTGCTTCTCCTGATCGTGAGTCGAGAGAAGTCCAAGGACTCCAAGCGCATGTTGTGATAAGTAGCCGCAATTGTTGCAGGCCACTACTGCAACCGGAACTGACGGTCCACCGAGTACAAATCCAGTTAAGTCATTCTGCAACGTTTGGTTGAAATAACCATCAATTAACGTAAAGGCCTTATGGCCACACCGTGGACAGTCTTTGACGGCTCCCTTTTCGGTCAATTTTTTGATGATTTGGTCTTTTTTAGCTTGCTCCATATTCACTTTCAAACGGGTGTTGTACAGCGCGTACCGCCCCCCGTTGAAGTAACACGGGGGGCTATAACTTCAGAAAGCACATCGTAGGGGCGTAACTACAACTTGTCATCACCCAAATGGGGGAAAGGCCAAAAGAAATGGGCGCCTTGATGGCGCCCATTGCGGTGTTATCTGGCTCCCCGTTCTGGGCGAGAACCACAGCAAGCCTAGCTAAGCACAGCGACTAAATAGCCTGCCCCAAACGCCCCACGCCCTCCTCGATCTTCGCCACATCCGCCGTGGCAAAGCTCAGGCGCAGGGTGGCGTGATCCGGGTTGCTGGCGTAGAACGGCGCGCCGGGGACAAAGGCTACGCCCTTCTCGATGGCGCGCTTGGCCAGCTCACCGGCGTCTTTCAGCTTGCCGTTCGCTCCCGTGAGGCGGGCCCAGAAGAACAGGCCGCCGCCGGGCTGCGTGAACTCAATCGCATCGCCCAGTTCGCGCTTGAGGCTCTCGCCCATGACGCGGGCGCGCTCGGCGTAGACCTGGCGCACATGGGCCAGGGTCGCGGGCATGCGGCCAGCTTTCAGGTATTGCGCGGCAGTGGCCTGGGCGAAGGTGCTGGTGTGGGCGTCGCTGAACTGTTTGCACATGGTGGCCTTGGCCAACAGCTCTTGCGGGGCAATCATCCAGCCCACGCGCAAACCCGGCGACAGCACCTTGCTCAAACTACCGCAGTGCACCAGCCAGTCGCGGCTGCCGGGCACCTGCGCGCTCAAGGCCAGCAGGCTGGGCGGCGGGGCTTCGCCGAAGTAGAGGTCGCCATAGGGGTCGTCCTCGATCACCACCGTTTTCGTGCGCACGGCCATTTCCAGCACCTGCTTGCGGCGCGCCAGGCTTAAGGTGGCGCCGCTCGGGTTGCCGAAGGTGGGGATGAGGTAAACAAACTTGGGCTGGTGTTCGGCCACCAGCTTTTCCAGCTCGTCGGCTTTCACGCCATGTTCGTCAATGGGCGCGGCAATGACCTGCGCGCCATAGAGGCGGAAGCACTGGATGGTGGCGAGGAAGGTAGGGCCTTCCACGATGACCTTGTCGCCGGGGTTGATCAGGGTCTTGCCAATCAGGTCCAGTGCCTGCTGGCTACCGGTGGTGACGATCAGGCCTTCGGCTGACACATCCTGGCAGCCTTTGCTGGCCATGAAAGCGGCGAGTTGTTCGCGCAGCGGGTTGTAGCCTTCGGTAGCGCCGTACTGCAGCGCGGCGCCGGGCTCCTCAGTCAGCGCCTGGTTGACGGCCTGCTTGATGCCGTCCACGTCAAACATGGCGCTATCGGGGAAGCCGCCGGCAAACGAGATGATGCCGGGCTTGCCCAGCAGCTTGAAGAGTTCGCGGATGGCGGAGGTTTCAACGTTGTTCAGGCGGTCGGCGAATTGCATGGCGAATCGATGGATGAAAACCTCTATTGTGGCAAGACTGCCACTGCTTTGCCGGAATCGCTGCTCTTCTGGGTCAGAATATGTGCTCGTGGCCTTGAATCCCCTGTACGGAACCAGTACAGACCAGTACTCCTACAAGTAGCCCTCATGTCCAATCTTTCCGTCTTCTTTCAATCCGTCAAGCTGCCGGTGATGCCGGAAGTGGCCCATGCCCTCATCCGCACCCTGAACGACCCAGACGTGTCGGTGGCCGAGGTGCGCGCCATCCTGGCCAAGGACCCGACCCTCACCGTCAAGGTACTGCGCACCGCCAACAGTGCCGGGCTCGGCCTGCGGCGTGAAGTCACCTCGCTGGACGACGCCATCACCATGCTGGGCATGTCCATGGTGCGCACGCTGGCGTTGTCAGCCTGCATGAACGTGGCGTTCCCGGTGGCCAGCGGTCTGGACCGGACCGAGTTCTGGCGCTACAGCATGGCCTGTGCCGGCTACGCCCAGTGGCTGGCGGCGCACCTGAACATCGACGTGCAGCAGGCCTGGCTCAGCGGCATGATGGTTCGGCTGGGTGAACTGCTGATTGGACAGAATGACCCGGCCAGCCTGGCTGAAATTGAAAAACTGCCCAACATCCCGGGAAACCGCTGGCAACGCGAGCAGCAAGTTCTGGGTTTCAGCGAAACGCAGATTACCGCCGAGCTGGCGCGCTGCTGGCATTTCCCGCAGGCGATCGTGCAGGGGCTGGACACCGCATCCGACCCGCTGGCGGCAGAACCGTTTTGTCCCCTGGGGGCCGTGGTGCACCTGGCCGGCTGGCTGGCTGACATGCCGTTCAGCGAACCGGCGATCATGGATGCCTTGCCGGAGGCGGTGGTGAATGCGCTGCACATCGACCGCGACTGGATGCGCAGCCACATGCCCGCTCCCGATTCGTTTTTTGACATCACCACTTTGTGACGGCTTCGTCCGCCCTGCCGCACGCTTCATGACGCCCAACGCCATTGCCTCTTTTTTCGCCACCCTCAAGGCGGCCAACCCGCAACCCGTCACCGAACTCGAATACACCTCGGTCTTTGAGCTGCTGAGCGCCGTGCTGCTGTCGGCCCAGGCCACCGACGTGGGTGTCAACAAGGCCACGCGCAGGCTGTTCCCGGTGGCCAATACGCCGCAGAAAATCCTGGACTTGGGTCTGGAAGGGCTGGAGCGCTATATCAAGACCATCGGCCTGTACCGCAGCAAGGCTAGGCACCTGATGGAAACCTGCCGCATCCTGGTGGAGAAGCACGGTGGCCAGGTGCCCCGCAGCCGCGAGGCGCTCGAAGCCCTGCCCGGTGTCGGCCGCAAGACCGCCAATGTGGTGCTCAACTCGGCCTTTGGCGAAGCCACCATGGCGGTGGACACGCACATCTTCCGCCTGGGCAACCGCACCGGCCTGGCGCCGGGCAAGACGCCGCTGGAAGTGGAGATGAAACTGCTCCAGCGCATCCCGCCCGAGTACCTGGTGGATGCCCACCACTGGCTGATCCTGCACGGCCGCTATGTCTGCCAGGCGCGCAAACCGCAGTGCTGGCACTGCAGTGTGGCGCCCTATTGCGATTTCGAACCCAAGACCGAAGCGCCTTAAAGCGTCAACTCAAGCCATTCGCCCCAGCCCGGCGCCTGCTGCGGCCACTGGTCGGCGCGGTCAATACTTTGTAAGCCCTGCGCCAGCAGGGACATGGCGCGAATCACGCCGGCGTGGGTAATCCACACCGCCTCTTCGGTTCGCTGCGCGGTCTCGGCGTGTACCGCCGCAACGCGCTGCAGCAATTCATGCACGCTCTCGCGGCCCCCAAAGCGACAACTGCCAAACGCGGCTGTCCATGCATCGTAGGCGGTTTGGGGAATGGCGTCCCAGCGCACCCCTTCCCAGCAGCCGAAATCCATCTCACTCAATCGGACATCGCACATGGCTTGCAGATCGGGCCGCAGCGCCAGCAAGGCCTGCGTCAGTTGCGTACAGCGCTGCAGCGGCGAATGGATCAGGGGCAAGCCCTGCGGCAAGCTTTGGGCCAGGGCACGGGCACAAGCCTGCGTGTCTTGCACATCGGCCGGCATATCAGTCGCCCCGTAGCACAGCCCGGGCTCGATCAGCGGCCGCGCATGGCGCACCAGCCATAGTTTCATGCGCCCGCCAGCACCAGGCCGAAGTAAAACGCCAGCTCGCACACCTGCTGCGTGGCGCCCAGACAGTCGCCGGTGAAGCCCTGCAGACGGCGTGCGAACAAACGCCACATGCCCAAGAAAGCCAGGCCGGAGGCCAGCAATGGCCACAGCCAGAGTACATCATCCAAAGCCCACTGCATCAGGGCCAACACCGCCAGCAGCCAGACCGCCGCCACCAGCAAACTGACGCTGCTGATTTGCTCGGCCAGTGATTTGGATTTGGAACGCTCCGCAGCGCCGACATAGGGCAGCAGCCGAATCAGCAGCAAGGGCCAGGCGCGTGAACTCACATGCGCCGCCAGCAAGCCCGCACACGCCAGCACCGGGTCCAGCCCATCGAGCATGACCAGCAGCGCCACCTTCAACAGCAGCGCTAGCACCAGGGCCAGAACGCCAAAAGCGCCGACATGCGAGTCCTTCATGATCTCCAGCGCCCGCTCCCGCTCATGCGCGCCACCCAGGCCATCGGCCACATCCGACAGCCCGTCTTCATGCAAGGCGCCGGTCAGCAGCACGGTCAGCACGGTGCTGAACACCGCAGCCACCAGCGAAGCGCCCGGCACATCGGGCAACAGCAGGCGCAAGACGGCAAAGCCCAGCGCCGCCAGACCCCCCACCAGCCAGCCGACGCCGGGAAAGTGCGCGGCACTGGCCCGCAACTGGGCCGGGTTGTAGCCAACCCAGGCCGCCAAGGATCCCGTCACCGGGATGCGGGTGAAAAACTGGATCGCCAGCAGGTAGTGCCGAATGAAGTTCATGGCGGATCTTCAGGCCGATGCTTTTTCCGACACGCCGGCCGACTCGAAGCTGGCCATGTCGCGCAGCATGACGCAGGCCGAGGTCAGCAGCGGCCAGGCCAGTGCCGCGCCCGAGCCTTCACCCAGGCGCAGGCCAAAGTCGAGCAGCGGCTGGGCCGCCGCACTGGCCCCCAGCTGGGCCAGCATCAACGCATGGCCGCGCTCGCCCGAGCGATGGGCAAACACGCAGCGCTGCAGCACGTGAGGCGCCAGCCGGCTGGCCACCAGCACGGCAGAGCTGGCGATGAAACCATCGACCACGATCACGCGCCGCTCAGCCGCCGCCTGCAGCACGGCGCCGACCATGGTGGCAATCTCGAAGCCACCCAAGGCGGCCAGCACGTCCAGCGGGGCCTGGACATCCGGGTGCTTGAGCAGCACCTCGCGCAACACGGTGACCTTGCGCGCAATCGCCGCGCTGTCCAGGCCGGTGCCGGCACCGGTGCAGTCGTCAATGTCCAGCCCGGCCAGGCGCGACAGCAGCAGCGACGCGGCCGAGGTGTTGCCGATGCCCATCTCGCCCAGCAACAACGCATTGCCCGGCAAGCCCTTGACGATCTCCACGCCGTTGACCAGCGCCTGCTGGCACTGCGCGGCCGTCATGGCCGGGCCAGCGGCGGAGTCGGCAGTGCCGGCTGCCACTTTACGCAGCAGCAGACCCGGACGTGGCGCGAAGTCGTGGCGCACGCCGCAGTCGACCACACTCAAGGCAATACCGTGCTGGCGCGCCAGCACGCTGACACAGGCGCCGCCGGCCAGAAAGTTCTCCACCATCTGCCAGGTCACGTCGCTCGGGTAGGCCGAGACGCCGCGTGCCGCCAGGCCGTGGTCGCCGGCAAACACCACCATCTGCGGTGCGCGCAGCTCGGGCGACTCGCTACCCAGAATCAGGCCCAGTTGCATTGCCAGTGACTCCAGCCGGCCGAGCGAGCCCAGTGGCTTGGTCTTGTGGTCGATCTTGTGCTGCAGGCGCACCGCCAGGGCGGCGTCGCTGATGTCGGGAATGGTGGGAAGCGTGAAGTTCATGAGGTTCTCGTTTTCAAAGTCTTCTTCAGTTGGCAATAAGGGACGGCAACACACCGGCATCGAAATGCTGCTCAATGAAGTCGGCCATGCGCTCGAACACCGTGTCCAGCGTCGGCACCTGGGCCGCACCGTGCTGGCCGAACAGGGCCTGCAACGCCGCCGGGTCTTCAAACAGGCCATGCAGGTAGAGGCCCAGCACGTTGCCCATCCCGTTCTGCCAGGCCAGGCCCGGTATGAGTTCGCGTGCCACATCGCCTTTGGCGGCCATGGCCGGGTGTTGCGCCGTTTGGCCGTGGTGGATCTCGTAACCCGCCACACTGACGTGGGAAAGCGCGGCCCAGGGGCCTGTCACGGGCGAGAACTGGGCACGCGTGCGCTGCACGGTCTTGTCGGCCTCGAACACCGTCACCAACGGCAGCAGACCCAGACCCGGCGCATTGCCATCGATGTTGTGCGGATCGATCAAGGCCTCGCCCAGCATCTGCAAGCCACCGCAGACACCCAGCACTGCCCCGCCCTGCTGCGCATGGGCAGCGATGGCGCGGTCCAACCCTTGCGCACGCAGCCAGGCCAAATCGCCGCTGGTGTGCTTGGAGCCAGGCAGGATGATCCAGTCCACCCCGCTCAACTCGGCCGCACTGCGCACCCAAATGAGGCGCACGCCGGGCATGTTCTTGAGCGGCTGGAACTCGTCGAGATTGCTGATGCGCGGGTAGACCACGACGGCGATGGTCGTCGTGATGTCACCCGCGCCGGTATGCCTGTCGTCAAAGACGCCGTCCTCTTCGGGCAGGCCATGCTGCCACCACATCGGCAGCGTGGCCACGGTGGGCACGCCGGTGAGGTCTTGCAGCATCTGCGGCGCCGGCGCCAGCAGGGACGCATCGCCGCGGAACTTGTTGAGCACAAAACCTTTGATCAGCGCGCGATCGGCCTCGGGCAGCAGCGCCCAGGTGCCGTAGAGATGCGCGAAGGCGCCGCCCCGGTCGATGTCGGTTACCAGCAGGCACTGCGCCTTGGCATGGCGTGCCACGCGCAGGTTGACGATGTCGCTGCCAGACAGATTGATCTCAGCCGGCGAGCCGGCGCCTTCGATCACCACCACATCGTTCTCGGCCAACAGTTCATCCAGCGCCTGCGCCACCACCGGCCACACCTGCTCGCTGCGGCCGCGCCAGTCCAGGCGCGACAGCGCCTCATCAACCTGCCCGAGCAGCACCACCTGGCTGTGGGTGTCGTGCTCGGGCTTGAGCAGTAGCGGGTTCATGCGCACATCAGGTTCAACCTTGGCGGCCAAGGCCTGGAAGTACTGGGCGCTGCCGATCTCACCGCCACTGACCACCCGAGCGTTGTTGCTCATGTTCTGCGCCTTGAACGGCGCGACCTTCAGACCCTGGCGCGCGTAGTGACGGCACAGCGCCGTGGTCAGCCAGCTCTTGCCGGCACCGCTGGTGGTGCCCAGCACCATCACCGCCTTGGCCCTCATGTGAGTGTCCTTTCAAGCGCCTGGTTTCCCACCGTGCGCATACCTCGCCAGGCTTGTGCCAGGGCATCCTGCGCTTCAGGCGCCAGCACGCCCAAGCGCACATGGCCGGACAGTCCAAACGAGCTGGCGTCGCGCAGCTTGATGCCTTGTGCACGCAAAGCCATCAAAACCTGCTGCAGGGCCTCGCCTTGCAGATCGGGCCGGGCGCAAAAATAGTTGGCCGTGCTTGGCAGGCAGCGCCAGCCCAAGGCCTCGCACACGGCCATCTGGCGGGCCTTCCACTGGCGCAGCGTGTCCCGGCTGTCCTGCAGCCAGTTCTGCACCTCGGGCCGCATCCAGGCCTGCAGCAGCGCCACGCCCTGCGCGCCCAGCGGCCAGGAGGGACATAGGCGCTCCAGCTGCGCGACTGCATCCAGCGCGCCGAGCGGTGCAATCACATAGGCGGCGCGCACACCGGTCAGGCCCAGCGCCTTGTTGGGCGTCCACAATTGCCAGACGCGCAACAGCTGCTCCTGCGACAGTTCCAGGGCTCCCGCCAGGCGCAACGGCTCATAGGCACGGTCGAGCACGCAGGTGGCAGCGGCATCGAGCCAGGCGTCCCAGCCGCTGTGCGTCTGGCCCAGCGGACTAGACGGATCGCAGGCCCAGCGCAGCGGCGCATCCTGCGGGCGGGCGACTGGCAGCAGGCGCCAGGCCTGCGCGGCGGCGGCATAGTCGCCGTAGTGCTGCGGCGGCAGCCAGACACTGCGGCCACCTTGCTGCGCCACCCAGGCCGTGACGCGAAAGATGAACTCGCTGGCGCTGCCAGCCAGCAACACACGCTCGGGCGCCACACCATGCCAAGCCGCAAGCTGCACACGCAGCTCGCTGTAGCCGGCATCGGGATAACGCGTCGCATCGACCTGCTGCACCGCCTGCAGCGCTGCCGGGCACGGACCACAGGCATTGCTGTTGGTCGAAAAATCATGCAGCGGCACGCCCAGGCTGTCGGGCCCACCGTGAATGCGCTGTGGTGTCGGCATCGCTGAACCCATCACATCCTCCAGACTGAGATCAAACCCAAGGTCGCCACCGCCAGCCCAGCCAGCAGCCAAACCGTTCTGGCGGCCAGCACGGCCGCCGCCGCCGTATCAGCCGGCTGTGGCGCGCGCCCTGGTGCGTGCAGCACATAGACGCCAGGCTTGCGCAAGTGCACCCCCAGCGCCAGCGCCATGGCGGCCATGGGCCAGCCGCTGTTGGGTGACGGCGTGTGGCGGGCCTGCTCGCGCAGCGCCGGGAATGATACGGCGCAGGACAGCAAGGCCAGCAACACCGCTGTCAGCCGCGCCGGCAGCCAGGACAACCTATCGTCCGCGCGCGCCGCCCACTTGCCGGCCCACTCCCAGCGGCCGCGGTAGCCCCACATGGCATCGGCCGTGTTGGCAAAACGATAGAGCGCCGCGCCCGGCAGGCCCAGCAGCACAAACCAGAAAATGGGTGCCACCACCGAGTCGTTGAGGTTTTCCGCCAGCGATTCGATGGCGCTTTCGCGCACCTCAGCCTCCGACAAGTGAGACACATCACGGCTCACCAGCCAGGCCAGACGCGCCCGTCCGGCGTCGAGTGACTCGGCCAAAGCGGCTTCGACCGCTTGTACTTCGCGGCGCAACATGCGCCAAGCCAGCAAAGGCTTGAGCAAAACTGCCAGCAGCAGGGCCGCCCACACCGCGGAAAGCTCGCGCAACAGGTAGTGCTGCGCGGTCCAGGCCAGGACAGCAACGACCGAAGCGCCCACGAGCCACAGCAGCGCCCCCGCAATGAAGGCCGGTGCGGGCCGCAAAGACAGCAGCCAAGTGCGCCAGCATGCCAAATACTGTCCCATGCCCACTACCGGGTGCAGCCAGGCCGGCGGCTCGCCCAGTAGCGCATCGATCAGCAGCGCCAGCAGCAGCGCTGCGCTCATGATCCACAGCGCGGACAGCGGCATGAACATGGGCATCAGCTCAGGCATTGCTGTCCTGACTTACATCAAGCGCCTGGCCCCAGCTGTCCTCGAACAGCATGTCCGCCAGCGGCGCGCGGCTGGCCCAGTGTTCCTGTTGCAGCATGGGTTGCGCGTAAAACGCCTCGACGGACCCGAGGCACAGCACCGCAATCGGCTTGCTGCCCTGCGGCATCGCCAACAACTGCGCCAGCTGAGCGGGATCGAAGATCGACACCCAGCCCATGCCCAAGCCTTCAGAACGCGCGGCCAGCCACAGGTTTTGAATGGCACAGGCGGCGGAAGCCAGATCCATCTCAGGCAGGGTGCGGCGGCCAAATACATGCGCCTCACGTCCTGGCGGCAGCGCCACCACCAGCACTTCGGCCGCATCGCGAACGCCTTGCACCTTGAGCTTCATGAACTCGTCTTCGCGCTCCTGCAAAGCGCGCGCGGTCAACACGCGCTCCTGCTCCACCAGCGCATGGATGCGCTCGCGCCGCTCGGAGGAGCGAATGCGGATGAAGCGCCAGGGCTGCATGAAGCCGACGCTGGGCGCATGGTGGGCTGCGCGCAGCAGGCGCAACAACACCTCGTCCGCGACCACGCCGCCGCTGAAATGCCGCATGTCGCGCCGCTCATGGATGGCGCGGTAGACGCCGTGCCGCTCTTCATCGCTGAAGGCGTGTTTCGGATCGGCAGGCGTGGTGCGCATGGTTAGTCTTCAATGCCGCGCTGGGCCGGGATGCCGGCCTTGAACGCATGCTTGATCATCGTCATCTCGGTCACGGTATCGGCCAACTCGATAATCTCAGGCGGGCAGCGGCGGCCGGTCAGCACCACGTGCACTTCTTTCGGACGCTCACGCAGGGTCTGCAGCACATCATCGAGCGGCAGCCAGCCGTAGATCAGCGGGTAGGTGATCTCGTCCAGCGTCACCATGAAATACTCGCCACTCAGAATCGCCGCCTTGGCCTTTTGCCAGCCATCGCGCGCCAGTTGCGCCGAGTGCTCCAGGTCCTGGCTCTTCCAGCTGAAACCGTCACCCAGGCCTTCGATCGGAATGCCGAGCTGCTCGAACATGCGGTGCTCGCCAAAACGGGCTGTGGGCACTTTCATGAACTGGAAAATCTTCACTTTCTTGCCGCGACCATGGGCGCGCAAGGCCAGGCCGAAGGCCGCCGTGCTCTTGCCCTTGCCGTCGCCGGTGTTGACGATGACCAGGCCGCGGCGTTCGCCCTCGGGTTTCTCATAGGGTTTTTCTGACGGGGGTGTTTCGATTTGCATGATGTTTTTACTTATCAGTTTCCAAAGATTTAATTCTGGGCAGCGCCAGCCACTGACCGGCCAGCGCCGCAATCTCGATGCGATCGTCGAACACCTGCTCCAGCGCCCGATGGGTCGCCGCATCGCCGCAGGCGCCATGGTGTCGCACCTGACCGTGGTTCATGACCACCAGCTCATCGGCCTGCAGCGCCAGCGAAATTTCGTGCAGCACGCTGACCACCGTCTTGCCGGAGGCCACCAGCTCTCGCACCAGCAGCAGCCAGTCCACCTGGTGCGGCGGATCGAGGTTAGCCAGCGGCTCGTCCATCAGCAGCACCTGTGCCTCGACGGCCAGCGCACGCGCCAGCAGCACGCGCTGGCGTTCGCCGCCCGAGAGCTGGCCCAAGGCTCGTTGGCGCCAATCCCAGGCCTGGGTACTGCGCAAGGCGCGCTCGACGGCAGCATGGTCGGCCGCGCTGGGGGCACTCAGCCAGGGCTGGTGCGGCAGGCGGCCCAGCATGGCGACGTCATAGACCGTGAGGTCGTCGGCGGAAGCTTCGTTCTGACCGAGCCAGGACAGCTGGCGGGCGCGCTCGCGACCACGCAGCGCAGTCAGCGGCTGGCCGAGCAAAGTCACCTCACCACGGTGCGGCAGCAAGCCGGCCAGCACCTTCAAAAAAGTAGACTTGCCGGCACCGTTGGGGCCGACGATGCTGGTCCAGCGGCCCGCCGGCAGCGCCAGCGAAATGTCGTGCAGGACCTCGACCTGCCCAAGGCTGGCGTGGATGGCGCGGGCGTCGATGGCGACGGGGTTCGTGGTCAGCATCAAAGTCCGGCCCCCCGTCCTGTGGCCCGGTGCATCAGCCACAGCAGGTAGCTGCCGCCCAGCACGGCGGTGAGCACGCCCACCGGCAGCTCCTGCGGCGCAATCACGCCGCGCGCCAGGATGTCGGCCGCCAGCAGCAGCACGGCCCCCATCAGGCTGGAGAGCCCAATCAGCCGGCCATGCGTGGTCTTGACCACCGAGCGCACCAGATGCGGCGCGGCCAGGCCGACGAAGGCAATCAGGCCGGTTTGCGCCACCGCCGTGCCGGTGGCCAGCGCCAGCACGGCGATCAATGCGGCGCGCATCTGCGGCAGGCGCAGCCCCAGGCTTTGCGCGGTGGACTCGCCCAGGGCCAGACCGTCGAGCACATGGCTCATCATCCAGGCCGCCAGCAGGCAAATGGCAAAGACGACCGCCATGACCGCGCAAGCGCTCCAGCCGACAAAACCGGTGCTGCCCAGCATGAAGGACTGCATGGCCTGCATGATGTCCGGGCTTAGCAGCAGGGTCAGTGAACTCAAAGCGCCCAGCACCACGCCGACGATCACGCCAGCCAGCAGCAAACGCAAGGTGTGCTGCACACCCTTGGCCAACAGCAGGGTGAGCAGCACGGCAACCACCGCGCCGATGAAGGCCGCGCCGGTGAAGCCGATGCGCACCAGCCAGTGGGTCGCCAGCGGCGAGACACCAAACAGGGTCATGGCACCGGCCACACCGAGCGAGGCACCGGAGGCGCTGCCCAAGAGGTAGGGATCGGCCAGCGGATTGCGAAACAGGCCCTGCGCCACCGCGCCGGCCAGGCCGAGCAAGGCACCGGCCAGCCAGGCGCCGGCCGTGCGCGGCAGACGAATCTCCCACACGATCAGCAGCGCCTGCGGATCGCGTTGCATGTTCAGCACACTGTCAAAGCCGGTACTGCCCACGCTCACGCCCAGCAGCAACAGGGCCGCACTGGCCAGCAGCAACACAAGGGCCAGGCCAAAGGCCTTGCGGTGTTGATCGCTGAAGGCCGCGTTCATCGGGTCTTGTCTTCCAGGCACTTGGCCATGATGCGTGCCGCCTCGGCCATGCGCGGACCGGGGCGCACCACCACGTCCGCCTCATCGATGCCAAAGATGCAGATGCGCTGCTCGCGCACCGCCCGGATAGCGCTCCAGCCCGGATACGGCAGCATGGCCTGCATGGTGCGGTTGCCCACCATGATCAGATCCGGGTTGGCGCGCACCACGTACTCGGGGTTGAGCCGGGGGAACGGCCCCAAACTGGCCGGCACCACATTCTTCACGCCCAGGCGCGTCAGCGTTTCGCCGATGAAGGAGCTCTCGCCAGCAGCATAGGGGCCACGACTGACCTCAAAGTAGACCCGGGTGTTCCTGGCCTTCGGTGACAGCGACTGCGCGGCGGCCGAGACACTGGCATCGATCACGCGCCAGACACGCTGCGCATCGCCCACGCCCAGCAAAGCTCCGACCTTCTCCAGCACGCGACGCACATCGGCATGGCTTTTGGTTTCCAGCGCCACGACTTTGAAGCCCAGCGCTTCGAGCCGGTCACTGGCGCGCGAGGCCACCGACATCAGCACCAGATCGGGCTTGAGGGCCACGATGGCCTCGATGTTCGGGTCCAGCCCGCCACCGACCTGCGGCAAGGTTCGCACCCGCGCCGGGTAGTTGGAATAGCGGTCCACGCCCACCAGGCGCTGGCAGGCATCCAGCTCGCAAACGGTCTCGGTCAAGGATGGCAGCAGGCTGACGATCCGTTGCGGTGTCTGGCTGAGCGTGACCTTGACGCCGCGGTCATCCGTGATCTGCAGCGCCTGCACCGCCGGCATCAGCAGGCAGGCCAACAACGCAAAAGCGAGCCGCTTGTTCATGCGCCCCCCTTCATGACCAGCGGCAAACCCGCCGCCATCAGGGTGACGCGCGCGCAAGCCTGCGCCACGTCCTGGTTCAACCAGCCCAGGGCATCGACAAAGGCCCGCACATCCTTGCCCATGGGAATCACCCCAAGTCCAATCTCATTGCTCACCAGCACGATGGGGCCGGCCGCGCTGCGGATGGCGTCCTGGAGCCGTGTTGTCTGCGCGGCCAGATCAGCAGATGGCGCCGAGGCCGGATCGGCCGGCATCAGCCAGTTGGTCAGCCACAGCGTGAGGCAGTCCACCACCAGCAGGGTGTCCGGCCGGCTGTGGGCCTGAATGGCGTCGGCCAGTTGCAGCGGCTCTTCCACGGTCGTCATGCCCGGCACACGCTCGGCGCGGTCGCGCTGGTGGCGCGTTATGCGTTCGCGCATTTCCTCGTCCCAGGCCTGGCCGGTGGCGACCAGCATCGCATTGTGTTGAGTCGACTGAGCCAGCCAGTCACGGGCCAACAGTTCGGCGCGGCGAGACTTGCCGCTCTTCTGGCCGCCCAGGATCAGTTCGCTCTTGGCAATGAACAAAGCTTCAGCCATGGGCCTGACTCCAGTCCATCACGATGCGGTGCAGCTGTACCACACCATCGGTCAATGCCGCCGGCCCCGGCTGCAGGATGTCGGCCGACTTGATCTCGAACAACTGGCCGTGCTTGACGGCATTCACGTTCTGCCAGCCGGCACGCGCCGCCACCTTCTCGGGACGGAACTTCTTGCCACACCAGGAGCCGATGATGATGTCGGGATTACGGCGCACGATCTCGGCGCTGTCGGCAATGATGCGCTGCTTACCCATGGGCTGGCTGGCCAGCTCCGGAAAGATGTCGTCGCCGCCGGCAATGCCAATCAGTTCGGACACCCAGCGGATGGCGCTGATCGGTGGCTCGTCCCATTCCTCGAAGTAGATCCGGGGGCGGCGCGGCAGTTGGGCTGCGGTCTGTTGAATGTCATGCAGCTGGGCCTGCATGTCCGCGATCAGCGCCAGGCCACGCGCGGCGGCGCCGACCATGGCCGCCACCTGGTACAGCATGGAAAAAATCTCGGCCACGCTGCGCTGGTTGAACACCGTGACCTGGATGCCCTTACGGATCAGTTCGCTCGCGATGTCGGCCTGCAGGTCGGAGAAGCCGAACACGCAATCCGGCTGCAGCGCGACGATCTGCTCGATCTTGGCGCTCAAAAAGGCACTGACCTTCGGCTTTTCCTGGCGCGCGCGCCGTGGCCGCACGGTGTAGCCGGAAATGCCGACGATACGGCGCTCTTCGCCCAAAGCATAGAGCCACTCGGTCGTCTCCTCGGTCAGGCAGACGATGCGCTGCGGCCCCAGTGCGTCGAGCATGTCCGGGTTCATGCCTGCTCCTTCTCCGCGGGCTGGAAGATACGGGCCACCGCCAGCGGGCTGGACGGAAACCAGGCATGGAAATACGTGGCCCAGACCGGCCCCTGCACATAGACGGCCTCGCCCTCGCCGGCCGCGACCACTTCGCCGGGGCGCGTGGTACGGGCATGCGCAGGCAACGGCGTGTCACAGGTGGAGTAGTGGAAGGTGTGGCCGCGCAAGGTCTGGTCGCCCAGAACCAGTTGCTGCGGCCCCAAAGCGGCCAGACGTTTTTGCATGGTGACCTTGCCCGGCAACAGGCCCCACATGGCATGCGCCTCGCCGTCTTTCGTCACCAGCTCGTCAAACAGCACCATCATGCCGCCGCATTCGGCCCACAAGGGCCGGCCGCACGCCACGTGGGCGCGCAGGCTGTCGCGCAGGCCCTGATTGGCGGTGAGCCGCTCAGCGTGCAGTTCCGGGTAGCCGCCGGGAATCCAGACCGCATCGCAGGCCGGCAGCGCACTGTCCGCCAAGGGCGAGAAGTAAGTCACCGTGGCGCCGAGCTGCTGCAGGCACTCGAGGTTGGCCGCGTAGATGAAGCAGAAGGCGGCATCTTTGGCCACCGCCACGGTCACCCCCTGCAAGGGTTGGCCTTCGGCGCTGGCGATCTCGGTACCCCCCTCCCAGGTCACCGCCCAGCGTTGCAGATCGCTGCTCGTCATCTGCCCCAGCGGGGTAGTGGCCAGCGCATCGGCCGCGGCATCGAGCCGCTCCATGGCGTCGGTCAACTCGGTGGCTGCCACCAAACCCAAATGGCGCTCGGGCAAGGTCATGGCCGGGTTGCGCATCAGCGCGCCCAGCCATTGATCCGGCTCACGCAGACTGCCCTGCAGCATGCCGGCATGGCGTTCGCTGGCGACGCGGTTGGCCAGCACACCGGCCATGCGCAGGCCCTCACGGTAATGCTGCAAGCCATAGGCCAGGGCGCCAAAGGTGCCGGCCATGGCCGAGGCATCGACCACCGCCAGCACCGGCAGACCGAAACGCTGCGCCAGATCAGCCGCGCTGGGCTCGCCATCGAACAGGCCCATGACGCCTTCGACAATGATCAGGTCGGCCTCCTGCGCCGCACGCCGCAGGCGGGCGCGGCAGTCGGCCTCGCCAGTCATCCACAAATCCAGCTGGTGCACCGGCGCGCCACTGGCCAGGGTGTGCCAGAAGGGATCGAGAAAATCCGGCCCGCACTTGAACACGCGCACGCGCCGCCCCTGGCGGGTGTGCAGGCGCGCCAGAGCGGCGGTGACGGTGGTCTTGCCTTGGCCAGAAGCCGGGGCGGCAACGAGAACGGCGGGGCAGGAGATGGTGTCAGACATGGAGCTCATTTTCATGGCGATTACTGCGGGGCCCACTTCAGGGCGACATACAGGCTGCGACCGGGCGTGGCATAGCCACTGGTCAACTGGTACGGGCTGTCGGTCAGGTTGTCGATACGGGCGAGCAAGGTCCAGTCCTTGTCTAACTTGGTGCTGGCAAAAAGACTGGCCAAGGCATATCCGGGCAACAGAATCGTATTGGCGGCATCGTCGTAACGCGCCCCTGAGAGCTGAAGATTGCCGCCCAGCGACCACATGCCGACACGGGTATCGGCGCCAATGTTTGCATGGTGATTGGCACGACGCGGCAGGAAGTTTCCTGTGGCCGTATCACGCAATGCCTGGACATCCAGCGAGGCGAACAGGTTGACAGTCGCCAAGCGCTGTTGCCCCGAGAGGGTCAGGCCAGCGTACTCCGCCTGCGCCGTGTTGAAGTAACAACCTGGTGTGGACCCGGCCGTTGGCGGCGTATTGTTCGGACACGTCCCCTGATTTCTCACAAAAGTGATCAAGTTGCTGACCTGGTTCTGGTAGGCCACCACACCCCAGCTGGTGCTGCCATCGGTGTAGCGGATGCCGGCTTCCATGTTGCGGCTGGTCTCGGGCTGCAGGGACGCCAAGCCGGAAGAGCTGAAGCGCTGATACAGCGTCGGCACCCGAAATGCCGTGCCCACGGAAGCCGTGGCACGCCACTGCGGTGTCAGGGCATAGCCGTAAGCGGCGCTACCGGTGTCCTTGCCGCCAAATTCGCTGTCCTGGTCATGGCGCGCATTCAGTTGCAGCGAATGTCGCTGCTGGCGCCAGCCATAGCCCAAGGCCTGGGCATCCTGCGAACGGTCACGCACGATGGCGGTACTGGGATCGACTGTCAGGCCATTCTCCAGGTAGTCGACCTTGCGCTCCAGCGCGGCCGTCATCAGATGCGAACCGACGCGGAACTCGTTCTGCCACAGATAGCCGTTCAGGCGCGTCATGCTCAGATACGCTGTCGGCTTGGTTTCGTACTGGTCGCGTGACTCGGTGACGCTGACCTGCGTGCTGTAGCTGTCGCTCCATTTGGCGCGCCAGTTCACCCCCTTGGTTTGCAGCAAATGCAGGGAATGATCGTCATACGTGGATTTGGGTGCCGTGTTGGAACTGTCGTACTGCGCGTCCACATTGCTCGAGAGCATGCTGGCTTCCAGCCGGTGTGCGGCATTGAGTTGCCAACCGAAGCGGCCGCTGGCCGACTCACTGACGTAGCCATCGTCGTCCTGGTTGTAGGGCTTGGTGGGGGGCGCGGGCAGCAGACGCGCATTGAAGCCGCTGCTGGCCTCGCGCGCCAGGCTGAAGGCGTAATCCACCTTGCCTTGCGAGCCACTGAAGCCGCCCTCCCACTTGCGCGTGCCGTAGGTACCCAAGCCAACCCCGACGAAGGGCGTCAAAGGCCCCTGCCCCTTGCGCGTGAAAATCTGGATCACGCCGCCAAGTGCGTCCGAACCGTAGACGGCGCTGGCCGGACCGCGCACGACTTCGATATGGTCGATCTGTGGCAAGGGAATGGCTTCCCAAGCAGCGCCGCCGGTGGACTGGGAGTCCACGCGCACGCCATCAATGAAAACCGCCGTGAAACGCGTCTCCGCGCCACGCAGATAAAGACTGGTGGTATTACCCGGCCCGCCATTACGCGCCATTTCGATGCCCGGCACGCGCGCCAGCACGTCGCCAATGGCTGTGGCACCACTGCGTTCGATCTGCTCACGATCGATGATGCTGACGTCGGCCACCAGATCGACCAGCGGCTGCTCGGTCCGGGTCGCTGTGACCATGGTTTCCGGCAGGATGGTGGTGTTGCGGGTTTGGGCGTGGGATGTGAGCGAAGCAAGCGTAGCCAGCGTCAGCCAGACAAGCCGCTTAGCAATGAGACAGGTTTTCATGACAAGAAGGAACTTAGATGCCCTCCCCGGCTTCCCCGCCAGGGCATGAGCGTCACGGCCGCACGCAGGCGTGCGACCACCGTATTGGCCGGTATCCGGGCTGGTGGAACAACCTCCATCGCCTTCCCAGACGCTTGGTTCACGCGTCCAGTGGCTAATTGATGAAAGCGGGATCGTGAGATCCGTCCACTTACCGTTGCGGGGGCAGCGCAGGTTAGGTTTGCCGGGTTCGGCTCGCCCTCCTGCTTCCCGTTGAACTGCGGCGTGTGAACCACACCGCGAGCACCAACGCTCAGGATTTTACGGCCGTTTGCTGTCGCAAACCCTACAATGCGGGGTCTATGTCGAAACCGACCCAAATTGAGCAAATCACCGAACGTGTTGAGCGGCTATTGGTGCGCTACGAAGAATTGAAGCGCACCAATGCCCTGCTGACCGCCCAGGTCGAAACCCTCTCCAGTGAGCGTGACTCCCTCAAGTCGCGGCTGGGTGCTGCGCGCGCCCGTGTCGACGCCCTGCTTGAGCGTCTGTCAGAAACCGCCGGATCCCATTCGGACAAGGGGGCGACGTGAAACAACTGGAAGTACAAATCATGGGGCAGAGCTATCTGCTGGGCTGCCCCGAAGGCGGCGAATCCCGCCTGCTGGATGCCGTCGAGCGCGTTGACACCGCCATGTGCAAAATCCGCGATGCCGGCAAGGTCAAGGCACGCGATCGCATTGCCGTGCTGTCGGCCCTCAATCTGGCCTTTGACCTGTCAGATCGTGGCACTGCCCCCGTCGCGCCAGCCAGCCCGCCGGCCGCATCTGGCTTCGACAGCGGGAGCGACAGCCATCCGCAGTTGGCCTACCTGCTGGAACGCCTGGATACCGCCCTCGGTGATGACGGCCGCCTGATCTGACGCGCTGACATTTTTTGCACACCCCGGCTGCGGCAACGCCTACAATGGCAACCGTCTGCAATGCCACCGGGCTTTATATTCCTAGAACCAATGCTCATTGAGCCCGGGCTTGGAACATTGCCTGGCGGGTGTGATCATCTCGCGTCAGATGAACCCGATGCCAACGCTGACCTCGCCCACCTGAACCCCGGTTCAGGATGCGGTCCGGTGGTACTTGCAGACACCTTTGCCTTTTCTTTTTTTCCCAGCCCCTGAACTTCTCCGGGCCGGGGTGCGACGCCCCGGCACTGCGGTGGCCTCTCGTGTCCGGCCAGGCGGAACTTTGCCCCTATCGCATGATGCATCTTGAACTCCAGCTGATTGTTGAACTGGCCCTGATGGGCATCTGTGCCGGTTTTCTGGCGGGCTTGCTGGGCATCGGCGGCGGCATGATCATGGTGCCGTTCATGACCATCATCCTGACGGCCAAGGACTTTCCGCCGGAATACGTCGTCAAGATGGCGGTGGCCACCTCGCTGGCCACCATCTGCTTCACCTCCCTCTCATCGGTGCGCGCCCATCACAAGCGCGGCGCCGTGCTGTGGCCGGTCGCCAGGATGCTCGCCCCCGGCATCCTGGTGGGTTCGCTGCTCGGCGCGCAGATCGCGGTGGCCTTGCCCACCAAAGTTCTGAGCGTGCTGTTTGCGCTGTTCGTGGCGTTTTCAGCCACCCAGATGTTCCTCGACCGCAAACCCAAGCCGACGCGCACCTTGCCTGGCAACCTGGGCATGTTCGGCATGGGCAATGTGATCGGCATGCTCTCGGCCCTGGTCGGTGCGGGTGGCGCCTTCGTTTCCGTTCCTTTCATGACCTGGTGCAATGTGAAGATTCACCAGGCCGTGGCCACCTCGGCGGCCTTGGGCTTTCCAATTGCCCTGGCCGGGACGCTGGGCTATATGTGGGCCGGCCAGGACTTGCCGCAAATGCCGCCCGGCTCGTTTGGCTACATCTATGTACCGGGCTTGCTGGTGATCTCGATCGCCAGCATGAGCACGGCCCCGCTGGGTGCCCGCACGGCCCACCGCATGGACATCCGCCCCCTGAAAAAGGCGTTTGCCGTGGTCTTGTACATGCTGGCGACCTACTTCCTGCTGCGTTGAAAAACATGGACATGCCAGCCGGCCAAGGCATATATAAGCCAACACAAAACTTATAATTCGCATCCATTCAAGGAGACCTTCGTCATGAAAATCGCGTTCATTGGGCAACAGGACTTTGGCAAGGCCGCGCTGGAGGCGTTTTTGGCCCGTGGCGACGAAATTGCCGGCGTCTTCTGCAAGCCGGAAAAGCCCGGCGAGAAGCCCGATGCCTTGCGCGCCGCGGCGGAAAGTCACGGCCTGAAGGTATTCCAGTTCCCCAGTCTCAAGAGCCCAGAAGCCGAACAGGCCATGCGCGACCTGAACGCCGACATCGGCATCATGGCCTTCGTGCTGCAGTTCGCACCCCAGTCATTCGTCAGCATTCCGAAGCACGGCACCATCCAGTACCATCCCTCGCTGCTGCCGAAATACCGCGGCCCGTCGTCCATCAACTGGCCGATTGCACGCGGCGACAGCGAAACCGGCCTGTCCATCTTCCGCCCGACCGACGGCCTGGACGAAGGCCCGCTCATTCTGCAAAAGCGCTGCCCGATTGGGCCTGACGCCACGCTGGGCGAGGTGTATTTCAACGCCCTCTTCCCCATGGGCGTGGCCGCCCTGCTCGAAGCCGCCGACCTGGTGGTCGCCGGCAAGCAGCAGGAAGTCGTGCAGGATGAGTCCCTGGCCAGTTATGAGGGCTGGTTCAAGGTTGAGGAGTCAAAGATCAACTGGGCCAACCATGTGGACCAGGTCTACAACCTGATTCGCGCCTGCAACCCCGCACCCGGCGCCTGGACCCAACTGGGCGAGACCAAGGTCTGGCTGTACGACTGCCGCAAGCACCCGATTCGCACCTTCGGCGAAGTCCACGGCAAGCCGGGTGAAGTTTCGAAAATCACCGACACCGCGATCTTCATCAATGCACAAGGGGGGGTGATTGAGGTCCTCAAACTCAAGCCCGAGGGCGGCAAGAAAATGAGTGCTTGCGACTTCGCCAAAGAAGTCGGCCTCAGAGGCGCCGGCGACAGCCCCTCCGCGACCTGACGCTTGGCTCGCCTGCTCGTGCCAGGCAACTAGAGCCCACGGCAAGACTTACCCAGACTCTTGTTTCTGTTCAAGACCTCCTTGCCGGAAACTACGTAAGGGTAAACAGCAGGCGTCAAGATTTTTAAATCTTGACCGCAGTCAACGACATCTTTTCCAGTTCCCGCAGAATCAAGTTAGTTCACTAACATTCCTGATGTCAGCGAACAGGCTCAAGGCAAAACCATGTTTGTCAGACCGCTGGTGATCGTTCATCGTTGTGGTTCTTGCATCTGGGATGGTTTGTCAAATATAACTAGAGGAGATTTCAAGATGACACAAGCCGCAGCGGCAACGTTAGACCCAACCGTTGGCGCGACCGCCAGCCAACGCACAAACCGTTGGTTACAACTGCTCATGGGCATCATTTGCATGGCCATGATCGCCAACCTTCAATATGGCTGGACCCTGTTCGTCAACCCCATTGCCGACAAGTACGGCTGGAGCAAAGCCGCCATTCAAGTGGCTTTCACCATTTTCGTGCTGACAGAAACCTGGCTCGTCCCCATTGAGGGCTATCTGGTGGACCGCTTTGGTCCGCGTCCGGTGGTTCTGGTCGGCGGCATTTTGTGTGGTGCGGGCTGGGTTCTGAATTCATATGCTTCGTCCCTTCCCCTGCTGTATTTCGCAGCGGCCATCAGCGGCATGGGCGCTGGCGCGGTGTATGGCACCTGCGTCGGCAATGCGCTCAAGTGGTTCCCGGATCGTCGCGGGCTGGCCGCCGGCCTGACTGCCGCAGGTTTTGGCGCAGGTTCGGCCCTGACCATCATCCCGATCTCGACCATGATCAAAACCCAGGGTTACGAAGCCGCCTTCCTGTATTTCGGCCTCCTGCAGGGTCTGGTGGTATTTGTGATTTCCTTGCGGCTGAAGACCGCACCGGAGAACCTGAACAAGAGCGGCACGATCTCGTCCATCAATGTGCAACAGTCACGCCGTGACTACAAGCCGATGGAAATCCTGCGCAAACCCGTGTTCTGGGTCATGTATGCCATGTTTGTGATGGTGGCTGCCGGCGGTCTGATGGCCACGGCTCAACTCGGCCCCATCTCCAAAGACTTCATGATCGGCGATACGCCGGTCAACATCATGGGCCTGATTCTGCCGGCACTCACCTTTGCGCTGGCGATTGACCGCGTGCTCAATGGCCTGACGCGTCCATTTTTTGGCTGGCTGTCGGACCAGATCGGCCGGGAAAAGACGATGTTCATCGCCTTCGCCCTGGAGTCGGTCGGCATTCTCGCCCTGTACGAATTTGGTCACAACCCCGTTGCCTTTGTGATCCTGACTGGTCTTGTCTTCTTCGCCTGGGGCGAAATCTACAGCCTGTTTCCCTCAACCTGTGCCGACACTTTTGGCAGCAAGTACGCATCGGCGAATGCCGGCTTGCTCTACACCGCCAAGGGCACCGCCTCCTTGCTGGTGCCCCTGTCCAGCGTTCTGACCACCATGACCGGCAACTGGCATGCGGTCTTCATCATCAGCAGCGTCATGAATGCCACTGCCGCCCTGATGGCCTGGTTCGTTCTGCGTCCCATGCGGAAGGCACAAATGGAAAAAACGGAATAATCCCTGCCGTTTCCAGTCGATAATGAAACTAGGCCCTTGCATCCACACAGATGCAAGGGCCTTTTGTTTGGGAGCACCACAGAGCGGCAACAACATCTTTTTCAAATCCTCGTGATTACCCTAGGGTGCAGAAAATTTTTCAGAAAGTTGACCCCCATCAAGAGAAACTTTTCTGATTAAATTGACGATGCACAACGGAAGACGCCTGCAACAGCAGTCAACAGGCCTCGTCAGTTGGATTTCGTGCATTACCTACAAATATCACAGGAGACATCATGACCAACACCACGTGTTCCCGATTCAAGTCTGGTTTTGTCAAAACCGCCACAGGCCTTGTCGCCGCCGTAGCCGTGCTGGCAAGCACCCAGGCTCTGGCAGCCTGGGTCCCCACCAAGCCGGTTGAGTTTGTCGTACCGGCCGGCACCGGTGGTGGCGCCGACCAGATGGCCCGCCTGCTGCAAGGCATCATCATCAAGCACAAGCTGATGAAAGAGCCGATGATTGTTGTCAACAAGGCCGGCGGCGCCGGTGCCGAGGGCTTTCTTGAAGTCAAGGAAGCCAAGGGCGACCCGCACAAGATCATCATCACCCTGTCCAACCTGTTCACCACCCCGCTGGCCACAGGTGTTCCCTTCAACTGGAAAGACATGACCCCGGTGGCCATGCTGGCGCTGGACCAGTTCGTGCTGTGGACCAATGCCGAAGCGCCCTACAAAACGGCCAAGGAATACCTGGACGCCGTGAAAGCGGCCGGCCCGAACAAGATGAAGATGGGCGGCACGGGTTCCAAACAGGAAGACCAGATCCTGACCGTCGGCCTGGAAAAAGCCACCGGCACCAAGTTCATCTACATCCCGTTCAAGGGCGGCGGTGAAGTGGCTGTGCAACTGGTTGGCAAACACATCAACTCCAGCGTCAACAACCCGATCGAGGCCGTGGCCCAGTGGCGTGCCGGCAAGTTGCGCGCGCTGTGCGTGTTCGACGATCAGCGCATGCCCTACAAGACCAAGGTGACCGACACCCAATCCTGGAACGACATCCCAACCTGCAAGGAAGCCGGCGTGCCGTCCGACTACGTCATGCTGCGCGGTATTTTCATGCCAGCCGGCGTGACACCGGACCAACTGGCCTTCTATGTCGATCTGTTCAAGAAGATCCGCGAGACGCAAGACTGGAAGGACTACATGGAAAAAGGCGCTTTCAATCAAAGCTTCATGACCGGCGCTGAATTCACCAAGTGGCTGACCCAGGCAGAAGCCAGCCACCGCACCCTGATGAAGGATGCCGGCTTCCTGGCCAAGTAAGCCAAGGCTGGCACCCAGCCCAATTTGCGCAACGGGAAATCTCAGGAAACACAGGTCAGCCTGAGCTGGCCGATGTTTCCTGCCCGGATGCGCACCTCCCATCAACTTTGATTTCAATCAGCAGGAGCGTTCCAGATGGAGCCAAACATGGAGTCTCACGAGGGTAGTCGCGTGGGCGTTGCCACCAACATCATTGATGCCGTCGTTGCCGTCCTCGTGATGGTACTGGGCGGTGTCGTCCTCTACGGCAGCCGCAAGCTGGGTTCCGAATGGACCAGTGACGGCCCCGGCGCCGGCTACTTCCCCTTCTACATCGGACTGATCCTGACCGTCTCGGGCGCCGGCATTTTGTACCAGGCATTGAACGGCAAAGAGAAGAACACGGAAGTTTTTGTCGACAGCGAGCAGCTGCGCCGCGTCCTTTCCGTCCTGTTGCCGGCCGGCGTTTACGTGCTGGGCATCCAGTACCTGGGCATCTATGTTGCATCGAGCATCTACATCGCCCTGTTCATGGTGATCCTCGGCAAATACAGCTGGGTCAAAAGCATTGCAGCAGCGCTCGTCGTCAACATCCTGTTTTTCATGATGTTTGAAGTCTGGTTCAAAGTGCCCTTGTTCAAAGGCAAGCTCAATTTGCTCGAATTCCTGGGCTATTGACGCCCCCATGTCGAAGCAGAATTTTTAACGGCGAGTCAATCTGAACTCACGGAGAGATACCAAAAATGGAAGAATTAAGCGCACTGTTTCAGGGGTTTGCGGTCATTTTGACCCCCATGAACATGGTCTTGATGCTGGTTGGCATCGTGCTGGGCGTCCTGATCGGCGTCCTGCCCGGACTGGGCGGCGCCAATGGCGTGGCCATCCTGTTGCCCCTGACCTTCACCATGTCCCCCACCTCGGCCATCATCATGCTGTCCTGCATTTACTGGGGCGCCCTGTTTGGCGGAGCGATCACATCGATTCTGTTCAACATTCCCGGTGAACCCTGGTCGGTGGCCACCACGTTTGACGGCTTTCCCATGGCCCAGCAGGGTCGTGCCGGCGAAGCACTGACGGCGGCCTTCACCTCCTCCTTTGTCGGCGCCTTCATCGCCGTGGTGATGATCACCTTCCTGGCTCCACTGGTCGCCAAGTTCGCCCTGGAGTTCGGACCGCCGGAGTTCTTCTCCGTTTTCCTGCTGACCTTCTGCAGTTTTGTCGGCATGGGCAAGGGCTCACCGTTCAAGATCCTGGCCTCCATGACCATCGGCTTTGCCCTGGCCGCCGTCGGGATGGACACCGTGACAGGCCAGCTTCGCCTGACGTTCGGCTGGCACGAACTGATGCGCGGTTTTGACTTCCTGATCGCCGTGATCGGCCTGTTCGGCATCGGCGAGATCCTGCTGTCGATGGAAGAAGGCCTGGCCTTCTCCGGCAAAAGCGCCAAGATCGACCCCAAGATCGTGCTGGAAACCTGGAAAAAACTGCCGAAATATTGGGTCACCTCCCTGCGCAGTTCCGTGATCGGCATCTGGATGGGCATTACCCCGGGCGGCGCCACGCCGGCGTCCTTCATGAGCTATGGCCTGGCCAAGAAACTGTCCAAAAATGGCGCCAAGTTCGGCACCGGTGAACTCGAGGGCGTGGTGGCGCCGGAAACGGCCGCCCACGCGGCCGGCACCAGTGCCCTGCTGCCGATGCTGGCGCTGGGCATCCCTGGCTCGCCGACTGCGGCTGTGTTGCTCGGTGGCCTGCTGATCTGGGGTCTGCAGCCGGGTCCGCTGCTTTTTGTCGAGCAGAAAGACTTTGTCTGGGGCCTGATCGCCAGCATGTACCTGGGCAACCTGGTCGGCCTGATCGTGGTACTGACCACGGTGCCGCTGTTCGCCTCGATTCTGCGCATACCGTTCTCGATCATCGCGCCGGTCATCATCGTGATCTGTGCCATCGGCGCCTACACCGTGCACAACGCCATGCTGGACATCTGGTTCATGATGCTGTTCGGCATCATTGGCTACCTGTTCAAGAAGCTGGACTACCCGTTGGCGCCCCTGGTGCTGGCACTGGTGCTGGGCGACAAGGCCGAGGACTCGTTCCGTCAGGCCATGCTGGTCTCGCAAGGCGACCTGTCCATCATGTTCTCCAACGGCCTGGTGGGCAGCATCACCAGCCTGGCCCTTATCCTGCTGTTCTGGCCACTGATTTCACGCGTCCTGCAGCTCATGCGTCCGCCCAAAACGGATGAGTTTGCCGCTGACCGACCCGTTGATTAAACAGAGGAGCAAAACATGCCAATCATTGCCATGACACAAGAAATGGGCTCCCTGTCCAAGGACGTCGCCCTGGAGTTGGCCAACACCTTGCATCTCAATGTGTTGCGCCACGAAGTGGTGGAGCACGTTGCAGGAAAAATGCACGTGCCCAGCAGCCTGATCAACCGCCTGCGTGAAGGCAAGGCGGGACTGATAGAGCGCGTCACCGCCGACGCGCAGCGCCTGGCGCTTTACTCAGCCGAAGAAGTGTACGAACAGGCCAACAAAGGCAATGTGGTGGTACGCGGCTGGGGGGCGACCTGCCTGCTGCGTCCGGTGTCGCATGTCGTGTGCGTCCGCATTACGCGCTCCTTTGGCAAACGGGTTGAGTGGTTGATGAACAACCTGGAAACCGATGACCGCGAGTTTGCAGAAACCGAAATCCGGCGCAGTGATGCCGCCCATGCCAGCCGCATGCACCAGCAGTTTGGCGTGACCTGGGGCGACCCCGTGCTCTATGACCTGGTCCTCAACACCGATCGGCTCACGGTTCCGACCTGTGTCGAGCAGATTCGGCTGTTGACGACGCGCCCGGAATTCCAGGAGTCCGAGGAGTCGCGCAAGATGCTGGCCAACATGACGCTGGCCGCTCGCATTCGCGCCGCCCTGAAAGACCATGATTCGACCCAGGACATCAACATCACCATTGAATGCCGCAACGGCAACGCCACCCTCAGCGGCATTGTTCTCAACGCCGAAGAGCGCAACGAAGTCGAAAAAGTCAGCGCGACGGTCTCCGGCGTGAGCAGCGTCGAGAACAAGCTGCGCCTGATGTCCAGCACCCGGCTCTTCAGCTACTCGAAAACCTGAACGGCGACTGGCCTTGCTCCGCCCGGGGCAAGGTCAGATCTTGCCGCGCTGTTTGAGGCGACTGAGCGTTTCGGCTGACAGGTTCAAATAGGCGGCGAGTTCTTTTTTCGGGATGCGGTCAAACAATTCAGGATGCTTGCGCATGAACCGGTGCACTCGGCCCGGCGCATCCAACAGATGCAGCGTGATGGTGTGCGCCATGATTTCACTCATCAGGTGCATCACGGAATACTCGAAGGTTTTCTTGATGTCCGGATGCCGCTCCAGAAAGGCGATCCACAGCGGCATCGGCAACTTGGCCACGCGCGCCTTGGTCACGGCAACCACGCTGTAAGGCGTCGGCGTTTTCAGACACCAGGCGGCATAGCTGGTCTCCATGTCGCGCTCATCGGCAAAGCGCAGGATCATTTCCTTGGCTTGGCTGTTTGTCACGACCCGCTTGAGAATGCCGTCGATGATGAAATACTGCTCCATCTCGTGAACGCCCTGGTGAAGCAGGAAGTCACCCTTGTGGCATTCCACGATCGACAACAGCGGCTCCAACTCCGCGCTGGCGCCCTCGCCCATGTCCTTGAGAACCACGTTCTGCTTGAGCTGAACACGGATGATGTTTTTCTCGGGATGACTTTCGATGGACGACATGGAAACGGTGGTGCGCTGGCGCTGTTACAGCCTGACTTGGCGGGCTGAAGAATTGTCTCGAAAATTGACCACGGTCAATGGAGGAAGCTGAATCGCTTTCTATGATACCCCGACAGTGTAAATGACCCGTCTGAGCACACCCGCGAAACGGGAAAATTCACCGTCGGAGTGCATGATCCCGCACTCCCTGGGTCAACGTTTTTTTTCAGGAACCGCCCGATACTGTCAGCCGCGAAGCTCCGCCTTTATCGAAGTCAAACGAAGAGACATTTCATCATGACAAACGACACTCAACCACAAGAACTGACCGACGGCTTCCATCTGGTCATCGATGCCCTGAAACTCAACGGGATCACCAACATCTACGGTCTGCCGGGCATTCCGGTCACGGACCTGACCCGCATGATGCAGGCTGAAGGCATGCGTGTGATCTCCTTCCGCCATGAGCAGAACGCCGGCAACGCCGCCGCCATCGCCGGCTTCATGACCGGCAAACCCGGCGTCTGCCTGACGGTGTCCGCCCCCGGCTTCCTGAACGGTCTGACCGCGCTGGCCAATGCCACCACCAACTGCTGGCCCATGATCCTGATCTCCGGCTCCAGCGAGCGCGAGATCGTCGACCTGCAGCAGGGTGACTACGAGGAGATGGACCAGCTGGCCATCGCCAAGCCCCTGTGCAAGGCGGCTTTTCGCGTGCTCAATGCCGAAGACATCGGCGTAGGCATCGCCCGCGCCATCCGCGCCGCTGTCTCCGGCCGCCCGGGCGGCGTCTACCTGGACCTGCCCGCCAAGCTGTTCGGCCAAGCCATGGACGCCGCAGCCGGCAAGGCTTCGTTGATCAAGGTGGTCGATCCCGCGCCGCGTCAGATCCCGGCCCCGGACGCCGTCCAGCGCGCCCTGGATCTGCTCAAGGGCGCCAAGAAGCCGCTGATCCTGCTGGGCAAGGGCGCCGCTTACGCCCAGGCCGACGCCGACATCCGTACCCTGGTCGAGAAGTCCGGCATCCCCTACCTGCCCATGTCCATGGCCAAGGGCCTGCTGCCCGACACGCACGAGCAGTCGGCCTCGGCCGCCCGCTCCTTCGTGCTGCCGGAAGCCGACGTGGTGATGCTGGTGGGTGCGCGCCTGAACTGGCTGCTCTCGCACGGCAAGGGCAAGACCTGGGGTGGCAAGGGCCACAAGAACGCGGGTGGCCAGAAGTTCATCCAGATCGACATTTCCCCCACCGAAGCGGACAGCAATGTGGCCATTGATGCCCCGCTGGTCGGCGACATTGGCTCCTGTGTCTCGGCCCTGCTGGCCGGCATGGGCTCGAACTGGGCCAAGCCGCCGGCCGAATGGCTCAATGCGGTGGCCGAGCGCAAGAACAAGAACGTCGCCAAGATGGCCGAGACGCTGGCGAAGAACCCACCGGTGATGAACTACCACAGCTCGCTCAACGTGGTGCGCGACATCATCAAGGCCAACCCGGACGCCATGCTGGTCAACGAAGGCGCCAACGCGCTGGACTTCACACGCTCCATCGTCGACATGTACAAGCCGCGCAAGCGCCTGGACGTCGGCACCTGGGGCGTGATGGGCATCGGCATGGGCTTTGCCGTGGCGGCTGCCGTGGAAAGCGGCCAGCCGGTCATCGCCATCGAAGGTGACAGCGCCTTCGGTTTCAGCGGCATGGAAGTCGAAACCATCTGCCGCTACAACCTGCCGGTGTGCATCGTCATCATGAACAACAACGGCGTCTACCGTGGTGACGAAGTCAATGTGACGGGCGGCAAGGATCCGTCGCCCCTGGTGTTCGTCAAGGGCGCCCGCTACGAAAAACTGATGGAAGCCTTCGGCGGTGTCGGCGTGCTCGCCAACACCCCGGCCGAGTTGCGCACAGCCATGGAAGAAGCCATCAAGTCCCGCAAGCCGACCCTGATCAACGCCGTCATTGATGAAACCGCTGGCACCGAGAGCGGCCGCATCACCAGCCTGAACCCGACCAGCGCGGCGAAAAAGAAGTAATTTCACAAGAGCAATTCACAAGGAGATATGCAAATGTCAAACAAACCGCTTAACGGCATCAAGATCATCGACTTCACCCACGTGCAAGCCGGCCCAGCCTGTACCCAGATGCTGGCCTGGTTCGGCGCTGACGTGATCAAGGTCGAGCGTCCCGGCGCCGGCGACGTCACCCGTAGCCAGTTGCGCGACATCCCCGATGTCGACGCGCTGTACTTCACCATGCTCAACAGCAACAAACGCGGCCTGTCCCTGGACACCAAGAAGCCTGAGGGCAAGGCCGTGCTGGAAAAGCTGATCAAGGAAAGCGATGTCTTGGTTGAAAACTTTGGCCCCGGCGCCCTGGACCGCATGGGCTTTTCCTGGGAACGCATCCAGGAACTCAACCCCAAGCTGATCCTGGCTTCGGTCAAGGGCTTCAGCGACGGCCACCACTATGAAGACCTCAAGGTCTACGAAAACGTGGCGCAGTGCGCCGGCGGCGCGGCTTCGACCACCGGCTGGTGGAAGGGTGAGCATTCCGAGCCCACCATCTCGGCGGCTGCCTTGGGCGACAGCAACACCGGCATGCACCTGGCCATCGGTATCCTGACGGCCTACATCGGCCGCCAGAAGACCGGCAAGGGCCAGAAAGTCGCGGTGGCGATGCAGGACGCCGTGCTCAACCTGTGCCGCGTCAAGATGCGCGACCAGTTGCGCCTGGACAAACTGGGTTACCTGGAAGAGTATCCCCAGTACCCGCACGAGAAGTTCGGCGATGTGGTGCCCCGTGGCGGTAACGCCGGCGGCGGTGGCCAGCCGGGCTGGATCCTGAAGTGCAAGGGCTGGGAGACCGACCCCAACGCCTACATCTACTTCACGGTGCAGGGCCACGCCTGGGAGCCGATTTGCGATGCCTTGGGCAAACCCGAGTGGAAGACCGACCCGGCCTACACCACGGCCAAGGCCCGCCAGCCGCACATCATGGACATCTTTGCCACGATCGAAGCCTGGCTCAAGGACAAGACAAAGTTCGAGGCCGTGGACATCCTGCGCAAGTTTGACATCCCGTGCGCACCGGTGCTGTCCATGAAAGAACTGCTGAACGACGAGTCGCTGCGCAAGAGCGGCTCCATCGTCGAAGTGCCGCACAAGACCCGCGGCAGCTACTTCACCGTCGGTAGCCCGATCAAGTTCTCCGACCTCAAGCCCGAGATCACCGGTTCTCCCCTGCTGGGCGAGCACACCGACCAGATTCTGGCCGAACTGGGTTACAGCAAAGAGCAGATCGCTGCCATGCACGAAGCCAAGGCAGTCTGACCGCCAGACAAGCCTGACTTCACGGCTATGATTAACGGCGCCCTGTTCGGGCGCCGTTTTTTTTTCCTTTGACTATTCAGAAAACGTGCAAAACGCACTCATGCGGGTGCCGCCGAGGGTCTGCGGGGAAATATAATTTATATCTGATATAGCAAGGTGGCATTGCCACCGGCAACGATTTTTCAATTAAACAGGAGTGGGTTGATGGGCAAGGCACTTGAAGGCGTAAAGATTCTTGACTTCACACATGTGCAGTCGGGTCCGACATGTACGCAACTGCTGGCATGGTTTGGCGCCGATGTCATCAAGGTGGAGCGCGCCGGTGAAGGCGATGCCACCCGCGGCCAGTTGCGCGACATCCCCGATGCGGACAGCCTGTACTTCACCATGCTGAACCACAACAAGCGCTCCATCACCCTGGACACCAAGAACCCCAAGGGCAAGGAAGTCCTCAACACCCTCATCAAGCAATGTGACGTGATGGTCGAGAACTTTGCCCCCGGCGCGCTGGACCGCATGGGCTTCACCTGGGAACGTATCCAGGAACTCAACCCGCGCATGATCGTCGCCTCGGTCAAAGGTTTCGGCCCGGGTCCCTACGTCGACTGCAAGGTTTACGAGAACGTGGCCCAGTGCGCTGGCGGCGCCGCTTCAACCACCGGCTTCGACGATGGCCCGCCCTTGGTCACCGGTGCGCAGATTGGCGACAGCGGTACCGGCTTGCACCTGGCCCTGGGCATCGTCACCGCCCTCTACCAGCGCGAGCAGACCGGCCGCGGCCAGAAAGTGCTCGCCGCCATGCAGGACGCCGTCCTCAACCTGTGCCGCGTCAAACTGCGCGACCAGCAGCGGCTGGAGCGCACCGGCGAGCTGCAGGAATACCCGCAGTACCCCGAGATCGGCTTCGGCGAGGCCGTGCCGCGCGCCGGCAACTCCTCGGGCGGTGGCCAGCCGGGCTCTATCCTCAAATGCAAGGGCTGGCAGAAGGATCCCAACGCCTACATCTACTTCATCACGCAAGCCGCCGTGTGGCCGGCCATCTGCAAGGTCATCGACGAGGAAGACTGGATCACCAATCCGCACTTCGCCACGCCGAAGGCACGCCTGCCGCACCTGAAGATGATCTTCGCCCGCATCGAAGAGTGGACCAAGACCAAGACCAAGTTCGAGGCGATGGACATCCTCAACAAGTTCGATATTCCCTGCGGCCCCATCCTGTCGATGAAGGAAATCGCCGAAGACCAGTCGCTGCGTGACACCGGCACCGTGGTGGAGGTCGATCACCCGACGCGCGGCAAGTACCTCACGGTGGGCAATCCGATCAAGATGTCCGACAGTCCAACGGAGGTCACCCGTTCGCCGCTGCTGGGCGAGCACACCGACGAGGTTCTCGCCCAACTGGGCTACAAGGAAGATCAGATCGCCCAACTGCGGGCCGAGCGTGTGATCTGAGATAGTCGTTTCAGCGACCCGGGGGCGTCAGCGCCCTCTGGGTTTGCGAGGAAAGGTACAACGGTGCAGTGATTGAAAAATCACAGCACCGTTTTTCATTGGCGCAGATCAGACCGCCTGTGGACAGTGCGCCGCATTCTTTTCAAAGAAATAACAGAGCCGCTGCCGCGGTAAAAGATAAGCCATCGCATCAGGGGATAAATTGGCCGGTTTGATGCTGCGACGAATGCCCTGCTCAGGTGTCTTTTCAAGATCCAGGATCAAGGCCTCGTGCCGGGGAACGGAGGGCTCATAGACGATCAGCCGGGGTTTGAGGGTACGCGAAGAGTTGACGGACACCACCAGCGCATAGCGCTCATCGGTCAACTGAACCAGCGAGCCTGGTGGATAAACCCCCAACATGCGAATGAAGGCACTCAAGACCACGCTGTCGAAACGCGTTCTGTACTGCGTGAAAAGCAGCGCCAGCGCCTCGTGCGGTGTCAACGCAGACGCCTGCCGACTCGGGTTACACAGATTCTCGTAACGGTTGACCAGCACCAGAATCTTGGCCAGCCGGGTCAACTGATCACCCTTGAGTTTTCCAGGAAACCCACTGCCATCGACATTTTCATGGTGCTGGGCAATCGTCGTCTGCACACTTTCTGACAGCGCCATGCGCCTGGCCTGGGCGACGCCCAGCTTCACATGCTCCTGGTACACCCGGTACTCGGTGGCGGACATAGTGCCTTCTTCATGACTTCGAACCCGATCGGGCAATGCCAGCTTGCCGATATCGTGCAACAACGCCGCCAGGCCAAGATCCACCATGTCATTCTGGTTCAACCCCATGGCTTTGCCCAGCAGCAAGGTCATGATCACGACATTCACTGGGTGGACGGCGGCCCGATCGCTCGCGCCCTCCGAGAGCAGGCGAATGGCTGTTTCGCCATTGCAGGTCATCTCATTCACAAAATTGTTGATGAAAGCACGGCACTGTTGCCCGGCGGTCTTCGGCTGGTCAGGCAAGCTCTCGACAATCGACATGTAGCCTTGCGCCGCCATACCAAAACGACGTTCACATTCCAGCAAGTTGCGCTGTTGGGCTTCGAGGAACTCAACGCGGTCCTGGCGGCCCAGGGCTTCCTTTGCGGCGGCGCGCTTTTTCGCAAAAGGGTCTGCGGCTTCCTGCTCCTTGCTGTCGACAGACAATGCCATCGACTCGCTGCCCTCACTCAGGGCGGGAAGATCACTTTTTCGGGGGACATAACGGACTCGCTCCAAGCCCAAACTGCGAATGATCTCGATCTGTTTGGAAGACGAAATCATGAAGCTGCCGGTCGGAAACGGATGCGACAGCCAAGCCAACTCCAATTCAACGAACATACCTGTTCGCAGTTGGCTGACATCAATCAATTCAGACTTTTTTTCTTTCATACCCAACGACTTACCCCCGTGCAATCCAGGGGTTGGCGCGGCGAGTGGCAAATTTTACTCCACGCACTTTGGACTCAGCTCGAGCAGCAAGCGCACTCGCTCGGCATTTGCGCTTGCTCAGCAACTGCTTAGCGAACCTGCAAAACGACGTCTTGCCACAGCCGCTCAAGCTCTGCTGGCTGACAAAGGCGCGTACCCGAAGACAGCAGGGAAGCTGAAGCGGCCGCAACGCCACGGCGGAAAGCTTCCCCTAAACCGGCACCTGCCGCCAAAGAGGCCACCATCCCGCCCACAAAACTGTCGCCAGCGCCCACCGCGCTCACCACCTCAACCGGCAACGCCGGCGCGAAAAGCACAGTATCACGTGCAACCAGCAGGGCGCCCTGCCCTCCGAGTGACAACACAACCACCTCCGCCTGCCCGGTCCGCACCAGCTGTTGCGCGGCTTCACGCCATTGGATCTCCGTGGGCAGGGCTTGACCAGAAAGTTCACGCAATTCACGCAAGCTCGGCTTGACCAGATAGACCCCCTCTTTCAAGGCGCATGCCAGCGCCGCGCCAGAAGAATCGAGGACAAAACGGATGTTGTTCTGACGCGCCCACTTGGCAAGCCGGGCATGAAAATCATCAGGTACCCCGGGTGGCAGGCTACCGCTGGCCACCAGATAACGGGGCTTGGCCTCGCTGTTCATCAGCCGGTGCAGGCAGGCCTGCCACTCCGCCTCATCAAGTTCCGGGCCGGGCATCACAAAGCGGTATTCCTGCCCTGTCGACAGATCACGCACATGAAAGCTTTCACGCGTTTCGCCCGCGATGGGGATGCGAATGCCTGGCACGCGCTCGGCGGCCAACAAGCCAGACAACATGTCTCCCGGCATGCCCCCGGCGGGATACAGCGCGGCGCACGAGGCCCCAAGCCGGTGCACGACACGGGCCACGTTGATGCCCCCACCACCTGGCGCACGCTGGGGTGCCTCACACCGGAGCTTGTGGGTCGGCTCCACGTTGGCGGTCGATGTTGAGACATCCACACAAGGGTTCATGGTCACGGTCAAAACATCGGTCATGGTTCGGTGAGAATATCATGGGCTATTCCTCCAAATTCAGGCCCCTCAAACATGGACGACACCCGGGAAGAAACCCAGCGCAGCACCGCAGGCCCGCCTCCTGTTTTCATGGCCAAGTCCCTGCGCAAGACTTACCAGATGGGAGAAGTGCAGGTTCATGCCCTGCAGGACATTGACCTCACCATCTACCGCGGTGAATTCATCGTGCTGCTCGGCCCCTCGGGCAGTGGCAAGTCCACCCTGCTCAACATCCTGGGTGGCCTGGATCGCCCGTCCAGCGGCAGCGCCCGCTTTGAGGAGCATGAACTCACCGGCGCGAGCGATGCCGAGCTCACGCGCTACCGGCGCGAGCACGTCGGCTTCGTGTTCCAGTTCTACAACCTCATCCCCAGCCTGACGGTGCGCGAAAACGTCGAACTGGTCACCGACATCGCGCAAAACCCCATGCCGGCGACCGAGGCGCTGCGCATGGTGGGCCTGGAAGAGCGCATGGACCACTTCCCCTCGCAGCTCTCCGGCGGCGAGCAGCAGCGCGTGGCCATTGCGCGTGCCATCGTCAAGCGCCCCGAAGTGCTGCTGTGCGACGAACCCACCGGCGCGCTGGACTACCAGACCGGAAAACTGGTGCTGGAAGTCATCGAGCGCATCAACCGTGAACTCGGCACCACCGCCATCGTCATCACGCACAACGCGGCGATTGCCGGCATGGCCGATCGCGTGTTGCACCTGGGTGGCGGGCGCATCCAGCGCGTGGACGTCAACCCGCACAAAATCAGTCCGGCGGAGCTGTCCTGGTGAAAGCCCTGGACCGCAAACTGCTGCGCGACCTGCGCCTGATGTGGAGCCAGGCCATCACCATCGCACTGGTGGTGGCCAGCGGCGTGGCCGGCTACATCGCCACCTTCAGCGCCTACGACGGGCTGTCCTGGTCGCGCGAGGTCTACTACACCGAGTCGCGCTTTGCAGACGTCTTCGCCAGCCTCAAGCGTGCGCCGCTGGCGCTGGAGCGGCAACTTGCCGCCCTGCCCGGCGCGGCGCACGTCGAGACCTCGCTGGCTCAGATCGTGCAGGTGGACATCCCGCAGGTGTCCGACCCCATCATCGGCCGCCTGATCGGCATCGACCCGCAAGCGCCGCCGCGGCTCAACCGCATCTTTCTACGCGAGGGCCGCATGCTCAGCGCACAAGGCGGCCAGGCACTGGAGGTGCTGGTATCGGAGGCCTTTGCCCTTGCGCGCGGCCTCAAGCCGGGCGACCGCCTCCACGCGCTGATCAACGGCAAACGCGAGGCGCTGCAGATCGTGGGCATTGCGCTCTCGCCCGAGTACATCTTTGCCGGCGCGGGCGGCTCGCCCGACCTGCGTGGCTTCGGCATCTTCTGGCTGGACCGCAAGGCCCTGGCGGCGGCCTACAACATGGAGGGGGCCTTCAACGAGGTGGCAGTACGGCTGGCGCCCGGTGCCAGCGAGGGCCGTGTGATCGACGGCCTGAACCAGTTGCTCGCACCTTTTGGGGGCGTCAGCGCGCACGGCCGCGACGAACAGATGTCCAACCGCTTCCTGAGCTCGGAGATCAAGGAGCAGCGCGTCTTCGGCACCGTGCTGCCCACCATCTTCCTGGCCGTGGCCGCCTTCCTGCTCAACGTGGTGCTGAGCCGCCAGATCGCCACCCAGCGCGAACAGATTGCCGCGCTCAAGGCGCTGGGCTACGACAACTGGACCATCGGCTTGCATTACGTCAAGCTGGTCTTGCTCATCGTCACGCTGGGCATGCTGATCGGTGTGGGCTTGGGCGCCTGGCTGGGGAACTGGTTCATGGGCCTGTATGCCGAGGTGTTTCGCTTCCCCGAGCTGCGCCACCGCATCCGGCCGGAACTCATCCTGGCCGCCGGCGGGCTGACGCTGGCCGCCGCCCTGGGCGCCACCTGGCACGCCATTGCCGCCAC
>OFPK01000009.1_pt1 | contig 100195 bp, 89 predicted proteins | sample 1542601 | NCBI WGS metagenome assembly OFPK01 (sample SAMN05503968, study PRJEB24370) | sediment metagenome | isolation source: lake sediment | place: USA: Lake Hill lake, St. Paul Island, Alaska | collected 2013 | reverse complement strand
GAAGCCGCCGCCGCGCAAGCCCCGGCCGTGAGCCCGGCAGCACCCTCGTCCGATGCGCCGCCGGTCTTGGCCACGCCCGCCGCTATCCCCTGAAGCCTGGCCCAGATATTGCAAACCCGACAGCCATGACAGATAAAGCTTCATCAAGATCAATCGGTAGGTTCTCGGCCTGGCTGGACGGACTCAACCCTTACGATCCGGACAAGCTGGAGCGCGACGGCGTCAAGCCTATTCACCTGGAGGAGTCCGATAGCAAGCGCACTCTCTCCATCATCGCGGTGGTGACCTTTGTGCTGTTCATGGGCTGGGCCCTGTTTGCGCCACTGGACGCCGGCGTCAGCGTCAACGGCACCGTTGTCGTCATGGGCAACCGCAAGGCGGTGCAGCACCCGGCCGGTGGCGTGGTGACCGAGTTGCGTGTGCGCGAGGGCGATACCGTCAAGCAGGGCGACATTCTGCTCAAGGTCAATCCGCTCACCACCGAGGCCAATCTCTCCGGTGCCGAGATCGATTACATCAACGCCCTGGCCAACGAGTCGCGCCTGCAGGCCGAGCGCGAGGGCGCTGCCACCATCACCTGGAGCTCTGACTTGCAGGCCTTTGGTGCCGATCCGCGGGTTATCGAGGCCAAGGGCCTGCAGGTCAGGTTGTTTCAGTCGCGGCGCAGCGAATTCAACGACCAGCAGCGCATCTACCAGGAGCAACTGGTGGGCCTGCAAGCGCAGTTGCGCGAGTTGCAGAACGTGGTGAATTTCCGCAAGGAGCAACTCACGGTCATCAGCGAGGAAGCCGTGAGCAATCGGGACCTGGCCACCCAGGGCTTCATCCCGCGCAGCAAAGCCAATGAGGTGGAACGTACCCGGTCCGAGATGCTCTCCAGCTTGTCCAACGTCACGGCCGAAATTGCCAAGACCCAGTCCAGCATTGCCTCCACCCGTCTGCAAATGACGCAGCACCAGTCCACCTTCCGCAAGGATGCGGACACACAATTGGCGGAAGTGCAAAAAAACCGCAAGGCCGGCAAGAGCAAGGTGGATGCCTTGCAGTTTGATTTGAGCCTCTCCGAAATCAAGGCCCCGGTGGGGGGCACGGTGGTTGGCCTCAAGGTCAACACCGTGGGCGGTGTCATCCAGAGTGGCCTGGTGTTGATGGAGATCGTGCCGCGCGATGGTCGGCTGATTGTGGAAGCCCAGGTGCCGCCAGCCTCCATCGACAAGGTGCACGTGGGCCTGCCGGCTGACATGCGTTTCAGCGCCTTCAACCTCAACACCACGCCGGTTATTCCCGGCAAGGTCACCCTGGTCGGGGCCGACAAGATCACCGGCACCAATCCGCAGCAGGGTGACTACTACCTGGCTCAAGTCGAAACCACGGAGCAGGGCCTCAAGCTGTTGGGTGACAAGGTGGTGCAGGCCGGCATGCCGGTGGAGGTGATCGTCAAGACCGGTGAGCGCAGCTTCTTCAGTTACCTCATCAAACCCCTGACCGACCGTTTTGCCCGCTCCTTCAAGGAAAACTGAACCACCATGCGACATTGTTTGTTTCGCTCCCTTGCTGGTTTGTTGTTTGCGGTCGGGCTGCACACCGCCCATGCCGGGCCGCTGACGGACGCTTTCGAGCAGGCACGCAAGAACGACCCCTTGTTCCAGAGCGCCCAGTCGGAACGCGATGCCAACCTGATTGCCTCCAAGTCCGCCGGCACCGCTTACTACCCGCAGTTTCAGGCCAACTACAGCCGGCTTGAAATGGAGACCAATTCCCGCCAGACCTACACCGTCACCCAGCCCCTCATCAGCGCCGACCGCTATGCCACCCTGCAAGAAGCCGGGCCGCGCGAAGTGCTGGCCAGCGCCACCTTTCAGGCGCGTGAGCAGGACCTGAGCCAGCGGCTGGTCAAGGCCGTGGCCGAGCTGCTGCGCAACACCGAAAACCTGAGCCTCAACAAGGCCAAGATCGATGCGCTGACAACGCAGGCCCTGTCGGCCAAGCGGGCCCTTGAATTGGGGCAGGGCACAGTGACGGATGAGCGTGATGCGCAAGTCCGGCTGGACCAAGCGCGCGCCGAAACCTTGACGCTGGAGGCGCAAATCGGCGCGGCCCAGCGCCAGCTTAGCGCCATCACCGGTGCGCCGGCTTCGCCCTTGATGCTGAGTGTGCCGCGGGTTGAACGTGCGGTGGTGCTCAAGACGGTGGATGACTATCTCAGTACCGGCGTGCAGACCAACCCCCAGCTCGTGTTGGCCATGCAAAACCAGCGTATCGCCGAACTCGCCGTCACCCGGGCCGATGGTGCCTTCTTGCCGACCCTGGCTGCCGTCTACACCAACACTACCGCCAACAGCATCAACAACAGTTACACCGGTGTCACCTTGAGCCTGCCGCTGCAGGCCAGCAGCTACTACCAGATGAAAGGGGCCGCCGCCAACGCCACCAAGCAGCAGGAGCAAACGCGTGACGTTGAACTGCGCACCCGGCTGGAGGTACAGCGCTTGTGGGCGCTGGTGAACGCTGGCCGGACCGAAATCGCGATTCGCCTGCAGGCCATCAAGTCGGCCGAGTTGAGTGTGGAGGGCAACGAAAAAAGTTTCAAGGGGGGTGTGCGTTCGCAGATTGACGTGCTCAACAGCATTCAAACCCGGTACCAGGTGGAGCAGGAATACGTGACGGCGGTCCTGACGCTGGCCGACAACTACCTCAACCTGCTGCTGCAGGCTGCCACCCCGGCGAATGAGGCCATCGCCCAGGTGCAAACCATTTTGTTTCCCTAGAGATGTCATGAGCGTGATCGATCTTCAGAACATGTTGAGCCTGGCCGATCAAAAGCGCAACGCCCAGCAATGGAGTGAGGCCGTGCGGCTCTACCGGCAACTGGAGAGCCAATTGACCGGCAATGCCGCCTTCCATCACAACCTGGCTCTGTGCCTGCTGGGGGCCAACCAGCCCGGCGATGCCCTGGCCCAGGCCGATCTGGCCCTGGCGCGCCAGGCCGGCTTGTGGCAATCCGCCGTGGTGAAAGTGCGTGCGCTCTCGGCCCTGGGTCGCCCGCAAGAGGCCGCCGCCCTGCTGGAGGCCCTGCGCACGCGTTACCCCGAGCGCGCCGAGTTTGCGCTCGAATTGGCTACCATCACCCTGCACGAAGAATGCGACGCCCGCCGCGCCCGCCAGCTGGTCCAGCCGTATCTGGCCAGCCCGGCAGCGGCCACCGATGCGCACCTGACCGACCTGATGGCCAGCCTGTACGACCGCGATGAAAGCGCCCAGAGCGTCAACGAACGGGCCATACAGTTTGCCCGCACGCATCTGGACCGCAGCAACGATGGCCAGGCGTTTGCGGCCAGTCCTGTGCCGGCCCCACGCACGCGCAAGCGCCTGGGCCTGCTCTCGCCACACTTCAACTGCTCCCCGGTCTTCTTTTTCTGCAGCGGTGCCCTGGAACTGCTGGACAGCGAATATGACCTGTATTTCTTCAACCGAAGTCACCGCGCCGACTGGGCCACGCAGCAACTGCGCGCGCTGGCGACGGAGTGGTTTGACGTGGCCGACCTCAGCGCCGAGCCGCTGGATGCCTTTGTGCGCCAGCAGGCGCTGGACGTGCTGGTGGACCTGGGCGGCTGGATGGATCCCATTGCCCTCAAAGCCATCTCCACCAAGCCGGCCGCACGCATGTACAAATGGGTGGGTGGTCAATCCATCACCACCGGGCTGCGCGCCTTTGACGGCTTTATCTCGGACACGGAACAAACGCCTGCCGGTTACGAGCCCTGGTTTACCGAGCCTTTGGTGCGCCTGCCCCATGGCTACGTTACCTACACGCTGCCGCCCTACATGCCGGCACCGGTGCCCGCCAGCACGCACAGCCATGTGCTGGGTGTGATTGCCAACCCGGTCAAGGTGTCGGTGCCGTTCCTGGCTGAGCTCAACGACACCTTGCTGACACGCGCCGACAGTGGCATGCCGCTGGAGTTACGCTTCATCGACAAGCGCTACCAGCATCCCCAACTCAAAGAGCGTGTCCTGCGAGCCCTGCAGCCGGCGCAGGCGCAACTGGGTTCGCAATTGCGTATGGATTTCATCGTGCCCGGCAGTCATCTGGCCTACCTGACTGCGGTGGGACAGCTTTCGGAAATGGTGGACACTTTCCCCTACACCGGTGGCCTGACCACCATGGAAGCGCTGACCTTGGGTGTGACCTGCAGTGGCAAGACGGGCACACTGTTTTGCGAGCGTCATACCCAGGCCCACCGCTATTACCTGCGCGGACCTGAGGCACTGCGCAAGCGCGCGGCCCGCTTCAAGCCGGGCGAGGCGCGCCACTCGCTGGTGCCGGCCGACAGCCCGCGCGCCGATCATGCCGCATTGGCGGCCTCTCTTTCGCAGTTGTTCACGCACGGCAGCGTGGAAAAGGCGGCAGCGTGATGCAGACCCAGGCCTCTATCCAGTTGGTGACCACCGCTGACATGGCGGCCTGCAAGGGCCTGCAGGCCGATGTGCTGTTGGTGATGCCGTGCACCGACGTGCCCATGGCCCGGCGTGCCGCTACGCACATGGTGCAGCGTGCTGGCGCGTCTGGCCATGTGTTGCTGGTGGAAGACCTGGACCACTGGGGCTTCATCCGCATCGTCAACCATGTCTTCAAAGCCACGCTCGGTCGTTACTTCGGCTACGTGGCGCAAGACGCCTTTGCTGGTCGGCAATGGCTCGCGCTGGCGCTCGAAGCCTTGAAGCGCCCGGGCAAAAGCCTGTTCGGCTTTAACGACGGCAAGTGGCATGGCGCCTTTGCAAGTTTTGGTTTAGCCGAGCGGCAATGGGCCAGCGAGAACTATCCCGGCGGTGACTTCTTCCACCCCAGCTATGCCCGGCATTACGCCGACGTGGAGCTTTCCCTGCTGGCCATGAGCCAGGGCCGCTACATCCATGACCCACGCAGCGTGCTGGTGGAGGTGGACTGGGCCAAAGACAGTACCGCCGTCGACCCGCAAGACCGCGCGCACTACCGTGCCCGGGTGGCCGCTGGCTTCGAGGGCCGGGTGAAGTCCCCCGAACTTTTGAACCTTGTTGCCTGAACTATCCGAACAAAAAAGACAACATGACCAACAGCAAAACAAAAGTTCCGGCCAAGAAAACCCTCGCTAAAGTGCAGGGAAAGGCGCCGGCGGTGAGCAAGGTGCTTGCAAGTGAAAAGCAGGTGAAGGCGCCGCTGATTGAGTTGAAAAAAACCATCCCTGCACGCAAGCCAGCAAATGACGAAAACCCGAAGTTGACGATCGTCAGCGCACCGACCAAAGTGTCAGTAGCCAAAGCCGCGAAGAAAAAAGCAACGCCGGCAAAAACGGATAGCAATGTACGGATCTTTCAGATTTATTACCAGTCATATCAGCGGCAGCATCTCGATCCGGCATTCGAACCCTACAACAACGTAGGAGACAACAATCCCCTGTTCGAATTCAATGTGTTTCAAAAACTGATGAATTCAGACTTGCTCAAAGAGGCTGATTTGTGGGGGGCCTTGTCTTGGGAGTTCACGCAGAAGACTGGCATCAGTGGAGCTGAATTCCGCAAAGTTATTTCCAGTAACCCGGGCTACGATATTTATTACTGCAATTCGTACCCGGAAGTCGAGGCGCTCTATCACAACCTCTGGCTCCAGGGTGAAACATCCCACCCCAATTTCTTGATTCTTTGCCGGGAGTTTTTTGAGGCGGCAGGTTTGACGACTGACACCTTGACGGCGCTTCAATCTTCGTCCGCATTTGCAACATCCAATTTTTTTGTGGCAAGCCCAACTTTTTGGAATGGCTATTTGAAGTTCATCAACCACGCCATAGAACGCGCGAACAAAAACATGTCATCTACAGCCAGGGCAATGATTTACTCGTCTGCAGCCGATCAGATGGGCTTGCATGCTGGAGCCAACTATCTGCCCTTCATCGTCGAACGGCTGCTGTCGTTGTACCTTGAGGATGCTGGCAAAAAACTGAGAACTTTCAAAGTTCCTTTGCATGGCAAGGAGGAAAAACTCAATGTGCATCTGCAGTTGCTGAGACAAATGAAAGACGCGGCCGTCAATTCCAAGTCTCTCTGGATGGCGACATGCTGGGTCAATTATCGCAACCTGTACATGTCGCAGTACCACGGCCGAGATTGGTGCCAGAGGTACTTGAAGGCCATTACGCCAACGACTGTGCAGTTCGGCGCGGGTTTTGCATCAACCGAAATTGGCCGTCAAAGCTAGATTTCGTTTGGTTGGGACCATTTGGAAGGAAGAAGTGAAATGGTGTCAGTTGGCAGACCAAGAGCGACAGGGTGCAAGCATATGAATGACGAATGAGACGATGAAGGAACAGATAACCATGACGCATTCAGCGGGGGAAGATGGTCGTGTTGCTTGCAACTTTATAGCGGGCAATGCAATTGACTTGAAGATTAAACAATTCAATAACGAGACGAAGTAATGGAACAGCAACAAGTTGACGAATTAGGAAAGCAGATCGAGACCCTGTCAAATAATGAGAGGCAACTCCAGTTGACTGTGCGCCAGAAAGACGCGCAGATTCGGTCGTTGCTTGGGGCTGTTGAAAAAGCGCTTGAGCGCAAAGGGGCGGCTGCTGCGCAGTTGTTATATGACCTCGGAATTATGGTTGCCAGACGAAATGTGCCACATGGGCACACCCCGAGTACGACAGAAGAGTTTGAGATAGCTGAGCTGGAGGCGTATTTGAGTGGCGACTTCAAGCGATTCAAGGCGTACTTTTTTTACGGTGATATCGACTTTGTTCGGGCGCAGAAGATCCTTGCCGGCTTCAGGCTGAGTGATCAAGTGGAGAACACCGATCTGACAGCATTTCTTGAGGATCGATGGATTCCCTCGCCCTATACGGGCTACATGCTCACAGAGCGGAATTGTCCGGCAGTGCTTCGTCGATATGTTGCTCAGTACAAGGATGGAACACGGATTTCCGAGCCTGTTGCGCCACAGTTAAGCACTTTTTTAGGCGGTGAAAGCGATACCAAATGGAACTTGTTTGATTTGGAGGAGCGAGTCAATTCTGCCAAGTACTACACGCTTTATTGTTTGTTGATCGCAGCAATCAAGAAGAAGCAAGGTGTGGAAGATGACGGGGTTTCGCTGTACAACCGGAAAGTTTTTTTCAAGCACGAAATCAAGCCGTTGGTTTCGATAGTGATACCGGTTTACGGTAAATATCCATTACTGGCACAGACGTTAATCTCCATGCAGCGTGCCATCACACACGTGCCTTACGAAGTCATCGTTGTTGACGACTGTAGCCCGGACTTCGTGCCTGAACTGAAGGATTACTTTGATGGCGTGACGTACATCAAGAACCGTCGTAACCTGGGCTTTGGCGGTGCCTGCAATACGGGGGCCAACCGCGCGCGCGGAAAGTACGTTTACTTTTTGAACAGCGATGTCATTGTGACTAACCATTGGTTGGACAACCTGGTGAAGGTGTTCGACCGCTTGGAAAATGTTGGGGCCGTTGGCTCGAAACTGCTGTACCCGAATGGGCGCCTACAGGAAGCGGGCTGCATGTATTGGAAAGAGGGTAATGCGTGGAACTTCGGCCGCAACGACAACCCCGATAAGCTGGTTTTCAACTACACACGTGATGTGGATTACTGTTCAGCAGCCAGTCTGATGGTGCGCAGCGACATACTGAAGAAAATCAATGGCTTCGATCCGATCTACAAGCGCGCCTATGCTGAAGACAGCGACATGTGCTTCAAGATCAAGCATGAGTGCGGCGCCCGTGTGATCTATGAGCCGACAAGCGAGGTCATCCATCTTGAGGGCGGGACGAATGGTACTGATCTTTCGGCTGGCTTCAAGCAATACCAGATCGACAACCACAAGATATTTGTAGACCGGTGGCGCAAGAAGCTAGATCACAAGCCTTACGAAGATGAACTCTTTTTTGCCAAGGATGCAGACTTCAGCAAGCCGCGTGTACTGGTAATTGATCACTATATCCCGAAGGTGGACAGGGATACCGGTTCAAAAACTGTTTATGACTTCTGCAAAGAGTTGACGAAAGCCTGCGTTGTTAAATTCTGGCCAGACAATCTTTATATTGATAAAGAATACATAAATTACCTTCTGGAAATGGGTATCGAAGTATTTGCGGGGAATGACTACGCAAACAAATTTGAAGAGGTGATGCGCACCTCTGGTAAGTACTTTGATTATGTATTAATCAGTCGACCGCACATCGCCATCAAGTATTTCGATGTCATTCGAAAATATTCAAAGGCGAAGATTTATTACTACGGCCATGACCTTCATTTCGAACGGATGAATCGTGAAAATGAGCTTCTGGAGCAAAATGGTAAACCTCCAAAGCATGCTAGATCGACGATCAACGAAGTTCAGCGCTGGGAGTTCACCTGCTGGCAAAACTCGGACATGATTTTTTATCCAACAGAGAGGGAGTTGGAAATTATCAGAGTATTTGGTTTCAAGAATTGTGCAACCGTGCCAATTTTCTCAAAACCAAATCTCATTAATGACTTGAGTGCTGAAAAGCCAGAAACTGACATGCTGTTTGTTGGTGGTTTTGCGCACGAACCGAATATTGATGGCATCAAATGGTTCATTGATGGGCCATTAAAAAATCTCAGACTAAAGAAGAAAAAATTCAAAATTACTGTGTGTGGATCTTCAATGCCGGGGGCGTTAAAAGAATTGTTCACTCAGCAGAAAATTAATTTTGAGGAGAATGTGAGTAATGAACGTCTTGAGGAACTATACAAAAAAACGCGAATAGTAATTGCCCCTTTACGTTATGGATCAGGCTTGAAGGGGAAAGTCATCGAAGCAATGATGAACAAAAAGCCAGTTGTTTCAACAACCGTGGGCTTCGAGGGTTTGCCAGTGAACAAGGCGCATTGCAAAGACACGGTTAATAGCTTCACTCAGGAAATTTGTCAACTCCTGGAGGACACGAGTCATCTTGCAGCCTATATGAAAATTCAGGAAAAGATCGTCAAAGATTATTTTTCGTTGAATAATTTTGACAAAACAATCAAAGATTTTTTCACAAGGAGTTGATATGTTGATTTTTGATTTGGAAAAAAATGGTGGTTTGAAACAGATTCTTGGGCGAGGCTGGTCGGTTCCGGAGGCCAACATGTTTTGGAGCGACGGTTATTACTCTTCCCTCAACATACCGGTGGAAAGGCGTGACGCGGACATCAAGTTGAGTCTGCTCCTTGATCCCTATGTAAATAGATCTAGTACACGGGTGCAGAGGGTGGAAATTTATTGCTGGGGTCTAGCAGTCGGTTTCTTCGCGCTAAATAAGCATGAAATGACAACGCTGGAGGTCTTTATTCCGGCGTATGTGACAAATTTTGGGGTATTGAAGATCGATATTAAATGGCCGGATGCCAAGTCGCCCGCAGAGACTGGTGGCGTGGATAAGCGGATATTGGCGGCTGCCCTTCGACAGGTTTCAATAAATTAATTCGATCATTTTAATAATGACTTGAAAATAACTAATCGCATGATAATTTCATTCTCGAGAAAATTCATCTTTATACATATTCCGAAGAATATGGGAAGCTCTTTGCATTCTTTATTGGCCCCCCATCTGTCACCTGTTGATATGCAGTTGGGAGTTAGTGAGGTGGGGGAGGGAATCCAAGATCACTATAGAACGCACATAGGCTTGCATAAACATTCACTCGGATATGAGATTTCAGATGTGCTCGGAGAAAGTTTTTTTAAAACATTCAAAACTTTTGCTTGCATTCGTGAACCGATAGATCGTCTTCTCTCGGCATACTTCTTCCTGAAGAGCAAGGAAAATGATATTTGGTGGATCGGATCAGACGATGAGAAGTTTATGCGATCTATTTTTCAAATGAACAGTGTCGGTGATTTCTTGAGGAGTGGAATATGGCGACAGCCGAGAATTATTTCTAATATATTTTCACCTCAGGTTGATTTTGTTCGAAATGATTCTGGGGCGTGGCTCGTCGATTCGCTAATACTATTAGACCGTGCACAGAAAGATGTAGATGTCCTGTGTATTTCTTTGAATATTAACAGTTCAAGTATTCCTTTGTTTAATGAGACCGAGCGCAAATCCTCTGAGAATATTTCTTCGGAATTGTTGCAAGAGGTATTGGAATACTATCGCGATGATGTTCAGCTTTACTTGGCTCTCAAGAATGGTACTTCGCCGTTTTGCTTGACTGGGTGTGATGGTGACGTCTCTTGATTGGCAATTAAATAGGAATTGAGTAACTTCTCTTCATGGTGAAATTCTTCTGCAGAGGAGTAAATTCTCAATAAATAAAGGAAGTGAAATGATTGAGCGTGCAGTTTTATTTACGGGGCTTGTCAGAAATGAAGACAAGTTTCTTGATTTTCTAAACCTGTTTGAAAAAAGCAGTCTGGAAAATCGACCGCCAATATATTTTTCAACTTGGGTTGGCGAGGTGGCCAAGTACCCAGCAATTTCTGAAAAGCTCAAGAACCTGGGCGCTGTCATTTTGGAGCAAAAGCAGCCTGATCTTGTGCTCCCAGGCCATGTTTTGCATCAAGTTGCTGCATTGGATTTTGCGCTTAGCATTATTGGGCGTGATGTTTTTGTGTACAAGAGTCGCCCTGATTTTGTTGATTTTGGTACGTATAAATCTTTTATGGCATTAGAGCCCATTCCGGTTCTTGAAAAATATTTTGAAGAAATTGCGCCAACAAACAAGATACACGTATTAGGTTTTTTTGCTGCGCATCCATTTTATATAAATGACATCACATACTGTGGTGTTGCTCGCGACCTCTTAAGAATTACGGATCTTCCTTTTACTGCGATGAGTCGATATCACCGGGTTGCACCAGAGCAGTTGATCTGGGGTGGGAGTGCTATGGGCCGGGTTCGTATTTTTGACCGCTATTTCCGAAGCAACACGGGATTAATTTTTGATGATGAAACAAAGGTGAGGGCGAACATTGAAATTCTTAAAAAATCAGCATGTTATGTGTACGCCCTAGCTGCATATTTCATGATATTGGACGCACATTTTGCGGCGCTTCACCTGGTTTCTGATAGTGACGTAGAGTTTCTTAAAGAAATATCTTTGGATGATTTGCTCTGGGGGCGTGTGGATAACCCCAGTATTGTTTTGCATCCGACAGCGTATACGAATTCTGTAAGGCGGGTAGGTTTGGTGAAAAATATACTGGCTGGAGAATTTAAAAATTCTCCTTTTGGGGAAAGGTTTTTAGAAGCAATTGATGTGCTTCAGTCTGCGGAGCGGGCCAGTGACTATCTTACAGATGAAATAGAAAATTCGGCTTTGGCCTATGGCGATGCTGTTAAGGAAATTGGCATTCATGGATCTAAAGCCATTTGTCGACGACAAGAGAAATTAATATTGGAAGGTGCGGGGCCAGGCTGGAATCAGCAACAGACGGGAACTCCGTTGACAGAGAAGCTTGAAGGCGAAGTTAATTATTTGAGGCGTGTCAATAATGATCTGCAGGAAAGATTGCGAAAGGCCTCATTGTGAAAGTGATTGCACATAGGGGATTCTGGAAGAAACCAGAAGAAAAAAATTCGCTCTTGGCGTTTGAGCGTGCGCTTGACCATGGGTATGGGATAGAAACCGACTTTCGGGATGCTAATGGTGTATTGGTGATTTCCCATGACCCACCCGTTAATGCTGCAATTTTGGCCCATGATTTCTTTGCGTTGTGTCAGTCTCATCCCGTTTCGGCGCCGCACGCCATTAATATCAAGGCCGATGGACTGCATGCCCTGATGCGTAATAGTTTGAAAGACTGGAGCCTCGACAGTTATTTCGTATTTGACATGTCAGTACCTGACTCGCTTGGATACCTGAAGAATGGTTCTCCGGTCTTTATGCGCTGCAGTGAGTACGAAGTACCGGCTCAAGAGTTATTGCATCAAGCCGGGGGAATTTGGCTTGATGCGTTTGAACGCGAATGGTACGAGTCTGACTTTGTCAATCGCTTTATTGCGATGGATAAAGCCGTCTGCATTGTCTCCCCCGAACTGCACAAGCGGCCACATCTCGCCCACTGGGCGCGCCTGAGAGACTGGGGCTTTCACCTCAAAGAGGGAGCCATGCTGTGCACAGATTTTCCTTCAGAGGCAGAGGAGTTTTTCCGTGAATGAATCGATCAAAGCCATCATTTTTGATATGGACGGCGTTCTCATTGATGCCAAGGAATGGCATTACGACGCACTGAACCGGGCTCTGGGCCTGTTCGGCATGGAAATCAGCAAATACGACCATCTGGTGACTTACGATGGCCTGCCCACCCGGAAAAAACTGGAGATGCTCTCGCGCGAGCGTGGCCTGCCGGTGGCCTTGCATGCTTTCATCAATGACATGAAGCAGGAATACACGATGGAACTGACTTATGCCAAATGCAAGCCAATGTTCCATCACCACTACGCCCTGTCAAAGCTGAAGGCGCAAGGCTATCGCTTGGCTTTGTGCTCCAACTCCATCCGGAACACGATCGAAGCCATGCTGAACAAGGCGGACCTGATGCGCTACATGGAGTTCTATCTTTCAAACCAGGATGTGACCAAGTCCAAGCCTGACCCGGAAATCTATACCAAGGCGATTGAGCGCATGGGGCTCACGCCTCAGGAGTGCCTGGTGGTTGAAGACAACCCGAATGGCATCAAGGCGGCGCAAGACTCGGGGGCTCATGTCTTGATCGTGAATGCCACAACCGATGTCAATTACGCCAATATCATGAACCGGATTAACCAGCTGGAGTCGGCCCATGCTTAATATCCTCATTCCGCTTGCGGGGCCAACGCCGTTTTTCGACAGCAGTGAGTATCCATTCCCCAAGCCGTTGATCGAGATTCGCGGCTTGCCGATGATCGAACACCTCATAGCCAACCTGAAATCAATCGAGGCAGAGAAACGTTTTATCTTCTTGCTGCGCGACGACGACTGTTCCCGCTTTCACCTGGATGAGACTGTGCGCTTGCTCGCCGGTGAAGATTCGATCATCTTGAGAGTCAAGGGTGAAACCAAAGGCGCCGTGTGCAGTTCATTGCTGGCGATCGACTACATCGACAACGATGAGCCACTGGTGATCTCAAATGGTGACCAACTGTTCGCGAAGGGACTTTCAGAGAGAATTCTTGATCTGTGCCGCGATGATGGCGACGGGGGCTGTGTGGTGTTTGGGTCTGTGCATCCGCGCTGGTCGTATGTGCGACTGGAGAACGACCACCAAATTGTGGAGGCATCGGAAAAGCGACCGATCAGCAAGAACGCGATTGCCGGTGTTTATGTGTTCCGGCGCGGCAGCGATTTTGTCCAGGGCGCGAAAGAGGCCATTCGCAAAGACGCCAGTGTGGGGGGCTCATATTTTGTTTCGGCCGTGTTCAACGAACTGATTCTGCTGAACCGTACCTTGCGCGCTGTGGCTGTCCCGAACGAAGATTACGTCACGTTCTATTCTCCGCAGAAGATTTCGGAGTACGAGGCCTTGGGCCGTTGAGCCGGCGGCAAGCCTGGTTTGATGCGGATGATCGATGTTGAGATAACAACGGGAAGACAGCATGAAAGTTGCAAAACTGGACGACATGGTGAGAGGGTGGTTTGTTGGTGACTTCAGCCCGACGACATTTGCGACCCAGGATGTGGAGGTGGGGGTCAAGCGTTATGTCGCAGGTGAATCCGAGGCCCGGCACTATCACAAGGTGGCCACTGAAGTCACGCTCATTCTGTCCGGTCATGTGCGCATGAATGGCGTGGAATACCGCACGGGTGACATCATCACCATCGCTCCCAACGAGAGCGCCGACTTCGAAGTGATTGAAGACACTGTGACAGTGGTCGTCAAACTGCCCGGTGCGTTGAACGACAAGTACCTGGGAGAACCTTGATGTTGAATATTGTGATACCGATGGCTGGGCATGGCAGCCGTTTTGCCAAGGCAGGCTATACCGATCCCAAGCCTTTGATACCGGTTCACGGCAAACCGATGATTGAAGTGGTCATCGATAACTTGCGCCCGGCCCAGGATCATTGCTTCACATTCATTTGCCAGCAGCAGCACCTCGAGCAATATGGTCTGGGTGAGCGTTTGCAGTTACTGGCGCCGGGGTGTCATGTGATTCCGGTTTCGCAAGTGACGGAAGGGGCTGCGTGCACCGTGCTGCTGGCCAAGGACATCATCAACACATCTGCGCCGTTGATGATCGCCAACTGCGACCAGTATGTGGATGTTTCCATCGACCAGTATCTGAGCCGCATGGAAACTCAGAACCTTGATGGCTTGATCATGACCATGACGGCCAATGACCCGAAGTGGTCATTTGTGCGGCTGAATGATCAGGGGCTGGTCACCGAAGTGGTTGAGAAGAAGGTGGTGTCGAACGAAGCGACGGTTGGCATCTATAACTATCGAAGCGGTGCGGCATTCGTGGCAGCGGCCGAGGCCATGATTGGCAAGAACCTGCGTGTCAACAATGAGTTTTATGTGGCACCGGCCTACAACGAAATGATTGCGGCAGGAGATCGAGTTGGCATTTTCAACATCGGGTCAGACCGTACCGGCATGTATGGACTGGGCGTCCCCGAAGATCTGAATTTCTTCCTGCAACTTCCTGCCTTCGAACGGAGGATCAAAACGCGGGGCTGATCTGTAGTCCTGACAGCTAACTGAAACCCTGAAATCAAGGGAGATTTTTCGAGGAAACTGTGAGGTACCCCATGTCGAGCTTGTGTCAGGCCTTGTTGGCGCTTAGACGGCTGGTCGTTGGCCTTGCCTTATGTTCTTTATTCCCCCCCGTCATGGCGGACATGCCTGCTGTGGGGGTGAACAAGTTTGAACTCCTCTTGCAGTACCTTGGGCGTGCATCCAACGGAGATGGAACACGTGCCTACGCGCATGTAACGATGGCGATGGCGCGCAAGGCACTTGACGACGCAAAAGACATCGGTGTGCCGTTTGTTCGAGTTTCGGTTTCTGGTTTTGCACCTTCCGATCTTGAGCAGTCGGGGGATCTTGCTCTATGGCGTCGCAACCCGGATACGTATTGGCTGGCTGTAGACTTGATGATGGCCGATTTGGATACGCATGGCATCCGGCTTGTGCCTGTATTTCTCTGGAATCCTGTTCAGTTTCCGGCTATGACTGGTGAGAACGTTGCCCAAATGGTAACGGAGCCGGACTCAAAAGCATGGCATTTACTTTCGCGTTATGTCACAGAATTCGTGACTCGTTACCGAATGCGGCCTACCATTTTGTTCTATGAACTGACTAACGAGTTCAATCTCTGGGCCGATCTGGATCATGTGCAGCGTTGCCATCAACGTAAGGCGTCGGCGCACCATTGCGCGGTGATGGGTAACTTCACGACAGACCAGATGATTGCTTTTTCCGACAGGTTTGTTAATCAGTTGCGTGCCCTGGATCCAGGGAGACTTGTGAGTTCAGGATATTCGATCCCGCGCGCGGCAGCTGGGCATCTCCGAGCAAAGCCGGAGTGGACGGTCGGTGGCGCTGATTGGACCCGTGATTCACAACACATGTTCACTCAGCAATTGCTGGATCTGCATCGGCATTTGGACATCATTTCAATTCATCTGTATGACGATCCAGACAATATTCGCTTCGGTGTCCCGGATGCTGCCGGCTTGCTGGATGTCGTCAAAGATGTCAGTGATGTGGCGGGTAAACCATTGTTTGTCGGTGAGTTCGGGGACGGCTTAGCTGCTGAAGACTCTGATCAGTCTCATTCGAGCAAAACGTTGCGGCGCATCGTTGATCGAAAAGTCCCTTATAGCGCGGTCTGGGCTTGGCAGTTTTACCAAACAAGTCCTTATGAAACACGTAATAGTGAAGCAACTGCCTCAAGCATTGAGCCAGGGGCTGGAAATCGATTGATCGGGCAGATTCAGCAGGCCAACGCTGTACCTGGTGGTTCCACCGTCCATCCTGTTGGAATAGAACGCGACCGTCAGGTGCCGCGTGTGATCTTGACATGGCCTCTTCCTTGTGCAGTTCTGCAGCCTCGACAATTGCTGCACGCAGTAGCTAGTGATAACGACGGTGTTGTGTCTGGCGTCGAGTTCTTGATTGATGGCAGGAGTGTCGCTATCGATGTCCAATATCCTTATCGCGTTATCTTGGATGTATCGACGCTTAAGGATGGCGAGCATACATTGACAGCCCGAGCGCGCGATCCGGCAGGAAATTTCGCAGAGTACGACACAAGGGTTTTCGCCGGCAGACCCATTCAGCGCAACCAATGCTTGGCGGGTAATTGATGGCCATATACGCCAACACCTTCATAACAGTAAACATCCGTACCGCAATCAGTGGCCTGTGTTCCGTGTACTTTATGGCAATCAGCCGCCCGCAATTATCCAAGACGTCGAGCTAGTTAGTAGATTTATTTGAGGCGCCACGGGTTTCCTGGATAGTCTGGAATCTCATTGAATTATTCAACTAACCAGGGAGGGTTTTTTTCAATCCCAGTATCCTTGCTACGAAGGGTTACTTCTATGTAAATCTGTCTGCCAAACGGCTGGCAACCCTTGTGTTCAAGATGATTAATTGTCGAATTAATGTCAAAAAACGGAATCTTTGATTTTGAATTTTCTATTAACTTACTGCAATAAATTATTTCCTCGAAAACATCTCGATCATGTGTTACGACTTCAGATTTCGTTACGCTAAAATCTTTCGATATTTCATTGAAATAGTAGTTGAGTTCTGGTAAGGAGAACTCTTTCCAGTGATGTCCATATGTGCCCGCCATAAATATTTCACGTACAGGAATGCCAAAGCAGGCGGCATTTTGGAGTTCAATAAGATTGTGTATTACGGAATTATAGTAAACGCTATTTGGTGTGGATATAAATATCTTTCCATTGGGTTTTAGAGTGCGATAAATTTCTTTCCACATAACCAATGGGTTGAATGCGAGGTGCTCAATAATTTCGGCCATGAGTATCGCATCAAGCGACTCGTCTGGAATGTCTTTTAGTCCTTGTGCTAAATCTAGTCGCGTATACTGAATTAATTCAATAGAGAGCTCATCAGCAATGGCCTTTGTGGCGCTATGCCGAAGAGTGTTTGGGGCATCTGCGCCTGTTACTTTATATCCATTTTGGATAAGAAAATAGGCTTGATGAAGCCAGTGACATCCAATATCTAAAATATGTGACCCGGCAGGGCATGATGATTTAATAAAGTTAGCTGTATACAGAAATCTTTTATAATGTGACGATAAGTATGATGTATCTGTTCCGCCATGAGATTGAAACCAATCAATGACGTATTGAAGGTTCGTTTCTTTGCGAGTATCATTTATCATTTAAGTCCTCGTATATAAAAAATGCCTCGCTTGCCTGATTTTCTGCTTATCTTTTGGCATGGGGGTAAATAAAATCCCAATTTATTTCTTTGGGTAAATATTTTTTAGGTTAAAAATATTTATACGTATCAAATATTCCTTTTTTTCTGGCGTATCCCTATCTAAGGGTGGCAAGAGTATTGGCCTACATAGGGACGAGGGGCATCGAGAGCAATAAGAGGCCGCATAGTCAGAGCTTGTGCGCCATCTGCGCAATCTTTCTAAATACGAAAAGAAACGGTCTCAACTTGAGAGGCGCTGTCCTCACAAGTTCATTTGTCGTGAAGCCTGGATGCTGCGGACTTGTTAAATTACAACAATTCAATCTGCGCTCTTGCGAAGTCCTCAGGAATACCAATGTCTATGAACTGTCCCTCAGTGACAAATAAGTCAAACGGTGTCTGGTTGACTGCCTTGTTCAGGAAATCCGTCTCCAAAGAAAAAGGCTGATTGAGTGGAAAACCGTCCAGTTGCTGGTTATTCAATACATAGCAACCAGCATTGATCATGCCGGGACCTGAAGTCCCTTTTTCGACAAAGCCGATAACCCGGTTGGGTGCGGTAACCAATCGCCCATAACGAGCTGTATCCGAGACTTCCCGGCCTACGATGATCGGTTTATGGTTCAGTTGCCACAGTTTCTCGACCGCATCGGTTTCCAAATCAAGAAACGTATCACCATTGAAAACAAATGTGTGATCGTTTTCGCATTGCTCCATAGCCAGACGAACGGCGCCACCAGTGCCCAGCGGCTTGTCTTCAATGACATAGGTGATTTGCATGCCGTGATAATTGCTACCAAAGTGCGTAGTTATTTTTTCGGCCATGAAGCCGAGGGAAAGCACTATTCGATTGAAGCCCTTGCTGGCCAGTGAATCGAGCAAGATTTCAAGGAAAGGGCGCCCTGCAATCGGGGCCATAGGCTTGGGCTGGTCCGGTACTACTTGACGCAAGCGGGTGCCAAACCCCCCAGCTAGAACAATGGCTTCCATCAGTTCTCAGCCTTGAAAAGGGCATTTTCGACGCAGCCGCACAGAATATGGCCAAGCACCAAATGACCTTCCTGTATTTTTGGGGTGTCGCTGGAGGGGACTTCCAGCAAATGATTGCACAATTCTCGCATTGGTCCGCCACGATTACCTGTGAGCCCTATGCACACCAATCCTCGGGACCGAGCTTCCTCAAAAGCCCGCAAGATGTTGGCTGATTTCCCGGAAGTAGAGTAGCCAATGAATATGTCTCCTTCGTTGCCATGCGCCTGCACTTGCCGTGCAAAGAGCTTTTCATACCCGTAATCATTGCCGATGGCGGTGAGAATGGATGTGTCGGTTGTCAATGCAATGGCAGGCAGCCCGGGTCTGTCAAAGGCAAATCGGCTGACAAATTCCCCGGCAATGTGCTGGGCGTCGGCAGCACTGCCGCCATTGCCCGCCAGCAAAATCTTTCTGCCGCGTTTCATGGAGTCAATGCAAGCCTGCGCGGCAGCATCTACTTTTTCTAGCAGTACATCATCAGCCAGCATGGCAGCCATGACTCTTTGAGCCTCAGAAATTTGTGCTGAGATATAGTTTTTCATCGCACTCTCCATGCTTGCGTGCCATTTTTGGTGAAGTGACAGTTACTAACTTGCCCTTCGAATTGCTTCAAGGTTCTGACGACATTCATCCGGCTCTCTGTGGGTACGAAGAACATCATGAAGCCGCCGCCACCAGCGCCAGACACTTTGCCTGCAATGGAGCCGGCTTGAGAGGCTGCGTTGTAGATGTCTTCAATAAGTGGGTTGGACACCGTTTTGGCGGAGCGCTTTTTGCTCTCCCAACTAGCCCGCATGGAGTCCACAATTCCCTCAAAGTCCCCTTTAAGCAGGCACTCTTTCATGATCATGGCTTCTCGTTTGAGGCCATGCATTGCCTCCAATGCGTCTACTGAGCCGGCAGTCACGTTGTTGGCTTGATCGGAAATAATTCGCGCAGACTCACGCGAAACACCGGTGTAGAACAAAACGAGTGAAGCTTCTAGTTCGCAAATAATCCAGTTTTTGATCCGTAACGGGTTGATTACGGCTCTGTCGTCGGCATAAAACTCCATGAAGTTAAAGCCACCAAAAGTCGCTGAGTATTGGTCTTGGCGACCGCCCTGCAGACCGCAATCTAGGCGCTCAATTTTGTAGGCCAACTGGGCAATGGTGTAGTCGTCCATTGGCAGGTTCAGCAATTCGCCAAAAGCGCGGATCATCACAACGACCAGTGTGGACGATGAGCCCAGGCCTGAGCCAGCGGGTGCATCGCAGAAGGTACTGAGTTCCAAGGGGATGGGGTCGCCGTTGTTGTAGTGCCGGATCATGTGGTTGTATACGGCCTTATGTAGATTAAGTTTGCCGTTCAATGCCAGTGGCTCGAGCGTAGGCAGTACCTCTTGAGTTTGCTGATCAGATGCAATAAACCGCACTTGCGGCTCGTTTAATATTTTGATGACGGCATAGGCATACCGGTCAATGGTGGCATTGAGTACATAGCCGCCGTGTGTGTCGCAGTAAGGTGAAACATCGGTGCCGCCTCCTGCCAGACCTAAGCGCAAAGGCGCACGAGCTCTAACCAGCATACTTCCCCCCCCCCCTCTTTACTGTTATTAACTATCGGACTTTGCAGTCGAACGGGCTTGATCGGCTTGATCTGGACACGTAATTGGGTTGCCTTTTTACGAAATGTTACAAGTTTGGGCGGTGTCTAGCAAGTTGGGGTGATTACCGACAAAGTCGGGGGGGCACAACGGAACGTAAGTATGGTGTTGTTGTCTAGGCCAACGTCTTTGCTCCAACGAGCAGTAGCACAATGCCCAATGCAATCTGCAGCCAGCGCGCGGCAAACCTTCTTGCAATAAAGCTGCCCGCAATGACCGCCGGTACTGAACCAGCGAGCAGGCTGACCAGCATTTGCCAATCCACCATGCCAGCCAGCAGGTAACCCGTGCCCGCGACCACGGCCAGCGGGATGGCGTGCACGATGTCGGTGGCGACCAGGGTGTGCGGGTTCATGCGTAGCGGGTAGAGGTAGAGCAGCATCACGCTGCCCAGGGCGCCAGCGCCAACGGAGGTGAGGGCGACACAAACACCGAGCACGGCGCCGGCGGTTACGGTCAAGGCGGGTTGCATGGCCTTGAAGTTCTCGGGCTTTCCCAGGCGGCGTGTACGGGCGGCTTGCTGCAGCCAGGGGGCCAGCAACAGGCCTGCGGCTGTGATCAGCACCACCACGCCGATGGCCTGGGTCAGCCAGCTAAGCTTTTGAACCTTGGCGCCGAAGCTGATCAGCACCACCACCAGCAAGGCCGTGGGCAGGCTGCCCCACCAAAGCCGCTTTACCACCAGCCAGTCCACCTTGCCGGCGCCGTGGTGAATGCGCGCCGCCACCAGCTTGGTGGTAGCGGCAAACCACAGGTCGGTGGCAATGGCGGTGGCCGGCGCCACGCCGAAGAAGAACAGCAGGATTGGCGTCATCAGCGCGCCGCCGCCCACACCGGTGAGTCCGACGACAAAGCCGGTCAGTGCGCCCGCCAGTGCGTAGCTGCCGTCGATCATGCCGGCCTCATGAAACTGGAGAAAGGTGCAGAGGCGGCAACAAAGTGGGGGTTGAGCAGTTCAGGCTTGCCGTAGCGCAGCGGCGCGCCGTCGAGCCCCAAAACGCAGCCGCCGGCGGCTTCCACAATGGCCTGGGCGGCGGCGGTGTCCCATTCGCAAGTCGGCCCCAGGCGCGGATAGACATCGGCGCTGCCTTCGGCCACGCGACAGAACTTGAGCGAGCTGCCGGCCTGTACCAGGGCATGTGGGCCGAGGCGCTCGATGAAGGCCACCGTCTCGGCGTTCATATGGCTTTTGCTGGCGACCACGCGCAGCGGCTGTTGTCGAGGCTGTTTGTCGGCTAAAGCCACCTGAATGGGGTCAATGTGCTGGTTGACGCTGCGGTATGCACCGATGCCCAGGCCGCCCCAGTAGGTTTGCGCCAGCGCCGGGGCCAGCACCACGCCATAGATGGCGACGCCGTCCTGAACCAGGGCGATGTTGACGGTGAACTCGTCATTGCGGGCCAGGAACTCCTTGGTGCCGTCCAGCGGGTCGATCAACCAGAACTGGCCTGTGGGCAGCCGGTGGCGTTGGGAAGCGTCGTCTTCTTCCGACACCACGGGGATGTGGGGGGTGAGGGCGGCCAGTCCGCGGGCGATGAGCTGATGCGCCAGCAGATCGGCCTTGGTCAGGGGGCTGCCGTCATCCTTGTGGCTCACCTGTGCTGCTCCGGTGCCTGCGGCGCCCGCTTGCATTTCGGCATAGACGCCCATGATGGCTGCGCCGGCCTGGCTGGCTATTTCAAGCACCTGGGAAACCATCGTCGCGCTGATTTCGGTTTGACGCATTTTGTAAAAAATTAAAAGTAATTTCCCAAATGCTAGCATTTGGATTAAAAATGGCAACTAGTTTATTTTCAGTCGCAAACTGCGACAGACTGGAGTGCCCATGTCCGTGTCCAAGCTTCTCGGCTTAGATGTCCCCCAGGTGTGGGATGTCGATCTCGCCTTCCAGCACCTGAATACCTTGGGCGAGGCCGAGACCAAGCGCACGGCTGAGCGGCGTTTGCAGAAGCTGGCTTTTTTGCCGGATGAGCTCAAGCCCGAAACCCTGGAGGATGAACTGGAGCGCAAGCTCATTGCGTCCGTGCTGCATTGGGAACTGGAGCAGGCGCGCAGCAAACGCAAGCTGGTCTTGTTTGCCCAATTGCACCCCATGCCGGGAGGGCAGGCCTGTCTGCATGCCAATGACGCGCGCGGGGCGCGCTATTGGGTGCCCTTGGGCAAAGGGGTGGTCAAGCCCCAGCAGGTGGCGGCAGCACTTGGGGCGCTGCAAGCGCATATTGCCAAGGAGGTGCTGGTCTTGCCGCATGGCCGTTTGGTGCCGTTGTGCCGCCAGGCGCTGGACTTGCCCGCGGTCAGCCTGCTGGCGTATCCGCCGGTGCTCGACCTGACGGCGCAGATCAAGCGGGCGAAAGCCGCCAAAACCGGCAGCACGCCGCATCTGCGGCATCTGGAGGCCGAGGGCATCCACATCATTCGTGAAGCGGTGGCCGAAGCCGACAACCCGGCCATGCTGTATTCGGTGGGCAAAGACAGTTCGGTCATGCTGCACTTGGCGCGCAAGGCTTTTTACCCGGCGCCGCCGCCGTTTCCGCTGCTGCATGTGGACACGCGCTGGAAGTTTCAGGAGATGTACCTGTTTCGCGACCACATGGCGCGTGAGAGCGGCATGGATCTGCTGGTGCACATCAATCCGGAGGCCATTGAAAAGAACATCAACCCCTTCGACCATGGCTCGGCCCTGCACACCGACATCACCAAGACCGAGGGCCTGAAGCAGGCGCTGGACAAGTACAAGTTCGATGTGGTGTTTGGCGGGGCGCGGCGCGATGAGGAGAAGTCGCGCGCCAAGGAGCGTATTTTTTCCTTCCGCACCCAGACCCACCGCTGGGACCCGAAGAACCAGCGCCCGGAGCTCTGGAACCTGTACAACACGCGCAAGAGCAAGGGCGAGAGCATTCGCGTGTTTCCGCTCTCCAACTGGACCGAGCTCGATATCTGGCAATACATCTACCAGGAGAAGATTCCGGTGGTGCCGCTGTACTTTGCCAAGGAGCGGCCGGTGGTGGTGCGCGACGGCATGATCCTGATGGTGGATGACGAGCGCTTTCGCCTGCTGCCGGGGGAGACGATCCAGGCCCGGGAGGTGCGTTTCCGTACCCTGGGCTGCTACCCGCTCACCGGCGCCATCGAGTCCGACGCCAAGACGCTGCCGGACATCATCATGGAGCTGATCAACGCGCGCAGCTCCGAGCGCCAGGGACGCGCCATTGATGCCGATGCCTCGGCCAGCATGGAAAAGAAGAAACAGGAGGGCTACTTCTGATGGCACGCAAACCCAAAGCTCAAACGGCCGCCGCCCAATTCACGCTCAGGGTGGCGGAAACACCGCCGGCGTCGATCGAGGAATTCCTGCTGCAGCAGCAAAAGCAGGATCTGCTGCGCTTCATCACCTGCGGCAGTGTGGACGACGGCAAAAGCACGCTGATCGGCCGCCTGCTGTGGGAGGCGCTGCAGCTGTTTGACGACCAGCTCGCCACGCTGAAAAGCGAGTCCAAAAAATTCGGCACCCAGGGCGAGGACATCGATTTCGCCCTGCTGGTGGACGGGCTGGCCGCCGAGCGCGAGCAGGGCATCACCATCGATGTGGCTTACCGCTTCTTCGCCACCAGCCGGCGCAAGTTCATCGTGGCCGACACGCCGGGCCACGAGCAGTACACCCGCAACATGGTGACCGGTGCTTCCACCGCCGATGTGGCGGTGCTGCTGGTGGATGCGCGCCAGGGCATCCTGACGCAAACGCGCCGCCACGCCTATCTGGTGTCATTGATGGGCATCCGGCATGTGGTGCTGGCGGTCAACAAGATGGACCTGGTGGGTTTTGATGTCGCGACGTTTGAGCGCATCCATGAGACCTTCCGCCAGTTTGCGAGCACGCTGGGGTTCGAGAGCATCACCGCCATTCCCTTGTCGGCGCTCAAGGGCGACAACATGACCCAGCGCTCGGCGCAGACCCCGTGGTACGGCGGCCCCACCCTCATGGGCTATCTGGAAACCATTGAGGTCAAGCCGCGCAGCAGCGACAAACTGGTGTTTCCGATTCAGTGGGTGAACCGGCCAGACTCAACATTCCGTGGCTTCAGCGGCGGCGTGGTCAGCGGGCAGGTCAAGGTGGGGGATGAAATTCGCGTCACCGCTTCCGGCCAGACCGCCAGGGTGGCCGAGATCGTCACCATGGATGGCCCGCTGGCGGCGGCGGGGATCGATCAGGCCGTGACCCTGCGGCTGGACCGTGAAATTGATGCGTCGCGCGGCGACGTCCTGTCCCTGAGTCAGAACCCGCTTGAGATGACGGACCAGTTTGAAACCACGCTGGTCTGGATGCACGAGGATGCCGGTCTGATCGGGCGCAGCTACGACATCAAACTGGCGACCCAATGGGCCTCGGCCTCCATCACCAGTATCCGGCACCGGGTCAATGTCAACACCCTGGCGTACGAGCCCAGTAAAAAACTGGAACTCAACGACATCTGTGTCTGCAACATCGCGACCAGCAAGCCCCTGGTATTTGACAGTTACCAAAATTCGCAAACGCTGGGCAGCTTCATCCTGGTCGACCGCTTCACGCACGCCACCGTGGCGGCGGGCATGATCCATCACAGCCTGCGCCGCGCGCAAAACGTACACAAGCAGGCGATGACGATCACCCGGCAGGAGCGGGAAAAGCTCAACGGACACAAGGGCCGGGTAATCTGGTTTACCGGGCTGTCCGGTTCCGGCAAATCGACGCTGGCCAATGCACTGGAGGTGGCGCTGCATGCGCGGGGGCAGCGCACCTACATCCTGGATGGCGACAATGTGCGCCAGGGCTTGAACAAGGACCTGGGCTTTACCGAAGCCGACCGCGTGGAGAACATCCGCCGCATTGCCGAAGTGGCCAAACTGATGATGGATGCGGGCCTGGTGGTCATGACGGCCTTTATCTCACCGTATCGCCGTGAACGCGAGATGGCGCGCGAACTGATCGGCGCGGACAACTTCATCGAGGTCTACGTCAACACGCCGCTGGAGGTGTGCGAACAGCGCGATGTCAAAGGCTTGTACAAGAAGGCGCGCAAAGGCTTGCTGCCCAACTTCACCGGGGTGAACAGTCCGTACGAGATTCCGATGCAGCCGGACCTTGAATTGAAAGGCGGCGAGGGCGATATCAAAGACAATATCGAGCTGTTGATCAAGCACATGAATTGAACCCATGAAAATCGCCATCGCCGGTACCGGCTACGTCGGCCTGTCCAACGCCATTTTGCTGGCCCAGCAGCATGAGGTGGTGGCGTTCGACATCGTGCCGGCCAAGGTGGAGATGCTCAACCGCAAGCAGTCGCCGATTGAAGACGCCGAGATCGTCGAGTATCTGCAACACAAGCCGCTCAAGCTGCGCGCCACGCTGGACAAGGCCGAGGCCTACCAGGGCGCGGACTTTGTGGTGATCGCCACGCCGACGGACTATGACCCGCAAACCAATTACTTCAACACCGGCTCGGTGGAGGCGGTGATTCGCGATGTGATGGCCCTCAACCCGCAGGCGGTGATGGTGCTGAAGTCCACCGTGCCGGTGGGCTTCACCGTCAAGATGCGCGAGAAGTACGGTTGCGAGAACCTGCTGTTCTCGCCCGAGTTCCTGCGCGAGGGGCGGGCGCTGTATGACAACCTGTACCCTTCACGCATCGTGGTGGGTGAGCGCTCCGAGCGCGGCCAGCGCTTTGCGGACCTGCTGCGCGAAGGGGCGCTGAAACCGGATATTCCGGTGCTCTTGACCGACAGCAGCGAGGCCGAGGCCATCAAGCTGTTTGCCAACACCTACCTGGCCATGCGGGTCGCCTTCTTCAACGAACTCGACAGCTATGCGGCTTCGCTGGGGCTGGATCCGCGGCAGATCATTGAAGGCATAGGCCTGGATCCGCGCATCGGCAGTCACTACAACAACCCCTCTTTTGGTTATGGCGGTTTTTGTCTGCCCAAGGACACCAAGCAATTGCTGGCCAATTACCAGGGCGTGCCGCAAAACCTGATTCGCGCGGTGGTGGATGCCAACAGCACCCGCAAGGATTTTGTCGCCGCCGATATCCTGAAGCGCAATCCCGCTGTCGTTGGCATTTACCGCCTGATCATGAAGACCGGTTCCGACAACTTTCGCGCCAGCAGCGTGCAGGGCATCATGAAGCGCCTCAAGGCCAAGGGGGTGGAAGTGATCGTGTACGAGCCGGTGCTGACCGAGCCCGAGTTTTACGGTTCGCGCGTGGTGCGTGATCTGGCGGATTTCAAGCGGCAGGCCGATGTGATCGTGGCCAATCGCAGGACGGCTGACCTGAGCGATGTGGTGGACAAGGTGTATACCCGGGACCTGTTCGGTCAGGATTGAACAGACCCTAATTTACTCAGAAATTCTTATGCACATTCTTGTCACCGGCGGTGCCGGCTATATCGGCTCCCACACCTGCCTGCAGCTATTGGCGCGGGGTGATCAGGTGACGGTGTTCGACAACCTGTCCAACAGTTCGCCCGTGGCGCTGGCGCGCGTGGCGCAGCTAGCGGGACAGGCGGTGGATTTCGTGCAGGGCGACATTCGCGATGCGGCGGCGCTAAAGGCGCTTTTTGCCCAACATCAATTTGATGGCGTGATTCATTTCGCCGGCCTGAAGGCGGTGGGTGAATCGGTTGAGCAGCCACTGCGCTATTTTGAAAACAATGTGGCCGGTTCACTGACGCTGCTGCAGGCGATGGGACAGGCCGGCTGCAAGACCATCGTATTTTCCTCATCGGCCACCGTCTATGGCGATCCGCAAACGCTGCCGCTGACAGAAGATGCGCCGTTGAGCGCCACCAACCCCTATGGGCGCAGCAAGTTGATGGTGGAGCAAATCCTGGCCGATTTGTATGTGTCCGATCCGACCTGGCGGATTGCACGCTTGCGTTATTTCAACCCGGTGGGGGCACACCCGAGCGGACTGATCGGGGAAGACCCGCGCGGCATACCGAACAACCTGATGCCCTACATCAGCCAGGTTGCTGGGGGCACGCTTGAGCGTCTGGCCGTTTTTGGCAAGGACTATCCCACACCCGATGGCACCGGCGTGCGCGACTACATCCATGTGATGGACTTGGCGCAAGGGCATTTGGCGGCACTGGCCTACCTGGATGCCCACGCGGGCGGCACACTGCTGACGACTAACCTGGGAACAGGGCATGGCATTTCTGTGCTGGAAATGGTGGCGGCGTTTGAGCGGGCCAGCGGCAAGCCGATACCCTATACGTTCGTGGCCCGGCGCCCGGGCGATGTGGCCAGCTGCTATGCCGATACCTCCTTGGCCGAACGCTTGTTGGGCTGGAAGGCGCGCTTGGACGTGGATGACATGTGTGCACATGCCTGGCGCTGGCAAGTTGCCAACCCGAATGGTTATGGCGCATAAAAGCGCCTTGTTCGGCTTTGCATGCCGCTGGTCGCTGGGGGCCTACGGCTAGAATGAAAATGCAGGATTGTCTTGCAGCCCACCTCTTCGCCCAACCATCGTGATCCTGTCGTTATTCAGAAAGAAAGCCAGTTCTCCCGAGGCATCCGCGCCAGCTGAAGCGCCCCGGCCTGAGGAGGATCCGGACGTTTCGGTGGTGGACCCGGCGACGATTGCCGGGATTCTTGAAGACTTCGTCAAAACCCGCAGCAAGCTCACCGCGCAGGGGGCTGATGGCAACGATCTTGGGTTGGCCGTGCTGCTGAGCTGCGACAGACGCATACTGACCTTGCGCGTGTCGCCGTCCGAGTCCGGGCGGGTGCTGCAAGCGCCGCTGGATTTGAATCTGGCCGGCGCCACGGTCAAGGGGGCCATCCTGTTTCCCTTGCGCGCCAGTCAAGGGGAGTTTTCAGACCTGTGGCAGGCTGAGTTTCCACGCCAGATGGTGCAGATCGATTCCCGCCGTTATCGCCGCATCAAGTCCATCCGCGGGCCGGTGCACTATGCCAGCCTCACGTTCGAGGGCGCGCCCAAGAACATGAAAATCATTGACTTGAGCGAAGAAGGCGTGGAGATGGAAGTCATGGGCGCGGCCGAGCCCGACTGGCCCGTGACGGCAGGCACGCTGATGCTGGACCAGCACAAAATTCATGTGCCCGCGGTACAGCGGGTCCGTGTTGCCCGCGCCGAACATGGCGCCTGGCGCGTGGGGGCGAGCTTGCAGGGGATTGACCCGGAAGCGATGCGGATTTTGCGGCGCTGGCTCAACGCGGCGGAAACGTCCGGACGGACGCTGACCTAAGGCCCCGGCGGTCGTCATGACGTCTCATGGCATCGCCTGGCTTCAACCGATATGCGGCGGCGCCTGCAGTTGTTCCGGCGTGGTGAAGTAGGCCGCACTGGCCCCCAGATGTTCGCGTGCCTGCGCCAGTTCATGGCGCGCGATGCTGCGCAGGTGCACTTCGTCCGGGCCATCGAGCAGGTGCAGGGCGCGGCCCCAGGTCCAGAACCAGGCCAGTGGCGTGTCGGGTGACAGGCCCATGGCGCCGAATACCTGCACCGCGCGGTCCACCACGCGGGTCTGCAGCCGCGCTGCCACCACCTTGATGGCCGACACCTCCACCCGCGCCTCCTGTCCCTGATCGAGCAGCCAGGCCGTGCGCAGCACCAGCAGCCGGGCCTGGTCTATCTCCAGCCGCGACTCGGCAATCCACTCCTGCACGTTAGCGAAGTCCGACAGGTACTTGCCAAAGGCGTGCCGCTCCAGCGTGCGCTCGCACATGAGGGAAAGCGCCAGTTCGCACTGGCCGATGGTGCGCATGCAGTGGTGGATGCGGCCCGGTCCCAGGCGCGCCTGCGCCATGGCAAAGCCGTCGCCCTCCTGCCCGAGCAGGTTGCCGGCTGGCACACGCACCTCGCGCAGCAAGATTTCGCAATGCCCTTCGGGGGCCTGGTGCTGCATGATCGGGATGTTGCGCACCAGGCTCAGGCCCGGCGTGTCCATGGGCACCAGCACCAGGCTGTGCTGGCCGTGTTTGGCGCTCTCATCCTGGCCGCTGCGGCACAGCACGATGAGCAGCCGGCAGGCCGGATGCGCCGCGCCGGTGATGAACCACTTGCGGCCATTGAGCACCAGTTCGTCGCCTTCGCGGCGCATCGTGGTCTGCAGGTTGGTGGGGTCCGAAGACGCCACGTCCGGCTCCGACATGGCAAAGGCCGAGCGCATGGTGCCGTCGAGCAGCGGGCGCAGCCACTGCTGGTACTGCGCCGGTGTGGCAAAGCGGTGCAACAGTTCCATGTTGCCGCTGTCCGGCGCATTGCAGTTGAAAACTTCCGGCGCCCAGGGCAGCCGGCCCATGATCTCGGCCAGCGGGGCGTAGTCCAGGTTGCTCAGCCGCGTGCCGGGTTCGCCCTCGCGCAGGCTGGGCAGACACAAATTCCACAGGCCTTCCGCGTTGGCCAGGGCCTTGAGGTCTTCGATGAAGGGCGGCGGGTATACGCCTTGCGCCACGGCCTGATGCCAGGCCGCGTTGTAGGGCAGCAGGTAGCGTTCCATGAACACCTCAAGCTGCTGGCGCAGCGCCTCGATGCGGGGAGAAAACGCGAAATCCATGCGCCCTTATAGCCGGTCAATCCAGGCCGGAGCGTCCCGTGGGTTACAGAGGCGCCAGCCTGAGGGCTCCTTCGGGCGTGGCTACGATGCGTTTGCCGGCCGGTGGCCGCAGGTAGGCGATGGCATCTTCCAGGTCCATGCCGAAGGTGAAGCTGGCGACACCTTGGGCCGTGCGGCCGCTGCCGTAACCCTTGGTCTCGCTGATGGCGTTGAAAGGCATCAGCACATCTACACCATTGCTGCATTTCAGGGTGGCCACGCCTGACGTGGTGGCGGTGTAGCGCATCGTGCCCATGCACTTGACCTTGGGTTCCGTGTCGGATTCCAGATTGAGGGTGCCGCTGCGGTCGATCGCAACTACCGCCTTGCCGCTGAGCAGCGTGTCTTCCACCATCGCCATGGCCGGTGCCGAGGAGGCGACCAGACGCATGCCCGCGTCGTTGATCCTGGCGCAGCCAGTAACGGTCAGGATCAGCAGCGCGGCCAGGGCAAACGTTTTCATGGTGCGGTCATCATAGAGGAATTCGGCTGCGGCGGGCACCGCCATGAGGTCGCTCTATGCGGGTAATTAGCAGGCCAAATCACCCCATTTTTTCGCTAAGCTATGGGCATTCGACTGGCTTGTCGTCATGCGTCCTTTGCCAAGCCTGCGCGGACGCATCCAACCAACCCCTTGACCACAGGAATTACCATGAAACACCCCATGCCTCTCGCTCTGCGCCGTGCCGTGGCTGTCGCTGCCATTGCCGCTTTGGCCGGTCCGGCGTTTGCCGCCGACGCCATCAAGGTTGGCTTGCTGTCCACACTATCGGGGCCGGGCGCCGGGCTGGGCATTGATATCCGTGATGGTTTCCAGCTTGCCGTCAAATTGAACGGCGGCAAGCTCGGTGGCCTGCCGGCCGAGGTGATCGTGGCCGACGACCAGGCCAGCCCCGACGTCGGTCGTCAGACCGCCGACCGGCTGGTCAAGCGTGACAAGGTGGATTTCATGTCCGGCATCGTGTTCTCCAACGTCATGCTGGCCGTCGGTGCGCCGACCTTCGCCGCCAAGACCTTCTACATCAGCGCCAATGCCGGCCCCTCGCAGTACGCCGGCGAGCAATGCAACCCCTACTTCTTCAGCGCTTCCTACCAGAACGACAACATGCACGAGGCGGTGGGCAAGACCGTCACTGACAAGGGCTTCAAGCGCGTGGCGCTGATCGCCCCCAACTACCCGGCAGGCAAAGATGCGCTGACCGGCTTCAAGCGCTTCTTCAAGGGCGAGGTGGTGTCGGAGAGCTACACCCCGCTCAACCAGCTGGACTACGGCGCCGAACTGTCCAAGCTGCGCGCCGCCAAGCCGGATGCGGTCTACATCTTTTTGCCCGGTGGCCTGGGCATCAACTTCATCAAGCAGTTCGTCGGCGCCGGCCTGTCCAAGGACATGACGCTGTTCGGCCCCGGTTTCTCGGGTGACGAGGACGTCATCAAGGCCGTGGGCGAACCCATGCTGGGCATGTTCAACACCTCGCAGTGGGGCCATGACTTGGACAACGCCGCCAACAAGAAATTCGTCGCTGCCTTCGAGAAGGAATACGGCCGTCTGCCCACGCTGTACGCCGCGCAGGGTTATGACGCTGCCCAGCTCATCGGCGCCGCCGTGCGCGACACCAAGGGCAAGGTAGAGGACAAGGCCGCCGTGCGCAAGGCCTTGGAAGCTGCCAAGTTCGACTCGGTGCGTGGCGCCTTCAAGTTCAACAGCAACCACTTCCCGGTGCAGGACTACTACCTGCGCGTCATCACCAAGGACGCCAAGGGCCGCATCACCAACCGCACGTTGGGCACGGTGCTCAAGAACCACTCTGACGCCTATGTCGGCAGTTGCAAGATGGCAGTCAACTGAAACCGGCGAGTAGTGACTGACTGTCGATGACCGGTGTTCTGATTCTGGAGCAGGCCCTGAACGGCCTGCAGTTCGGGCTCATGCTGTTTTTGCTGGCAGCGGGCCTGACGCTGGTGTTCGGCATCATGGACATGATCAACCTGGCGCATGGCTCGCTTTACATGGTGGGCGCCTACGGGGTGGCTGCCGCCACCGCAGCCAGCGGTTCGTTCTGGCTCGGCTTGGCCGCCGGCATCGCCGGCGCGGCGTTGTTCGGCGTGCTGCTGGAACTCAGCGTGCTGCGCCGCCTGTATGCGCGCGACCACCTGTCGCAGGTGCTGGGCACCTTCGCCATCCTGCTGATGTGCAACGAGGCGGTGCGTTTCATCTGGGGCTCGCAGCCGGTGCTGCTGAGTCCACCTGCTTCGCTGGCCGGTCCGGTCGAACTGCTGCCCGGTTTTTTCTACCCGGCCTTCCGGCTGCTCATCATCGGCGTCGGGCTGGCTGTGGCGCTGCTGCTGTGGGGGCTGATCACGCGCACGCGCGTCGGCATGCAGGTGCGCGCCGGTGCCTCCAACCGCGAGATGGCGCTGGCCATGGGCACCAATGTGCGTGCTCTTTTTACCGCATTGTTCGGATTGGGAGCGGCGCTGTGCGCGGTGGCCGGCGGCATGCTCGGGCCGTTGCTGGCAGTGCAGGTCGGCATGGGCGAGAGCATTTTGATTTTGGCCTTTGTCGTCATCGTCATCGGCGGCATCGGTTCGGTGCGCGGTGCCTTGCTCGGCGCTTTGCTGGTCGGTGTGGTGGACACCGCCGGGCGCACACTCATTCCGATGCTGTTTGAGGCCTTGTTCGGGCCTGAAGCGGCCAGCAACGCCGGCCCGGCGGTGGCGTCCATCCTGATCTACATGCTGATGGCTGCCGTGCTGTTCTTCAAGCCCAAGGGTTTGTTCCCCTCCCATGGCTGATACCCCGCTGAATGACCGCGCGGCACCGACCGCGCCCCTGGGACTGCGTGGCCTGCTCGACCATCGCCTGTCCGCGCATTGGTCGCTGTGCCTCTTGTTTGTGCTGGCGTTGCTGCCCTGGGTGGCGCCGCTGCTGGGCGGCGATTTCTACCTCGGCCTGGCCGCGCGCATCCTGATCTTCGCGCTGGCCGCCACCAGCCTCAACCTGATCCTCGGCTTTGGCGGCATGGTCAGCTTCGGCCATGCGGCGTTCGTTGGTGTCGGTGCCTACACCGTGGGCGTGCTGATGCAGGCCGGCATCAGCTCGGCCTGGATCGCCTGGCCGGCGGCGATGGCGGTGGCGGCGCTGTTCGCATTGCTTATTGGTGCCATCAGCCTGCGTACCCAGGGCGTGTACTTCATCATGATCACGCTGGCCTTCGCCCAGATGCTTTATTACCTGGCCGTTTCCTTCAAGGCCTATGGCGGTGACGACGGCCTGTCCTTGCCCGGCCGCTCCACGCTTGGCTTCGGCCTCGATCTGGCCAGCGACAGCACCTTCTTCTACGTCACGCTCACACTCAGCGTCCTGGCCTTCGCTGCGGTGTGGCGTCTGCTCAACGCCCGCTTTGGCCACACGCTGCAGGCGATCCGTGAGAACGAAACCCGCATGGAAGCCATCGGCTTTGCGGTCTACCGCTTCAAGCTCACAGCCTTCGTGATTGCCGGTGCCCTGGCCGGGCTGGCCGGCGCGCTGCTGGCCAACCTGGGCAGTTTTGTCAGCCCGTCCATGATGCAGTGGCAGCAGTCGGGCTTGCTGATGGTCATGGTGATCCTCGGCGGTGTCGGCCACCTGTGGGGTGGCGTCATCGGCGCGGTGGTTTTCCTGCTGCTGGAAGAGCTGCTGAGCGACTACACCATCTACTGGCAGTTCTTCCTCGGCGCCCTGTTACTGGCCGTGGTGCTGGTGGCCCCCAATGGCTTGATGAGCTTGCTGCGCCGCAAGGAGGTGCCATGAGCGCGGCGAATGTCCTGCTGTTGCAGGTGGAAGGCCTGGTCAAACGCTTCGGTGGTGTGGTCGCTACCGACCACGCGCAACTGGCGGTGCGCGCCGGCGAGATCCATGCCCTGATTGGCCCCAATGGCGCCGGCAAGACCACGCTGATCCAGCAACTCTCCGGCGCACTGGCGCCCGACGCGGGGCAGGTGGTCTTCGACGGGGCCGACATCACGCGCCTGTCCATGCACCAGCGGGTGCACCGCGGCCTGGCGCGCTCCTACCAGATCACCAGTATCTTCAAGCGCCTGCCGGTGCTCGACAACGTGGCGCTGGCCTTGCAGGCGCGTGAAGGCAGCAGCTTCAGCTTCTGGCGGACGGCGCGCTCAGAGCGCTGCCGCTACGATGAGGCCGCCGCCGTGCTGGCACGCGTGGGGCTGGGTGAGCGCATGGCGTGGATCGCAGGTGCGCTGTCGCACGGCGAGCAGCGCCAGCTGGAGGTCGGCATTGCGCTGGCCACGCACCCGAAGTTGCTGCTGCTCGACGAACCGATGGCCGGCATGGGGGCGGAGGAATCCGAGCGCATGGTGGCTTTGCTGCAAAGCCTGCGCGCTCACACCACGATGCTGCTGGTGGAGCACGACATGGACGCGGTGTTCCGGCTCGCCGACACGATTTCCGTGCTGGTGGCCGGCAAGGTGATTGCCAGCGGCACGCCGGAAGCGATCCGCCGCAACCCCGAGGTGCGGCGCGCCTACCTGGGCGATGACTTCGAGCTCACGGAGACGGCGTTGTGAGCGTATTACTCGAAGTCGAGAATCTGGAGACGGCCTATGGCAGCAGCCAGGTGTTGTTCGGCCTGAACCTTTCCATCGCCGCTGGTGGTGTGAGCACGCTGCTGGGCCGTAACGGCATGGGCAAGACCACCACCGTGCGTTCCATCCTCGGCCTGACGCCGGCGCGCAGCGGCATGGTGCGCTTCCGGGGCGAACGCATCGACGGCCTGAGCCCGGACCGCATCGCGCGCATGGGGCTGGCGCTGGTACCCGAAGGGCGGCAGATTTTCCCCAACCTGAGCGTGAGCGAGAACCTGCGCGCTTTTGCCGCCAACCGCAATCAGTCACGCGAGCCGTGGACGCTGGAGCGCGTCTATGCGCTGTTCCCGCGTCTGGCCGAGCGCAGCCGGAACATGGGCAACCAGCTCTCGGGTGGCGAGCAGCAGATGCTGGCCATCGGGCGGGCGCTCATGACCAACCCCTACCTGCTGATTCTGGACGAGGCCACCGAAGGCCTGGCGCCGCTGATCCGCGAGGAGATCTGGCAGTGCCTTGCCAGCCTGCGCGCGCAGGGGCAGAGCATTCTGGTGATCGACAAGTATGTGCAGCGTCTGATTGAGCTGGCCGACCAGCACACCATCATCGAGCGCGGCCGCGTGGTGTGGCATGGCAGCTCCGAGCAGCTCGCCGCTGACCCGGGTTTGTGGCATCGCTATATCGGGGTGTAGGGCCTGTTCCCACTAGGGCCTGATCGCACTGGTTTTGCAAGTGCGACCGCAGTGAAAACCGGGCCCATCGCGGCCCTGGCCTATTTCCATCCGGGCTATCAGGAAAAGGGGAATCTGGCCTAATTCTTGCTGAATTAAGCCATGTCTTGATTTCTCTGAGCACACCATGCACCGACCTCCTCTGTTCACCCGTCACCGTGCCTTGAGGCCCGGAATGTGGCTGCACCGGCGCTTGGCATGGCTGGTCTGCTCGGGGCTGCTGTGGTCGCTGGTGTGGGCCTTGAGCCTGACCCACACCATTCCGGCGCATGCCGCATCGGCAAGTCCTGTGCCTGCGCTGTCGCAGCAAGCGGCGCGCGCACCGCTCCAGCTTGAAGCCTCAGTTGCCCTGCTGTCCTCCTGTTCGGACTTGCAGGAGCAGGGGGGCTGCCTGGATACCGAAACCGGCGGTTTCGCTGACCAGGACTTCCTAAGCAGCACCTGGCTGCTGCTTGGCGCCGCGCAGCTGCTGCGGCCTCAAGAGCGGCTTACGACGCTCAAGCCAAGCGGGGTGCAGCCCCTGTTGCGCCCGCCCCGCAGCCAGGGCTGATCCTTCTCCCGCTTCCATTGTTGTGGATGTGTTGTGTGACCGGCAGCGGCCGGGGCACGGCATGTCCGTTCGCCCGAGAAAGCCGTGTCGATGAAATTCAAACCTAGTTGGAAAATAGCGGCCTGTCTGCTGCTCTGGCCAGCCGCCAGTGCGCTGGCGCAGACCGCTGTTGCTCCCGTGCCCCCTGCCGTGCCGCAAGGCACGCCCTCTTTCACACTGCCAGAGCTGGTGGGCACGGTTTTGGTGCACAACACCGGGCTGCAGATGGCCCGCCGTGCACGCGAACAGGCCGCCGCCGGCATCACCACGGCGGGGGCCTTGTCCAATCCGCGTCTGGAGTGGAGCGAGGGCCAGACCTCGGCGCGTCTGGCCTCGGCCCTGCCGGGTCGCGTGCAGGGCTGGGCGGTTTCGCAGTTCATCGAAAACCCCTCGCTGCGCGGGGCCCGGGTCGAAGCCGCGCGTTCGGGCGAGCGCAGCAGCGAACACCAGATCGCCGTGGCGCGCAATGAACTGGTGGCGCAAATCCAGTTGCGGGCGTTTGAGTATTTGCTGCGCCGGGCCGAGGCCAGTGCCGCCACGGATGCCGTGACGCTGCTGGAGCAGGTGCGCGAGCGGGTGCGGCTGCGGGTCGAGAGTGGTGAAGCGGCGCGCTACGAAATCATCAAGGCCGATGCCGAGATCATCAATGCGCGCCAGCGCCAGCAAAACGCCGCGCTGCAGGCCGAACAAGTCCTGCTGACGCTCAACCGCATGGCCGCTGGCCAGTTGCCGGCACGCTGGACGCTGACGGCCTCGCTCAATGACGAGGGCCCTTTGCGCGAGCTTGAGGACATCCAGCGCCTGGCCCAGTCGGACAACCCCGAGCTCAAGGCGCTGCAGGCCGCTGTGGACCGGGCCCAGGCCCAGCTGCAGGCAGCGCGCGCCAGCCGCTGGCCCGGGGTGGAGTTGCGTTATGCCGAGACCCAGGATGTCGAACTGCGCCACGGCACGCTGGGCGTGCAGGTCCAGATTCCCCTGCTGGACCGGCGGGCCGGCCCGATTGGCGAGTCTGTGGCAGACCTGGAACGCGTGCGCCTGCGGCTCGAAGGCCGCCAGGCCGAACTGCGCCAGCAAGTGCTGCAGGCCTGGAAATCGCTGGAGATGGCCAGGCTGCGCGTGGAGGCCCTGAGCCAGGGCGCGGTGCGCGAAGGCGAAGCCGCCCTGCGGGTGGCACAGGCTGCCTACCGGTTTGGCGAGCGCGGCATCCTGGATGTGCTGGATGCCCAGCGCGTGCTGCAAGCCGTGCGCACCGATTTGCTGGATGCGCGCTACCAGGTGCAAGCCGCGCGCATCGAACTCGAATTCCTCGCCGGCCGTTATGCCGACGACAAGCTCTGATCAGGAAGAACACAACATGACACACCCTCTTTTTGCACCGGCCTGGCTGCGCACATCTATCTGGATGAGCGCCATGGCTGCCACCGGCATGCTGGTCCTGACCGGCTGCAATGACAAGGCGCCCGCGCCGGCCACTGCGGTGGCGCCAGTCATCAGCGATCCCTTGCTGGTCACCATCGCCCCGGAACAGGCGCTCAACTACAAGACCGGCCCGGTTGCTACGGCCGATGTGGCCATGATTCAGGAGCACCCTGGCCGCATCGAAGCGAATGAGCGCCTGGTCACGCGCATCGGTGCCACGGTCACCGGCCGGGTGACCCAGGTGCTGGCCGAGCTGGGCGACACCGTGCGCCCGGGCCAGACCCTGGCCCAGGTCAGCAGCCCGGAACTCACCACCGCCCAGCTGGCCTATCTGCGTGCCAGTGCCGGCCAGGCGCTGGCCGAGCGGGCGGTGGAGCGCGCGCGCCAACTGATCCAGGCCGACGTGATCGGCTCGGCCGAGTTGCAGCGCCGTGAGTCGGAACTGTCGATCGCCCGCGCCGAGTTGCGTGCCGCCGAGGACCAGTTGCGCCTGATCGGCCTGCCGGCTTCGGCCATCGAGCGGCTGCGCAGCCAGGGCAGCCTGCACTCGGAAGCGGCCATCGTGGCGCGGCTCGGTGGGGTGGTGATCGAGCGCCGTGTCAGCCAGGGCCAGGTGGTGCAGCCCGGTGACCAGCTCTTCACGGTGGCCGATCTGTCCAGCGTCTGGGTGGTGGGCGCCCTGCCGGAACAGGCGGCGCGTTCGGTGCAACGCGGTCAGTCGGTGGAAATCGTGGTGCCGGCCATTGACCAGAAGCTCACGGGCAAGGTGGTCTTCATTAGCGACACCATCGAACCCGAGACGCGCACGGTGGCCATCCGCACCCAGGTGGACAACGCCCGGCGCGAACTCAAGCCGCAGATGCTCACAACCTTGCGCATAGCCGGCGCGACGCGCAACATGGTGGTGGTGCCGGAATCAGCCCTGGTGCGGGAGAACGACCGCGACCATGTGTTTGTGCAGGTGGCACCCCATACCTTTCGCCTGACGCCGGTGGAACTGGGGCACCCGGCCAATCAACTGCGCCCGGTGCTTAAAGGTGTGTCGGCCGGCGCCGTCATCGTGACCGAAGGCGGCTTTCACCTCAATAATGACCGGGCGCAGCGCCTGCTGACGGGCGTTTCCACCCCGGGCAGCACCGGGGGTGGAAAATGATCGCGGCCCTCATCCGCTGGTCGCTGCAGGAGCGCATCCTGGTGGCCGTGTTGTGCTGCGTCATGCTGGTGGCCGGCGTGTTTGCGGTCAGGAAGCTGTCGGTGGATGCCTTCCCGGATGTGACCAACGTCCAAGTTCAGGTGGCGACCGAGGCGCCGGGCCGGCCACCGACCGAGGTCGAACGCTTCATCACCGCGCCGATCGAGATCGCCATGACCGGGCTGCCCGGCCTGGTGGAGATGCGATCGCTCAACCGCAACGGCGTGTCGCTGGTGACCTTGGTGTTCACCGAGAAGACCGATGTCTACTTTGCACGCCAACTGGTGCTGGAGCGCCTGATCGAGGTGGCGCAGCGCATGCCATCGGGCGTGACGCCGGTGCTGGGACCGGTGTCCACCGGTCTGGGCGAGGTGTTTCAGTACACGCTGGAGCGTGCCGATGACCGGGGGGCAGACGGCCGGCTCAAGCCGCTGTCGGAAGAAGAGCTGCGAAAACGCCGCGAAGTGCAGGACTGGGTGGTGCGGCCGATGCTGCGCTCGATTCCCGGCGTGGCGGACATCAACAGCCAGGGTGGTTTTGCGCGCCAGTACCAGGTCAAGGTCAACCCCGACCGGCTGCGCTATTACGGCCTGAGCGTGCAGGAGGTGTTCGATGCAATCGCGCGCAACAACGCCAACTCCTCGGGCGGCTCGCTGTCGGCCCTCTCGGAGCAGTACCTGATCCGTGGTGTTGGCCTGATCGCCTCGCTGGAGGACGTGGGCAACATCGCGCTCAAGGCCTTTCAGGGCACGCCGGTGTATGTGAAGGACGTCGCCAGTGTCGCCTTTGGTTCCGAGGTGCGCCAGGGCGCCATCATCAAGGATGGCGACACCGAGTCGGTGGCCGGCATTGTGCAGATGATCCGCGGCGGCAATGCGCGCGAGATTGTCACCCGCATCAAGGCCCGGGTGGCCGAGATCAACGCCCGGCAGATACTGCCCGATGGGTTGCAGATCGTGCCCTTCTACGACCGCTCGGAACTGGTGAACACGGCCATGAAGACGGTGGCCCAGGTGCTGGCCGAGGGCATCCTGCTGGTGGTGGTGATCCTGTTCGTCTTTCTCGGTGATGTGCGCTCCAGCATCATCGTGGTGGCCACGCTGGTGCTGACGCCTTTGCTGACCTTTCTGGTCATGAACCGCATCGGCCTGAGTGCCAACCTGATGTCGCTCGGCGGCCTGGCGATTGCCATCGGCCTGATGGTCGATGGTGCGGTGGTGGTGGTGGAAAACGCTTTTGCCCGCCTGGGCGATCCGGCCCATGAAGGCAAGTCGCGCGCCCGCGTGATCTTCGAGGCCGCCTCTGAAGTCGGCAAGCCGGTGCTCTACGGCGTGGGCATCATCATCCTGGTGTTTTTGCCGTTGCTGAGCCTGCAAGGCATGGAAGGCAAGATGTTCGCGCCGCTGGCGCTGACCATTGCCATTGCCTTGACCATCTCGCTGGTGCTGAGTTTCACCATGAGCCCGATGCTGTGCAGCTTCATCCTCAAGGGCGGCGCCGAGCACGACACCTGGCTGCTGCGCCAGCTCAAGGCGCCGTACTTGCGCATGCTGCACTGGTCGCTGGCGCACCCGAAGAAGGTGCTGAGCTGGGCTCTGCTGGCCCTGGCCGGCAGCTTTGCGCTGGTGCCTTTCCTCGGCACGGCCTTCATCCCGACCATGCAGGAGGGTTCGATCACGCCGGTGATCGTGCGGGTGCCCAAGATCTCGATCGAGGAATCGATCAAGCTGGAGACGCAGGCCATGCAGGCCATCAAGACCGTGCCCGAGGTGCAGACCGTGGTCTCGCGCCTGGGGCGCGGCGAGTCGGCCTCCGATCCGGGGCAGCCGCACGAGTCCGACCCGATTGTGGTGCTTAAAGCCCGCAAGGAGTGGCGTGACGGCTTCACTCAGGAGAAGATCGCCGACGAGATCCGCGACAAGCTCAAGTTCCTGCCCGGTGTGGAGATCGCCATCAGCCAGCCGATTGCCGCGCGTGTGGACGAGATGGTTTCCGGCGTGCGTTCGCAGGTGGCGGTCAAGCTGTTTGGCGATGATCTGGAGGAGTTGCGCCGCGCCGGTGATGCGATCGCCGCGGCACTCATGGCCACGCCGGGCGCGACCGACCTGCGGGTGGAGCGGGTCAGCGGCCAGGAGTACCTGACGATCCGCATCGACCGTTCGGCCATTGCCCGCTTCGGGCTTAACGTGGAGGACGTCAACGCCCTGATCGAGATCGCGGTGCAGGGCAAGGTCGCCACCCAGGTGTACGAGGGCGAGCGACGCTTCGATACCGTGGTGCGCCTGCCTGCGGCCTACCGCTCCGATGTCGAGTCGATTGCCAGCCTGGTGCTGCGCTCACCGACCGGTGCCATCGTGCCTTTGCGCGACGTGACCCAGATCACCCTGGCAGACGGTCCGGCGCAAATCAGCCGCGAAGGCGGCAAGCGCCGGCTGGTGGTGGGGGTGAATGTGCAGGGGCGTGACCTGGGCGGCTTCGTGGCCGAGGCGCGCGAACGCATCGAGCAGCAGGTCAAGCTGCCTGCGGGCTACTACGTCGTGTGGGGCGGCCAGTTCGAAAACATGGAACGCGCCATCGGCACGCTGTCCATCATCATTCCGATCACCATCGCCGCGATCTTCTTCCTGCTGTTCATGCTGTTCGGCTCGGTGCGCTATGCCACGCTGGTGATCACGGTGCTGCCGCTGGCCGCCATCGGCGGCCTGGTGGCGCTGGCCGTCAGCGGCGAGTACTTGAGCGTGCCGGCGGCCGTGGGCTTTATCAACCTGTGGGGCATTGCCGTGCTCAACGGCGTGGTGCTGGTGAGCTTCATCCGCCAGCAGCGGGAGGCCGGGCTGTCGACGGAGCAGGCCATCCTGGCGGGCTGCACGCACCGTTTCCGCCCGGTGATGATGACAGCCATGGTGGCCTTGCTGGCCCTGATCCCGATGCTGTTCTCCACCGGGCCGGGGTCAGAAGTGACGCGGCCGCTGGCGGTGGTGGTGATCGGTGGCCTGTTCTCGTCGACCAGCCTCACGCTGCTGCTGGTGCCGGTGCTTTATCGCTGGTTCGAGGAAAAAGAGCTCGAGGCCTGAGACAATCGAGGAGATACATCATGAAAGAAATTCGCGCCATTGTTCGCCCCAACCGCCTGCCGCTGCTGCGTGAGGCCTTGCGGGGCATTCCCAACTTTCCCGGTCTCACGCTGACCAAGGCCGAGGGCTTCACCGCCCCGGCGGCGGTGGGCAAGCGCACGGTGAAGGAAGAATTGACCGACTACACCGTCAAGGTGATGGTGACCGTGCTGGCCGACGATGCCATGGTGGAAGAGGTGCGCAACACCATCATCATGATTTGCAGCACCGGACAGATCGGCGACGGCATCGTCTGGACGGTGCCGATCGCCAGCATGCACCGCATCCGCAATGGCTCGGACATGCTGGCGGAGGAGTAGACAAGCCCTAGGCCGAGAGCGGGAGCTCGACCCAGAAGGTGCTGCCTTTGCCTTCAGTGCTTTCGAAGCCGATGGTCCCGTCCATGGCCTCGGCAATACGCTTGGTGAGGACCAGGCCGATGCCAGTGCCTTCTATGTTGCTGCGTTCAAAGCCGAGCCGGTCGAAGGCCTGGAAGATACGCGCCTGCTTGTCGACAGGAATGCCCGGCCCAGTGTCGATGATGCTGATGCGCAGCTTGTCTTCATGGCGTTGGCACGCCAGGCGCACCGATCCCCCAGGGCGGTTGTACTTGATGGCATTGGACAGCAGGTTGACCACAATCTGTCGCAGACGCACGTAATCCGTCTGGACCGTGGTGGTCTCGCGTATGCCGCTGGGGGCGATCAGTTCGATGTCATGCTTGTGTGCCAGGGGGGCAACCATCGTCAGGCTTTCCTCAAGCACCTTTTTAACCGCCACGGCTTGCAGGCAGATCTCGATCTGGCCGGTTTCGATGCGGGACAGGTCGATCAGGTCATTGATGAGCGCCAGCAGGTGATTGCCGGCATTCTCGATTTCCTGTGCCTGTTCGCGCACCGCTGACGACAGGTCCGGCATCAGGCCGAACAGCTGGGAATAACCCAGGATGGCGTTCAAAGGTGTGCGCAGCTCGTGGCTCATGCTGCCGAGAAATTCGCTCTTGGCCCGGCTGGCGGACTCGGCCATGGCACGTGCGTTCTCGTTTTCCGCCGCCAGCCTGCTCAGCGCGGTTTCCTGCTCGCGGCGTGCGCGATCGGCCCGCCAGACCACATACAGCAGGCTGGCATAGATGGCATAGAGAATGGGCGTCAGCAGCAGGATGAGCTGCCAGCGGGTCTTTTCGGCCTGTTCGATCGCTGTTGTACGGTCGGTGTAAATCTCAAGGATCGCTTCGATGCCGCCCGGGGTCCTGGCCGGCATGTAGCTGCTGACCAGATCGCGGTCATGGACGTCGCCATCGAAGGCGCCAAACTTGCCGCGAAAGATCAATTCGCTCGACGGTATGCCCTGTCGGGCGGAGAGGAAGCCGGGGTTGTCCGGCTTGCTCTCGCCGATCTGCTTCGGGTCCGAGGAGTAGACCGTCAGGCCCTGCAGGTCGTAGATCTTGACCTTGAGCAGGTCGGTGTTGGCACTGAACCTGCGCACGATGGCATCGATGGTTTTGTTTTCAGGCCTGGCCAGCAGCTGCACGGGGTCTGTCAGTCCGGCGGGCGGCAACAGTCCGCGGATATGCTGCCATTCTTCATTGATCACGATCTGGGTCAGGGCGTGGTTGGCGGTCTGGGTCGCATGGATGATGCTTTGGCGTGTGGTCTGCCAGGACAGATAGACCACCAGAACCAGGGCCGCCGTGACAACGGCAAAGCCGATCCATGCGAATACCGCGACCATGCGCCGCAGGTACAGCTGGTGCAGGTACTGTTTCAGTGCCGTCAGCATCGACGCAGGTTTAAAAGGTTGTCGTGCGGTCGTCGATCACTTCATGCCGTTGCGTTGCGCCAGCTCGACAAACAGGCCGGCGTGATCAAGGTCGCTCAGGCCGTGTTTGACACCGTCGGCATAGAGTTTTTTCAGCAGGCTGGTGATGGGGGCATCAAAGCCGATTTCGCGTGCAGTTTCCATCGCGTTGCGCATGTCCTTGAGTTGCACCGTCATGCGCCCGCGCGGCGCGAAGTCGCGCTCCACCATGCGCTGGCCGTGCACCTGCAGGATGCGGCTGTCGGCAAAGCCGCCGCTGATGGCGTCTTTCACCTTGGCCATGTCGGCGCCGCCTTTTTCGCACAGCAGCAGCGCTTCGGCCACGGCGCCGATGGTGATGCCCACAATCATCTGGTTGGCCAGCTTGGCCAGCTGGCCGGCGCCGCTGGGGCCGACATGGGTGGCGCGGCCCAGGGCGGCGAACAGGGGGCGCGCCCGCTCGAAAGTGGAGGGCTTGCCGCCGGCCATGATGGCCAGTGTGCCCTGCTCGGCACCGATGGTGCCGCCGGAGACCGGGGCATCGAGGTGGGTGATGGCATAGTCGCCCAGCCGTGTGGCGTGGGCGCGCGCCTCGGCCGGCTTGATGGAGGACATGTCGATCACCACGGTGCCGGGGTTCATGGCGGAGGCCACGCCGGCATCGAACAGCACGGACTCGACCACGGCGCCGTTTTCCAGCATGGTGATGACGATCTCGGCTTGGCGTGCGGCATCGGCCGCCCGGTCGTGCACGGTGGCGCCAAAGGGGATGAGCCGCTCGGCCTTGTCGCGGCTGCGGTTCCAGACGTGGACGGTGTGACCGGCTTCGCACAAACGGCGTGCCATCGGAAAACCCATCAAGCCAATGCCCAACACTGCAATGTTCATTTTTCTAGATTCCTTATTGCCCAAGCGCCAAGCAACTATAGTTCAACGGCTGGCTGGGCCCTCATGTGCCGCAGGGGTGGCAGATTTAAGCTGCGCCGGGGGCAAACATCTGCTCCATTTCGCGCCGCACCTGGTAGGCGTGGGTCTGGGTATCCATGGCCACGTCGGCCCAACTCAGGCTCTGGCCTTTTTTGACCGGCCGCACCAGCTTGACGTTGTGTGCCAGACCCAGCGGCAAACCGCCCAGCTGCAGGGAAGTGCTGGCGGGCAGCAACTTGCCCCACACCGTGTAGCCGCCTTCGCCGTCCAGCATCTCGCCTGCCTTCAGGTCACGCTTGGCGGTGGCCACTACGTCGGCGTTCCAGCACGTGGCCACACCGGTCGGTTCGCCGCGCAGCGCGACCGAAGCCACCGAGACGCCGACCTCCAGCCCGATCAGGTGCCAGCGCTTGTAGAGCGTGAAATAGCGGCCGCTCGGGTCGGTGTGGGCGTTGTACTCCTCGAAGCAGTTCTTGATGTAGTCGGTCTCGGCCTCCACCGTGACCCAGACGCCCATGCGGATGTCGTAGGGGATCTTGCGGCCGTCGGCTTCGAGCGAGGAAATCACCTCCACCATGCCCTTGCGCTCCAGCACGCCGCCTTCAGCGATGGGCCGGGTGACATAGGGAATGTCCTCCACGCTGGCGGGTGGATACAGCAGGCCATTGCTGGGCACCGTCAGGCCGGTGGCGTTGGCCACGGCCGTGCTTTCGATCGAAGGCTTGGAGCCGTCGAGAAAGCTGTTGAACATCTTGGGGTTGAGGCCGCCGCGCGCCGCCTGCTCCGGGCTCAGGCCATAGTTGCCCCAGACGGTGTCGGGCGTCGATTCAGTGAAATGCGGCAGCCACTTGTGGCCGCGCCCGGCCGCTACGACGGGAAAGCCGCAGGTACGGGCCCAGTCCACCAGGTCGCAGATCAGCGCCGGCTGGTCGCCGAAGGCCAGCGAATAGACCACGCCGGCTTGTGCCGCCTTAGCGGCCAGCAGCGGGCCACAGAAGGCGTCGGCTTCGACCGTGACGTTGACCACGTGCTTGCCGTGCGCAAAGGCTTCGAGGATGTGGTCCACCGCCGCGACCGGATTGCCGGTGCACTCCACGATGATGTCGATCTGTGGGTGCCGGACCAGCGCCTGCCAGTCCTCGGTGATCCAGGTGCTGCCGGTTTGGATCGCTTCCTGCGCCGATGCCGCCTGGCTGGCTTGCGGTGTCCAGCCGACCCGTGCCAGGTTGGTGCGGGCCGCAGCCGGCGACAGGTCGGCGATACCCACCAGGTGCACGCCGGGGGTGCGCGGGATTTGTGCCAGGTACATGGAGCCGAATTTGCCGGCGCCGATCAGGCCGATGCGTACCGGCTTGTGGTCGGCGGCGCGCTGCTGGAGTTTGGTGTAGAGGTTCATGAAAGGTCAGACGGCTGGTTGGAGTTCGTCCATCGAGGTTTGCAGGGCGCTGGCCGGCAGCCCGTTCTTCCACGGCAGGTCCACCGGGTAGGGCTTAAGTAGGCAGTCGTCCGGCAGGCATTCAATCGGGGTGAAGTCGCGGTGGGCAATGTATTCCGGCCGCTTGTGGCGGCGGATGTGGTTGCTCACGGCGCACAGGCTCAGGTAGACGCTCACACGGTTGAAGGGCGAGAGGTTGCTGGTGGAGGCATGTACCAGGCAGGAGTGGAACAGGATCATGGAGCCGGCCGGCCCCTTGGGCGAGACGATGCCGCAGCCGACGCGGCGGGCCGCCACGTCGAAATGCCCTTTACCGCCGGCGCGCTCCACCAGCTGGCGGATCAGGTCGTTGTCCACCGTCCACAGCGGGTAGCTGGTGGTGCGCAGATCGTGCTGCGCTTGCAGCACCCCTTTTTTGTGGCTGCCCGGGATGAACATCAGCGGGCCGTTGAACTCGTTCACGTCGTCCAGGAAGATCGCCACGTTCATGGCGCGCTCGGTCGGCATCAGGTCGTCGTTGAGCCAGGTGCCGTAGTCCTGGTGCCATTGCCAGACGTCGCCTTCAAAGGCCATCTTGCCGTTGATCTTGAACTGATGCATGTAGAGCTGTTCGCCAAACAGGTCTTCGACTGGCTCGACCATGCGCGGGTGGCGTGCCAGCCGGGCAAAGGGCTCGCTGTACAGGTGCGCGGCGAAATTGGTGCGCACCGCGTCGGAGCCTTTTTCGCGCACGTTGTAGGCCTCGTGGCGGCTGTACAAGTCGGGTACGGCGTCGGTCAGCACCCGGGTTTCTTCGGGGCTGAACAGGCTGGGAAAGAACAGGTAGCCCTCGCGGTCAAACTGCTCGATCTGTGCGGCGGTGAGTTTCATGGCGGTCTCCTGCGGCGAATGCTGCACGCAGAATACGTGAATCCGGCCGGCCTGTCGTCAGGGTTTGTTCCGGGGGGCAGGGCGGGTGCGGACTGTGTCAAGATTGCGGTCCAAGGCAAGGAGAACCCATGACCAAGTATGACAAGAACTGGCTCAACCGCATGTACAACAACCGGGCGTTGGTGCCCGAGCACATCCAGCACTTCGTGCAGTGGGCCGATGCCTCGGACGATGCGCGCCATGCGCACGCCAATCAATGCGACATTGCCTACGGCGACGGTCCGAGAGAAACGCTTGATATTTTTCCCAGCACCAAGCCCGGCGCCCCGGTGGTGGTGTTCATCCACGGCGGCTACTGGCGCTCGCTCGACAAGTCTGATCACTCCTTCATCGCCCCGGCCTTCAAGAACGAAGGCGCTTGCGTGGTGATCCCGAACTACGCGCTGTGCCCGGCGGTGACGATTCCCCAGATCACGATGCAGATGGTCAAGGCACTGGCCTGGACCTACCGCAACATCAAGAAGTTTGGCGGCGACGCGAGCCGCATCACGGTGGTCGGCCACTCGGCCGGCGGTCACCTGGCCACCATGCTGCTGGCCTGTGCCTGGTCTGTCTATGCCAAGGACCTGCCGGCCGATCTGGTGAAAAAGGCGATGTCGATCTCCGGGCTGTACGACCTGGATCCGATCATGCACACGCCTTTTCTTCAGGATTCGCTCAAGCTCACCGCCGAGCAGGTGGCCCAGGTCAGCCCGGTGCATTTTCCGCGCCCCAAGCAGGGCCTGCTCTACACCGTGGTCGGTGCCGACGAGAGCGCCGAGTTCCTGCGCCACAACAAGCTGATGCAGGCCGCCTGGGGCAAGAAGATCGTGCCGGTGTGTGAAACCGTGCCGCAGCGCAACCATTTCAGCGTGCTGGAAGACCTGACGGCACCGTGGCGCCCCCTGCACCAGTTGGCGATGGATCTGGTGTTCAGGACGTAAGCGGCCCAGGCTTTCTACAATGGCGGTATGTTTTCCGCCACCACGCCTCCCGGCCCCTTTTCCAGTACCGCCCCCAGCGCTGCCTCCGGTCTGTCTGATTCCCCGCTGCTCGCCCACCTCAATCCGGAGCAGCGCGCCGCTGTCACGCTGCCGCCCGAGCATGCGCTGATCCTGGCCGGGGCCGGCTCGGGCAAGACGCGCGTGCTCACCACCCGCATTGCCTGGCTCTTGCAGACGGGCCAGGTCACGCCTGGCGGCATCCTGGCGGTGACCTTCACCAACAAGGCGGCGCGCGAGATGATGACGCGCCTGACCAGCCTGCTGCCGGTCAATGCGCGCGGCATGTGGATCGGCACCTTTCACGGCCTGTGCAACCGCCTGCTGCGGGCGCACTACAAGATGGCCAACCTGCCGCAGACCTTCCAGATCCTGGACACGCAGGACCAGCTCTCGGCCGTCAAGCGCCTGTGCAAGCAGTTCAACGTGGACGACGAGCGCTTTCCGCCGAAGCAGTTGCAGTGGTTCATCAGCGGCTGCAAGGAAGACGGGCTGCGCCCCAACATGGTCGAGGTGCGCGACGAAGACACGCGCAAGAAGGTCGAGCTCTACCAGCTCTACGAGGAGCAGTGCCAGCGCGAGGGCGTGGTCGATTTCAGCGAGCTGCTGCTGCGCTCCTTTGAGCTGCTGCGCGACAACGACCCGGTGCGCGAGCACTACCAGCGGCGCTTTCGCCACATCCTGATTGACGAGTTCCAGGACACCAACAAGCTGCAGTACGCCTGGATCAAGCAGCTCGCCGGCGAGCACAGCGCCGTGCTGGCGGTGGGCGACGACGACCAGAGCATCTACGCCTTTCGCGGCGCACGCGTGGGCAACATGGCCGACTTCGTGCGTGAGTTTCATGTGCAGCACCAGATCAAGCTGGAGCAGAACTACCGCAGCTACAGCAACATCCTGGATGCCGCCAACGAACTGATCAGCCACAACAGCCGGCGCCTGGGGAAAAACCTGCGCACGACCCAAGGCCCCGGCGAGCCGGTGCGCGTCTATGAGTCCACCAGCGACTTTGCCGAGGCGCAGTGGATCATCGACGAGATTCGCCAGCTGGTGCGTGACGGCATGGAACGCAAGGAAATCGCCCTGCTGTACCGCTCCAACGCGCAAAGCCGGGTGCTGGAGACAACGCTGTTCAATGCCGCCATCCCCTACAAGGTCTACGGCGGCCTGCGCTTCTTCGAGCGCGCTGAAGTCAAGCACGCACTGGCCTACCTGCGCCTGCTGGAGAACCCGAAGGACGACACCAGCTTTCTGCGTGTGGTCAACTTCCCGCCGCGCGGTATTGGCGCGCGTGCCATCGAGCAACTGCAGGATGCGGCACGGGCGTACGACGGCGGCAAGGGCTGCTCGCTGCATGACGCGGTGAACTTGGTCAGCGGCAAGGCCGGGGCCAACCTGGGTGCCTTTGTCGCCAAGATCGACGTGCTGCGCGAGCAGACCACCGGCTTGACGCTGCGTGAAATTGTCGAACTGGTGCTGCAGCACAGCGGCCTGATCGAGCACTACCGGGCCGAGCGCGAAGGCGAGGACCGGGTGGAGAACTTGGAGGAGCTGGTCAACGCCGCCGAGAGCTTTGTCTCGATCGAGGGCTTTGGCCGTGATGCGGAAGGCTTGCCACCGAGCAGCCTCTCGCAATCGCCCGCCAGCCAGGGGCTGACAGCGGACGCCAATGCGCCCGAAGCCGCCGCCACGCAAGGTGCGCTGGATGACAGCGGCGAGGTGATGTCGCCGCTGGCCGCTTTTCTGACCCATGCCGCGCTGGAGGCGGGCGACAACCAGGCCCAGGAAGGCCAGGACGCGGTGCAACTGATGACCGTGCATGCCAGCAAGGGCCTGGAGTTCGACTGCGTCTTCATCTCCGGGCTGGAAGAGGGCCTGTTTCCGCACGAGAACTCGATGAACGACCGTGACGGGCTGGAAGAGGAACGCCGCCTGATGTACGTGGCCATCACACGCGCGCGCCAGCGCCTGTACCTGAGCCATTCGCAAACGCGCATGCTGCACGGCCAGACGCGCTACAACGTCCGCAGCCGCTTCTTTGATGAATTGCCCGAGACCTCGCTCAAATGGATCACGCCGAAGAACCAGGGCTTTGGCTCCGGTTTTGGCAGTGGCATGGGGGCTGGTGCCGGCAGCAGCCGCCCCTCGGGCGGTGGTTTCTGGGACCGTGAGTTCCCCAGCAGCCCACGTGCGCCGGAGCCACTGGCGGTGCAGAAGGCGGCCGCCGCCTCGGGCCTGCGCACCGGCATGAAGGTGTTTCACACCAAGTTCGGTGAGGGCACGGTGCTGACGCTCGAAGGCGCGGGTGACGATGCGCGCGCGCAGGTCAACTTCCCGCGCCACGGCGTCAAGTGGCTGGCGCTGTCGGTGGCCAAGCTGACGCCGGTGGAATAAGGCGACAGCGGGCGGACCTCGCACGCAGTTTTCACGAAACTGTCACGTTGTTTTCATAGGATGCCTTGTCGCTTGTGCCAAGCGACGAGTTCAACCCTTTCTGAAAGCATTGCTATGTCCACGCTGTCACGTCGTCAGTCCCTCAAACTGCTTGCCGGTGCGCCCATGCTGCCATGGGGCGCGCTGGCCACCAGTTCGCTGCTGTCAGCGTGCGCCACCAGCGGCGGCGCTTCCGCACCGAGCGCGGGGGCCTTGTCGGGCGTCAGCTTCACGTCGATGGCCGCGCCTTCCCTGGCCGACCCGGCGGCGATGGCGACCACCACCGTTGCGTCGAGCATGCAAGTCGTGCAACAGAACGGCGGCGTGCAAAGCTTCAAGCTGGCCTACCAGCCTTTCTTCATCACCGGCGACCAGGTACCTGACGGTCAGGGTGGCCAGGTGCTGGCCGGCGGTTATTACGACATCCTGAACCGCCCCATCATCGACAAGTCCGTGCCGGGCAAAGAGCGCCATATCTTCTCGGACTGTCCCGACGGCACCTCGCTGTTGCAGTTGCCACACCCCAAGGTGGCGGGCATCAAGGGCAAGGCAGTGTTTGCGGTGGTGCAGTTTGAGTACACGACACGCGACCAGAGCCAGGTGAGCACCTATGGCACGCTGCCTTCTCCCATTGCCGTGCTCACCCTGGACCAGGACCAGACCACGGGCAAGCTCAGCCTGGTCAAGTACCACAACGTGGACACCTCTTCGGCTCAGGGCCTGTGGATCACCTGCGGCGCCAGTCTGTCGCCGTGGAACACCCACCTCTCCAGCGAAGAGTACGAGCCCGACGCCTTCGATACCAAGGACAAGCGCTTCAAGACCTTCAGCAAGAACCTCTTTGGCGATGAGTCGATTGCCAACCCCTACCACTACGGCCACCTGCCGGAAGTCACCGTGAACCCGGACGGCACCGGCTCAATCACCAAGCATTTTTGTCTGGGTCGGATCTCGCACGAACTGGTTGAAGTGATGCCGGACAAGCGCACCGTGCTGATGGGCGACGACTTCGTCAACGGCGGCCTGTTCATGTTCATCGCCGACAAGGCCACCCAGCTCTCGGCTGGCACGCTGTATGTGGCCAAGTGGACGCAGACCTCTGGCGTTGGCCCCGGTAGCGCCACGCTGTCCTGGATCAAGCTCGGTCACGCCAGCAGCGGCGAGATCGAAGCCCTGGCCAACAAGCTCAAGCCGAGCGACATCATGGACGTGAAGACGGCCGATCCGCGCGATGCCAGCTACAGCAGAATTCGCTATGCCGGCAAGGACAACTGGGTCAAGCTCGTGCCTGGCATGGAGAAGGCCGCGGCTTTCCTGGAAACCCACCGTTATGCCGCGCTGGTCGGCGCCAGCATGGGCTTTACCAAAATGGAGGGCACCACCGTCAATGCCCGCGACAAGATCGCCTACTCCGCCATGAGCTACATCCAGGCCTCGATGGTGGACGGCACGACCGATATCAAGGTGCAGGGCCCGCTGTCGGGCGCAGTCTATGCGCTCAACCTCAAGGGCGCTCAAAAGGACCGGGCGGGCGCGGCCATCGACAGCGAGTGGGTGCCGGTGGACATGGCGCCGCCGGCGGCACTGGTTGGCGAAGACCTGGCTGTGCCGGATGCGCTGGGCAACCTGTCCCATGCCGACAAGATCGCCAACCCCGACAACATCAAGTTCTCCGAGAAGATGCGCACCCTGTTCATCGGCGAGGACAGCGGCCGCCATGTGAACAATTTCCTGTGGGCCTACAACGTCGATACCAAGCAGCTGGCGCGCATTCTGTCGTGCCCGGCCGGTGCCGAATCCACCGGTCTGCAGTCGGTTGATTCCATCAACGGCTGGACCTACATCATGAGCAACTTCCAGCATCCCGGTGATTGGGAAAAACCGCTGCATGGCAAGGTCATGGCCGTTCTGGATCCGTTGGTGAAAGCCAACTACAAAGACCGCTTTGGTGCTGCGGTCGGCTACCTGACGGCTGATCCGCAAGGCATAAAGCTGTAAGGTCGTACGTCCTGGTCATGTCGAGGTCGCATCCTAGGCCATTTGTGCAATCGTCTTGCGAAACCGCGCCAGCGACAGGGTAAACAGGACCGCGCCGATCAGCAGCAGGGCGACAAACGAAGTCCACACCACCTCGAAGCCAGCCCCTCGGTAGAGGATGGCCTGGCTCAGTTCGGTGAAATGGGTGGTGGGTGCCAGCATCATCAGTTCTTGAATCCACAGCGGCATGCTTTCGCGCGGCGTCATGCCTCCCGACAGCAGCTGCAGCGGCATCAGGGTGAGCATCATCAGCAGGCCGAACTGCGGCATGGTGCGCGCCACAGTGGCCATGAAGATGCCCATGGAGGTGGTGGCGAACAGGTGCAGCGCCGTGCCAGCGAGGAACAGCGCCAGCGAGCCTTCGATGGGCACCTGCAGCACCCCTTGGATCACCAGCGCCAGCGACAGTACGGTCGCCAGCAGCACCACCAGCGCCATGGACCAGACCTTGGCCAGCATGATCTCGGTCGGTGTCACCGGCATCACCAGCAAATGCTCCACCGTGCCGTGCTCACGCTCGCGGATCAGCGCCGCACCGGTCAGGATGATGGACAGCATAGTGATGTGGTTGATGACCTCCATCAGCGAACTGAACCAGGTCGGGTTCAAGCCCGGATTGAAGCGCATGCGTGGCACCAGTTCCACCGGCAGCGCTGCCGTGCCACGGTAGCGTTGCACGAATTCATTGACTTCGCCCATGACGATCTGCTGGATGGCGCCATTGCCGGCAAAGGCCTGGCTCATGCGTGTGGCATCGATGTTGAGTTGCAGGGCCGGCGCCTTGCCGGCCAGCACGTCACGCTGGAAGTTGGACGGGATGACGAGCACGAAGGTGTAGCGGCCGGCGTCCATGCCGGGGTCGACCTCGGCCAGGCCGATGCGCACCGGCGGGATGAACTGCGGCGGGTAGAAGGCCGTGGTGATGCGCGCCGACAGGGCGGAGTCGTCCTCGTCCACGATCGCGATCGGGGCCCGGTGCAGCGTCTCCGGCATGATGGTGCCGGCCGTGTAGACCCCGATGGTGAAGGTGTAGACGATCAGGAACAGCATCATCGGATCGCGCCACAGGCTCCACAGCTCCTTCACGCCCAGGCGGTAGATATTGGCCAGGTGGTGCAGCATGTCAGGCCTCCCGCCGGGCCGTCCCAAGGGAGGCCACGGCCCCCTCGGGGGGCAGCGAACGACGCGCAGTGCGAGAGCGTGGGGGCATCATGTCTCCTGTTTTTTCAGCAGCACGATGGCCAGGCCGAGGATCACCGGTATCGCCGCCAGCAGCGGCCAGAACTGGGCCTGCAGATCGGCGAAGTGCAGCGCCTTGCTGAACACGCCGCGACTGATGGTGAACATGTGGCTGGCCGGGTAGATCTCGCCAATCATGCGGCCGCCGCCTTCCAGCGACGATACCGGGTTGATCAGGCCGGCGAACTGCACCGCCGGGATCATCGTGCCGACCATGGTGAAGAACATGGCGGCGATCTGGCTGCGCGTGACGGTAGAGGCCAGCAGGCCCATGCCGGTCGAGCACAGGACGAACAGCAGCGCCGCCAGCGTCAGGGTGGCGAAGCTGCCGGTCATGGGCACCCCAAATACCGTGACAGCGGCCAGACACATCAGGGCGTAATTGACCATGGCCAGCACCACATAAGGCAATTGCTTGCCAAGCAGGAATTCGGCGCGCGTGGTGGGTGTGACATAGAAGTTGATGATCGACCCCAGCTCCTTCTCGCGCACCACGGCCAGTGCGGTGAGCATGGCCGGCAGCATCAGCAGCAGCATGGGCATGACGGCCGGCACCATGGCCGGCAGGCTCTTCACATCCGGGTTGTAGCGGTAGCGTGTTTCCAGTTCGAGCAGGCCCGAGGGACTGTGACCGGTGCGCGCGCGCACCTGTTGCACATACCAGTGCTGGTGCATGCCTTGGGCGTAGCCCAGCACGGTTTCCGCGCGCTGTGGCATGGCGCCGTCGATCCAGGCGCCGATCTGGACCGCGTTGCCACGCTCGACGTCGCGTGCGAAGCCTGGCGGGATTTCCAAGGCGAGCGACAGCTCGCCACTGCGCATGCGCCGGTCCAGTTCGGCGTAGTCGGCGACGGGCGGGCGTTCGCTGAAGTAGCGCGAGCCGGCCAGGTTGGCCGCGTAGTCGCGGCTGAGCGTTGTCTGGTCGCGGTCCAGCACGCCAAAGCGCAGGTCTTCCACGTCCATGCTGATGCCGTAGCCGACGACGAACATCAGCAGCAAGGAGCCGAACAGGGCCAATGCGCCGCGCACCGGGTCGCGCCGCAATTCCAGTGCCTCGCGCCACTGGAAGGTGTTGATGCGCGCCAGGCTGCGGCGCAGGCGGGCCCGCAGTCCGCCATCGGCAGCCGGCGAGCGTGCCGGCACATCGGCGCCATGGGGTAGGGGATCGTCCTGCGCCGCCGGCGGGTCGCCGCCGGCCTCCACCAGATAGCTGATGAAGGCATCGTTCAGCGAGGAGGCGCCGCGCTTGGCGACCAGAAGCGCCGGCGTATCGCTGTCCAGTACCCGGCCGGCATGCATCAGCGAGATGCGGTCGCAGCGCTCGGCCTCGTTCATGAAGTGGGTCGAGATGAAGATGGTCACCTTGTCGCGCCGGGCGAGCTCGATCATCAGGCGCCAGAAGTTGTCGCGCGCGATCGGGTCCACGCCCGAGGTCGGCTCGTCCAGGATCAGCAGCTCGGGTTTGTGCACCATGGCCACTGCCAGCGACAGGCGCTGGCGCATGCCCAGTGGCATTTGTCCCGGTAGCGCATCCTGCACCTCTTGCAGCCCGAAGCGCTCGACCATCTCGGCCACGCGTGCCGGAACCTCGGCCTCGGGCACATGGAACAGACGCGCGTGCAGCACCAGGTTCTGCCGCACGCTCAGCTCGCTGTAGAGCGAGAAGGACTGCGACATATAGCCCACGCGCCGGCGTGTCGCCATGTCATGCGGGTCGACCGCCTGGCCGAACAGCCAGGCCTGGCCCTCACTGGCGGGCAACAAGCCCGTCAGCATCTTCATGGTGGTGGTCTTGCCGCAGCCGTTGGAGCCGATGAAGCCGAAGATCTCGCCGCGCTGAATGCGAAAGCTCACGTGATCCACGGCCACGAAATCGCCAAAACGCATCGTCAAATCCCGCGCTTCAATCGCGACTTCAGCCTTGTCGTTCAGCGTCAGGGGCGCAATCTCCACTTGCCGGTAGTCACGGCGTTTTGCCTCCGGCAGCAAGGCGATGAAGGCGGACTCCAGCGCGCTGTGGCCGGTGCGCTCGAGCAATTCGGCCGGCGTGCCAGTGGCCAGCACCCGGCCATCGTCCATCGCCACCAGCCAGTCGAAGCGCTGCGCCTCTTCCATGTAGGCGGTGGCCACCAGCACGCTCATGCCGGGACGGCTGGCACGGATGCGCATGATCAGTTCCCAGAACTGCGCGCGGGCCAGTGGATCGACGCCGGTGGTCGGCTCGTCCAGGATCAGCAGGTCCGGATCGTGGATCAGCGCACAGCACAGGCCGAGCTTTTGCTTCATGCCGCCCGAGAGCTTGCCCACCGGGCGCGCCAGAAAGGGGTACAGGCCGGTGCTGCGCGTGAGCTCGTCGATGCGGCGACGGCGTTCACTGGCATCGTGGCCGAACAGGCGGGCGAAGAACTGCAGGTTCTCCTCCACCGACAAGGAGGGGTAAAGGTTCTTGCCCAGTCCTTGCGGCATGTAGGCAATGCGCGGGCATACCGTTTGTCGATGCCGGCGGCGCGCCATGTTGCCGCCCAGCACCTCGATGCTGCCTTGCTGCATCACACGGGCGCCGGCCACCAGCGCCAGCAGGCTCGATTTGCCGACCCCATCCGGGCCGATCAGGCCCACCATGCGGCCGGCCGGGATGTCCAGCGTTACCGCGTCGAGCGCGGTGGTCTTCTTGTAGCGCAGGCTGACCCCTTGTAGGCGGGCTACCGGGGCAGGCAGATGCGCCATGTCACTTCTCGACGTTGATGGCCATCTGGGCTGGCCACGGGACATTGGCATCGAGCTTGAGCCAGGCCACGCCGGGCAAACCGGTCTTCACCTGCGCCAGGTGACGCTGCAACAAATCACGGTCGATCTGGGCCCGCACGCGGAACATCAGCTTTTGCCGCTCGCTCGCCGTCTCCACCGTCTTGGGCGTGAATTGCGCCGAGCTGGCGACAAAAGACACCTTGGCCGGAATCACATATTGGGGGGCAGCATCGAGAACAAGGCGCACTTCGCTGCCGAGGGCGACACGTCCGGCCACGGTTTCCGGCAGGAAGAAGGTCATGTAGACATCGGACAGGTCAATCAGGTTGAGCACTCTGCCGCCGGCGCCCAATACTTCACCGGGCTGGGCCACGCGGAACTGCACGCGGCCATCGCGCGGGGCTTTGAGTTCCGTGTCAGCGAGTTCGACGTCGATGCGCTCCAGCGTCGCCTCCATGGCCTTGACGTTCGCTTGGGCGCCGGTGACCTGGCTGCGCGCCGCCGCGATGCCGGCCTGGGCGGCCTTGGCTTGCGACCTGGCCGCCGAGGTGGCGGCCTGCAAGCTGCGCACCCGGGCGCGGTCGTCGTCCAGCAGCTGGCCGGAGAAAAAACCGTCTTTGGCCAGTTTTTCCGAGCGCGGCAGACGGCGCTGTGCGGCATCGAGCTCACTTTCACGCTGTGCCACCAGGGCCAGCGTGGCCTGGTAATCGCTTTGGCGCAGTGCGACCTGGACCTCGGCGCCGCTGACCGCTTCTTTGGCCTGCTGCAAGCGGGCCAGGGCCTCCTCCCGCTGCGCCTGCAGACTTTCGACTTCCATGTGGGCCAGCGGCTGGCCGGCTTTGACGAACTCGCCCTCGGCCACCAGGATATCTTTCACGCGCCCGGCCAGCTTGGTCGCCACCGCGATCTCGGTGGCTTCTATGCGCCCATTGCCGCTGACGAAACCGTCACCCAGCCCATTTTCATGCAGTGGCCCCCAGATCATGAAGGCCCCAGCGGCGGCGGCCAGTAACACCGCGCTGGTCATGGCGGTCTTCAGATTCATTTTCATCATGGCACCATTCATCGAGGTTTTGGCGGAAATCCACAGTCCAAACCGCTAGTCTGTGAACGGCAGACCACCTGACTTTAAGCGAGCGGGCTGGTCGTCGCGTCGTCAGAGACGAAGCAGTCGCGGAAGGTGAAGTAAAGCGAAGTGAAGAACATGGCGGCCAACAGCATGGCCGCGGGGAACATGATGCTGCCCATCAGATCGGGCTGACCCAGCACCACGGACAGAACCATGACCAGCATGCCGGTGAGCATGAACACACCCATCCAGACCAGGCCGAAGACCGTCATGGCGCCGAAGTTGCGCAGGCTGGCCACGAAACTGAAGAACAGGCTTTTGACTGGTGGCACGCCATGCCAGTGCACCAGGGCCGGGGCATGCCAAAACAGCAGGGACAAGGGCAGGTACAGGCCCATGGCCACCCACATGGCCGCCTGGAACTCCGAAGTCTCGATCATCTCGCGCGTGAGGGTGCCGCCGACCAGGTAGAGGCGGGCAAAGTGGCCGCCGTCGATCAGGGCCGAGATACCCAGCACGGCCAGGAAACCCAGCGCGTAGAGCACACCCAGGATCAGCATCGCGCGCGCTTGATCCCGTCCGGCGCGAAAGGCGCTGAGCAAAACCGAGGGCATGGGGAAGTTGCCCTGCTCGGCCTCGCGCGTGGCCGCCATCAGGCCCAGCGTGGCGGCCGGCAGCAGGCCCAGCGCCACAGCATTGCCGAGATAGGGCAGAAGGCTGGCCAGCGACATCAGGGCCATGAACAGGAAGAACAGGCCCGACAGCGCCAGCGGCTGGCGCCAGAAGGTCCAGATGCCGAGCTTGACCCAGAGCAGACCGGTACGGGCCGGGACGATGTTGAGTTTCATGATGGGCGGGCGCTGTTCAGATCAAGTGTGCGGCCGGGAGCACCGGGTGGGCAATGCGCTGGCGCAAGACCCGTTCGAAATGGGCCGGGTCATGCGGCTGCAGCATCGAGGCTTCGCGCGGCAGGTGGAAGTCCCACAGCCGCGAGGTCCAGAAGCGCAGGGCGCCGGCGCGCAGCATGGTCGGCAGCAGCTCGCGTTCAGCGGCGGTGAGCGGGCGCACGGCGTTGTAGGCCTGCAGAAAAGCGCTGGTGCGCGCGGCATCAGCGGCACCCGTGGCCAGGTCAATGCACCAGTCGTTGAGACAGACCGCCACATCGAACAGCCAGCTGTCGGTGCCAGCGAAATAGAAGTCGAAGAAACCGGTCAGCACGGGGGCGCCATCCGCGCCGGCTTCGCTGTCGAACATCACGTTGTCGCGGAACAGGTCGGCATGGATCGCCCCACGCGGCAGCGCGGTGTAGGTGGAGGAGGCCGCCACATGGTTCTGGTAGGCCAGTTCGCTGCGGATCAGCGCTGCCTGATCGGGGTCGAGGTGGGGCAGCACCACCGGCACGGTCTCGTTCCACCAGGCCAGACCGCGCAGATTGGGCTGCTGGCGGGCATAGTCGCGCCCGGCCAGGTGCATTTGGGCCAGCATGCTGCCGACGGCGGCACAGTGGGCCGGGGTGGGCGACAACTCGCTTTTGCCGCGCAGGCGGTTGACCACGGCGGCGGGCTTGCCCAGGAGGCGGTGCAGGATGTCACCATCGCGGTCGGCCGCCGGGTTGGGCACCGGGATGCCTTTGAGCGCCAGGTGCTTCATCAGCCACAGGTAGAACGGCAGCTGCTCGAAGGTCAGGCGCTCGAACAGGGTCAGTACGTAGGCGCCCTGGTCGGTGGTGACGAAATAGTTGGTGTTCTCGATGCCGCCGGCGCAGCCTTCCATGTTTTGGAGCTGGCCCAGATTGAGTTTTTGCAGCAGGGCGCTGGCCTCATCGAATGAGACTTCCGTGAAAACCGCCATAGATCAAAAGCTTTTGATTTTCCAGCCACCCGAACTCCGATCGCGCTCAGGCGTGGCCGGGCTGCGGTTGGCGTTCTCGGGGGCGATCTCGTAGGCCGGTGCGTCGCCCTTGGGCTTCACGGTGATGCTCTTGGTTTCACCGCCGACGCGCAGCTCGTCAATGCGCGAGCCGGCATCCTCGTGCCGGATGTTCTCGACGCGTTGCTCGGTTTTACCCGAGGCAGGCTTGTCGTCCTGGCCCGCAGGGGCCGTGGTGGGGTTTTGAGCCTGCGCCAGGCCAGAGCCCAGGCAGCCGAGGAAAAGGGAAAGTAGGAGGGCGGCGCGCATGGGGCAATTGTAGAACCTTCGGCCCGTTCCCCATCCCGGGCACAATGCGCGCATGAGTGACTCCCCCAATCCGCGAAAAACCCTGTTGCTGGTCGATGGTTCCAGCTACCTGTACCGAGCTTTTCATGCCATGCCGGACCTGCGCGCCGTGCCGGGCGACCCGAGCAGCAGCCCCACCGGCGCCATCCGCGGCATGATCAACATGCTGCAAAGCCTGCGCAAGGAGGTCAAGGCCGACTACGCCGCCTGCGTCTTTGACGCCAAGGGCCCGACCTTCCGCGACGAACTCTATCCCGAGTACAAGGCGCACCGTTCACCCATGCCGGACGACCTGCGGACCCAGATCGAGCCGATCCATGAGGTGGTGCGCCTGATGGGCTGGAAAGTGCTGGACGTGCCGGGCGTGGAGGCCGACGACGTCATCGGCACGCTGGCCGTCACGGCCGGGCAACAGGGCATCGAAGTCATCGTGAGCAGCGGTGACAAGGACCTGGCCCAGCTGGTCACCCCGCACATCACCATCATCGACACCATGAACGGCCGACGCCGTGACGTGGCTGGCGTGCAGGCCGAGTTCGGCGTGCCGCCGCACCTGATGGTGGACTTTCAAACCCTGGTGGGCGACGTCATCGACAACGTGCCGGGCGTGGCCAAGGTCGGCCCCAAGACTGCTGCCAAGTGGCTGCAGGAATACGGTTCGCTCGAAGGCGTGGTGGCCCATGCGGACGCGATCAAGGGCGTGGCGGGCGAGAACCTGAAAAAGGCGCTGGACTGGCTGCCGACCGGTCGCCAGTTGCTGACCATCAAGACCGACTGCGACCTCAATGGCTGGGTGCCGGGCCTGCCGGCACTCGAGGCCGTGGCCACCGGTGAGCCGGATACGGCGGCCCTCAAGGCTTTTTACGAGAAATACGGTTTCAAAGGCCTGGCCAAGGCGCTGGGCGGTGATGCCCCTGCTGCGCCGGCACCGCGGGCGGTCAAAAGCAGTTCGAGCAGCATGCCCGGCCTGTTTGACGAACCCGAAGAACCCGTCGCCCCGGCAGCGTCCAAGGTCAGCACGGTGTCCTACGAGACCATCCTCGACTGGGATGCCTTCAAACGCTGGCTGGCGCGCATCGAGGCCGCCGAGCTGGTGGCCGTGGACACCGAAACCACGTCGCTGGATGAGATGGTGGCCGAGATCGTTGGCATCTCCTTCAGCGTGCAGCCGGGCGAGGCGGCCTACATTCCGCTGATGCACGATTACCCCGGCGCCCCGACCCAGTTGCCGCGCGACGAGGTGCTGGCCCGACTCAAACCCTGGCTGGAGAACCCGGCGCACAAGAAGCTTGGCCAGCACATCAAGTACGACCGCCATGTGTTTGCCAACCATGGCATCGAGGTGCAGGGCTACGCGCATGACACCATGCTGCAAAGCTATGTGCTCGAAGTGCACAAGCCGCACGGCCTGGCCAGCCTGGCCGAGCGACACCTGGGGCGCAGCGGCATCAACTATGAAGACCTGTGTGGCAAGGGCGCCAGCCAGATTCCGTTCTCGCAGGTAGACATCGAGCGCGCCGCCGAATATTCGTGCGAGGACTCGGACCAGACGCTGGACGTGCACCTGGTCTTGTGGCCGCTGCTGCTGCAGGCCGAGAGCCATGACGGCAAGGGGCTGCGCTTTATCTACGAACTGGAGATGGCGAGTTCCGAGGCGCTGTACCGCATCGAGCGCAATGGCGTGCTGATCGACGCGCCCACGCTGGCGGCGCAAAGCCACGAGCTGGGCCAGCGCATCCTGCAGCTCGAAAAAGAAGCGCACGAACTGGCCGGCCAGCCCTTCAACCTTGGCAGTCCGAAGCAGATCGGTGAGATCTTCTTCACCAAGCTCGGTCTGCCGATCGTCAAGAAGACCGCCACCGGCGCACCGAGCACCGACGAGGAAGTGCTGGAAAAACTGGCCGAGGACTTTCCGCTACCGGCCAAGATCCTGGAGCACCGCGGCCTGTCCAAGCTCAAGGGCACCTACACCGACAAGCTGGCCCAGATGGCCAACCCGCGCACCGGCCGCGTGCATACGCATTACGCGCAGGCGGTGGCGGTGACCGGGCGCCTGTCGAGCAACGAGCCGAACCTGCAGAACATCCCGATCCGCACGCCGGAAGGGCGGCGTGTACGCGAGGCCTTTGTCGCACCGGCAGGTTGCGTGATTGCCAGTGCCGATTATTCCCAGATCGAGCTGCGCATCATGGCCCATATCAGTGGTGACGCCGCGCTCTTGTTGGCCTTCCACGACGGCATGGATGTGCACCGCGCCACCGCGGCCGAGGTGTTTGGCGTCACTACCGACCAAGTGACATCGGAGCAGCGTCGTTATGCCAAGGTGATCAACTTCGGCCTGATCTACGGCATGAGCGCCTATGGCCTGGCCCGGAGTTTGGGCATCGACAACACGGCGGCCAAGAACTACATCGAGCGTTATTTCGACCGCTATCCCGGCGTCAAGCGCTACATGGACGAGACGCGCCAAAGTGCCAAGGCGCGCGGTTATGTGGAAACCGTGTTCGGCCGGCGCCTCTATCTGCCCGAGATCAACTCGCCCAACGGCCCGCGCCGCAGCGGCGCCGAACGTGCCGCCATCAACGCGCCGATGCAGGGCACGGCGGCCGACCTCATCAAGCTCAGCATGGTGGAAGTGCAGCGCGTGCTGGATGCCGAGCAGCGGGCTACCCGGATGATCATGCAGGTGCACGACGAGCTGGTGTTCGAGGTGCCTGAGGCCGAGGTGGCCTGGGTCAAGCATGAAATCCCGCGCATCATGGCTGGCGTGGCGCAACTCAAGGTGCCCTTGCTGGCCGAGGTGGGCGTGGGGCCGAATTGGGATAAGGCGCACTGATGTGCGCCTGGGATCCGGCGCCCTGGGCGCAGGATTCTCCCGGTTACCGGTTTTCTGGCTCAGGCTTTATCATGGCTTGACTTTCCTGAGCCCATGCCATGACCTTATTCGCGCCAAGTTGGCGTACCCGCTGGTGGCGGGCGGTTGAAGCCCATCCCAATGCCCTGATCTTGGGCTTGGTGCTTGTGCTCGCCCCCTTTGCGCTGCTGCTGGTGTGGCTGCAGATGGGACGCTGGGAGGACAAACAGATTGGCGCTGCTGTGCAGCGTGCCGGCCAGGCACTCGATGTGCGGCATCAGCAGGCAGTGATCGATTTCACGCACGTCATGGAGGGCCTCAAGGGGCTGCCCGAGTTCATGGCCGCCGAGCCGCGCCTGATCCGCGCGCTGGAACAACCGAAAAACCCGGCCTACCTGCGGGCGGCCGAGGCTTATCTGGGCGATGTGACCGAGTTCTCGGGCGCTAACTTCGCTTTGCTGCTGGACACCCAGGGACGCGCCCTGACCGGCCACTTCTACGACAGCCGCGCGAGTGTGGCCGGCTTGGTGTTTGCCGATCGTGAGTACTTCAGGATGGCCATGGCCGGGCAGGCCGGGCACCAGTTCGCCGTCGGGCGCATGAGCGGCAGTCCCGGCATCTTCTTTTCCTACCCGGTGCGGTCCACCTCCGCCCGTGTGCTCGGCGTGGTGGCGATCAAGCTGGATCTGGTGGAGATCGCCAGCCGCATCCGGCTGGCTGGCGTTTTCGTCGTCGACGAGCAGGGCGTCGTGATCCTGGCGCCGCAGCGCGAGATGTTGTTCAAAGCGCTGGCCGATGCCCCGATTTTTAAAACCGATGTAGCGTTCCGGCGCCAGCGTTACCTGCGCACCAACTTTCCCGTGCTCACGCTCCAGTCTGCCCGCATGCCCGCCCATCCGGAGATTCAGCTGTTCGGCGAGCCGGCCAAGCCGGTGCTGCATCGCCAGATCGAGATGTCCGAGGACCGGATGAGCATTCATCTCATCGAAGAACTGAACGAATTGCCAGCCCTGAAAGCCAATCACCTGCTGGTGCTGGGCATTGCCTGGCTCGCTGTGCTGGCAGGGCTCTGGGCGGTCTGCGCCACGGCCGTGTTCGTGCTGCGGGTCCGCCAGTTCCGTACCAATATCGAGGCGGCCCATGCCGAGCTGCTGTTGCTCAATGACCGGCTCAAGCACCAGGCGGAATCGGATTTCCTGACCGGCTGCATGAACCGCCGCCGTTTTGACGAGGAATTGGGTCAGGAAATCCGGCGCAGCCAGCGCCAGAAATACCCCTTGACCCTGGCCCTGATGGATCTGGACCATTTCAAACGCATCAATGACAGCTTTGGGCATCTGATCGGGGATGCCGCGCTGCAGCACTTTGCCAGCGTCCTGCGTGGACACATCCGCCAGACCGATCGCTTTGCGCGAATCGGCGGTGAGGAATTTGCGCTGCTGATGCCTGACACCAGCCCGGCCGCTGCCATGCCGCTGATCGAGCGTTTGCGCCAAAGCATTGCCGACGCGCCGCTGCCCTTGGCCAGCGGCGCATCCCTGAGCGTCACGGCCAGCATCGGCGTTGCCAATCTGTGTTTCCTGGATGACCACGACGCGCTATTCCAGCGCGCCGACAATGCCATGTATGAGGCCAAGTCGTCTGGTCGGAACCAGGCGATTTTTGCGCCTTGTCCTGGCGGGGTGCAGGAAATTCTGGCTTTCGAATAGGGCCTGCGCAAACCGGTGAAAATGACATGCGCAGGCTCTAGACTACGCTTCCCATACCTAAATAAATATCAGGAGTTCCCGATGCTTCGCGACGATCTGAAAACCGAATTCAACGCCCTGCTGCCCGGTCAAAGTACCGAAGCGGGGGCCACCCGCCGCACCGCGCTCAAGACCGCGCTGGGCGTGGGTTATGCCGCTTCGGTCATGCCCATCATGGCGCAGACGGCGATCAAGACAGCGACCGACGGCCTGGTCTATGGCGAAGTGACCATCGACGTCAATGGCTTCAAGATGCCGGCCTACCGCGCCGCACCTGCGGGCAAGAAGAACCTGCCAGTGGTGCTGGTGCTGTCGGAAATCTTTGGTGTGCACGAGCACATTGCCGATGTCGCCAACCGCTTTGCGCGTGCCGGCTACCTGGCCATTGCCCCTGAATTGTTTGTGCGCCAAGGCGATGCGCAAAGCTACGGCGAGATTACCAAGCTGATGGCCGAAGTGATCTCCAAGGTGCCCGATGCCCAGGTTCTGGGCGATCTCGACGCCACGGTGCAATGGGCGGGCGCCCATGGCGGCGACCTCAAGCGCGTCGGCGTCACCGGCTTTTGCTGGGGTGGTCGCCAGACCTGGCTCTTCACCGCGCACAACAAGTTGATCAAGGCCGGCGTGGCTTGGTATGGCCGCATCGTGGGTGCCAACAACGAGCTGACGCCGAAAAACCCGATCGACATTGCCGGCCAACTTAACGGTCCGGTGCTCGGCCTGTATGGGGGTGCTGATGCCGGCATTCCGGTGAATACGCTGGCGCAGATGCAAAATGCGCTGGCGGCCGGCAACAAGGCATCCAAGGCCTCCGAGTTCGTGCTCTACCGCGAAGCGCCGCATGCCTTCCATGCCGACTACCGTGCCAGCTACCGCAAGGACGCGGCCGAAGACGGCTGGAAGCGCTGCCTGGCCTGGTTCAAGGCCCACGGCGTGGCCTGATTTATGACGTTGATCGCCATTTTGATCGGCACCTTGGCTGCCGGCATCGGCAGCGTGTGGTTGGCTGCCGCCCTGAGCTTTGGTGTGCTGGCGCGCTACACCCAGCACATGCTGAGCCTGGCCGCGGGGGCACTCCTGGCCACGGCCTTTATGCACCTGCTGCCAGAAGCGTTTGAGAGCCCGGTGGGAGCGCACCAGCTTTTCATGACCTTGCTGATCGGCCTGGTGTTTTTCTTCCTGCTCGACAAGGCCGAGCTCTGGCACCACGGCCATGAGCACCACCAACATGGCAGCCACGATGACCATGCTGACCACGCGCATGATCACGCACACGAACATACGCACCGATCCGGTGGCTGGGCCGTGCTGGCGGGTGACAGCGTGCATTGCTTTGGCGATGGCATCCTGATTGCCTCGGCCTTCATCGCCGACATGCGGCTGGGCGCGATCGCCGCGCTGGCGGTGCTGGCGCACGAAGTGCCGCACCACATGGGCGACCTGGTGGTGCTGCGTCGGCTCTCCTCTGACCGTAAGGCCGCATTGGTCAAGGTCACGCTGGCCGGTGCCGTGACGGCGCTGGGCGGCCTGCTGGGCTACTGGCTGGTTGATTTGCTGCGCGACTACCTGACCTATTTTCTGGTGATGGCTTCCAGCAGCTTCATCTATGTCGCATTGGCGGATCTGATCCCGCAGTTGCAAAAACGTTTGAGCTTGCGCGAAACCCTGGCCCAGATCGCCTGGTTGCTGGTGGGCATTGGCTTGGTGACCGTGGTCAGCCGCCTGGCGCACGGGCATTGAACGGCGCTGCGGCGGTTGACGGGCGGGCAAGCCCGCTCCGGCGTGCTCCGCCGCGTATCAACCCTGCAGAAGCGCTTCGATCTGCTGGTCCTTCTCTGCCCAGAGGTCGGCCAGCCAGCGGTGGAAGGTGCGGCGGAACGCCGAATCGCCCTCGTAGTTGCCGCTGCAGAACTCGGCTGGAATCGGCAGCGCGCGTGCGCGCACGATCACCTTGGGCGTCGTGCCGCACAGGAACTGCCAGAACGTGGGCGCGCCCGCCGGGTAGACAATGGTCGCGTCAATCAGGGAGTGGAACTGCTCGCCCATGACGTTGAGCGCCAGCGCCAGCGCGCCGGCCTTGGGCTTGAGCAGGTGGCGGTAGGGAGATGACTGAGCCTGGTGCTTGTCGGGCGTGAAGCGCGTGCCTTCCGCAAAGTTCATCACGCTGGTGGGCACGCGGGCAAACTTGGCGCAGGCGCGGCGCGCGGTCTCGCGGTCCTGCTGGCGCAGTTGCGGGTTCTTGCGCAGGGCGGCGCGGCCATGCCGCTTCATGAACGGAAAGTCCAGCGCCCACCAAGCCAGGCCGATCACCGGCACGTAGATCAGCTCCTGCTTCAGAAAGAACTTCAGCATCGGAATGCGCCGGTTCAACACGTGCTGCAGCACGAAGATATCCACCCAGGACTGGTGGTTGCAGTTCACCAGATACCAGCCCTGGTACTTCAGTTCGGCTACGCCCTGCACCTCCCAGGCGGTGCGCTGGGTCAGCCGCATCCAGGCGCTGTTGCAGCTCACCCAGGCCGTGGCCAGGGCGTTGAGCAGGGGATCGACCCGCACGCGCACGGCGGCAAAAGGCAAGACCAGCTTGACCAGCGCCAGCGCGAACAACAGCGCGCACCAGAACAGGGTGTTGATCACCAGCAGCAGGAGCGCTATGACGCCCCGGACGATGGGAGGCAGAAATCCAAGCATGCTATGTTGTACCTGTCATTGAGGTGGGCGCGCCATGGCGCCCAGGCCGGTTGGCCGCCGCAAGGGCGGAAACAGCTGCTATTGTCCACCCTGCGGCAGCCTGTGTCATGCGCCAGATCAGGCTTTTTTGAAATGGTGGCGCTCATGGCGCCATGGGGGCGGTAACAGGGCTGAGAAAGTTGCCTGACCACGGTGAATGGGGCGGCTCAACATTCGGCCGATCCCCTTGCATTCAAGACCAGGGGCCGCATCTGCGGCTGGAATTGAGGAGTTCAAGTTGTGATCAAGACCTTCTTCGGCCTGCTGTTGCGGGCGGTGTTGCTTCTTATGGGGCTGGTGTTCTTTGCCAGCCTGCTGGTGGCGGCCCTGCTGTTGCTGGCGCTATGGCTGGTGCGCGCGCTGTGGGCCCGGCTGACCGGCCGCCCTGTGGTGCCTTGGGTGTTCCGGTTCAAGCAGCAGGCCCAGTGGAGCCGGTTTTACCGTGCGGCGGCGCCAGGCCGGGAGGTGGTGGATGTCGAGGCGGGTGTGATCGACGTCGAGTCCAAACGGATCGACAGCGGCCGCGACCCGCATGACAACACGCAGCGCTGAGCCGCCGTATCACCCCGGCGCGCTGTCTTCCCATTGCGGATTCCAGACCACCTCCCACAGGTGCTGGTCCGGGTCCTGGAAGTAGCCGGCGTAGCCGCCCCAGAACGTGTCCTGCGCAGGCTTGACGATTCCCGCACCCGCCTGTCGCGCCTGTGCCATCACGGCATCGACTTCCGCTTTGGAGGCGACGTTGTGGCCGAGCGAGAGTTCAGTCGGGCTGGGCTGACTTAGCGTCAGGCCGGCATCATGGGCCAAGCTACGGCGCGGCCAGAGCGCCAGCCTCAAGCCGCTTTGCAACGCAATGAAGACCACCGCGCCGTGTTCGAACGCCTGCCCAATGATGCCTTCGGTCTGAAAGCCCAGGCCATCGCGGTAGAAGCGCAACGAACGCTCAAGATCGTCAACGCCGAGGGTGATGACGGTGATGCGGGGTTTCATGGCGGGCCATCGCTTGCGCCGTGGGCCGCATCAACCCTGGGCCATCGGCCGGGCCGGGTCGGCGCACCACTCGCTCCAGCTGCCGGCATACAGGGCGGTGCGACCCAGGCCAGCGACTTCCATCGCCAGCAGGTTGGGCACGGCGCTGACGCCGCTGCCGCAGTGGTGCACCACGCTGGCGGGATCGCGCCCGGCCAGCAGCGCCACGAACTCGGCGCGCAGCTGCGTGGCGGGTTTGAATTTTCCATCGGGCCCGAGGTTCTCGCCAAACGGGCGGTTGAGCGCGCCGGGGATGTGACCGGCGATCGGGTCCAGTGGCTCGACCTCGCCACGGAAACGCGGCGTGGCGCGCGCATCGACCAGGGTCTGGGCCGGGCGGCCGAGCTGCTCCAGCACGCCCTCAGTGGTGGCCAGCACGGTCTTCTCGGTGCTGGCGCTAAAACTCGAAGCCGGGCGTGAGGCTTCAGGGCCGGCAGCAACGCCGCCGCCCGCGGCTTCCCAGGCCTGCAGGCCGCCGTCGAGCACGGCCACCGCTTCATGGCCGACCCACTTGAGCATCCACCACAGGCGGCCGCAGTAGTTGGCGCCCTGGCGGTCATAGACCACGGCCTGCATGGAACTCTCAAAGCCGATGCTGGCCAGCCAGGCGGCAAAGTGCTTGCGTGAGGGCAGGGGATGGCGCCCGCCATTGACGGCATGGGTCGGCTCCTTGGCGCTCAGGTGCCGATCCAGATCGGCGCGCACAGCACCCGCAATATGTGCCTGCAGGTACTGTTGCTCACCCGCCAGCGGGTTCATCAATTCGAAGCTGCAGTCAAACACCATCAGCGGCTGGCTGCTGGCCTGCAAGGTCTTGAGCTGTTCGGCGGTGATCAGGGTGGTGTACATGATGTGTCCTTGTGTGATGCAGCATGGTACTGCGCATAGGCGATGGTTTTTGCAAACCAAGGTCCAAGCCAGGGCACCCGTGGAACCGGCTTCGCCCCCTTGAGGGGGGAGGCGAGCCACACGCAGTGGGCGAGAGTCGGGGCTGGCTCTCAGTGTTCTTCGGCGGGAGTGTCAGGCAGCGCGCGTTCGCGCAGCACCGTGGCGGCCACGCCGCTGGCCACTATCAATGCCATGCCCAGCCAGCCCGTCAGGGGAATCTGGTCGCCAAACAGCAGCAGGCTGTAGATGGCGGCAAACACGATGCCGGAATACTGCAGGCTGGCCACCACCAGCGTGTGGCCGTGGCTGTAGGCGCGCGTCATGCACCACTGGCCGAGCGAGGCCAGCACACCGATGGGCACCAGCCAGATCGCGGCCTGCCAGGTGATCTGCGGCAAGGGCGTGAAGCCGGTGAAGCCAATGCCCAGCGCGCCGGCCACGGTGGTGCCGACGGCAAAGTAAAACACGGTGCGCTCCACCGGTTCACCCACCTTGCCCAAAGCAGTGACCTGTACGTAGGCCAGGGCCGCGCTCATGCCCGACAGCAGGCCGATGAGGCCGGCGAATAACTGGTTCTGGTCGATGGCGGGGCGCAGCGTCAGCACCACCCCGGCGAAACCGGCCAGCACGGTGGCCAGCAGCGGGCCTTGCCGTTCCGACTTGCCGTACAGCATGGCGCCGCCGACGATGAAGGCCGCCACCCAGATGCCGCTCATGTAGTTGAGCGTCATGGCGGTGGCCAGCGGCAGGCGGGCGATGGCGAAGAACCAGGCCCCCAGTGCAAAGCCGCCCACGATGCTGCGCCAGGCGTGCATGAAGGGCACCGGGGTGCGCAGCGGTGTGCCATGGGCACGCAGCACGATGGCCATGAAGACGATGCTGACCAGGCCGCGGTAGAACACCAGCTCGAAGGTGTGTAAGCTTAGTGAAGCGATCTTGACGCCTACGCCCATGGTGGCGAAGAAGAAGGCTCCGAGGATCATCCAAAGGGCCGCTCTGTTATTTGGGTGCATTTGTGGGATCTAGTGTTGAACCGGGGCGTGAATTTAGTTTTTTACTATGAATGCCTCAAGCGTTACCGAGTAGGTGGCGTTACTTTTGGGCTTTCGGAACAAGAGGCATAAGGATTGTCGTGAGCATCTCGGATTCGACTTTCAAATAACCTTCTGCTATGCCATATATCTCGTCAAGTGAGACCTCTTGAGCTTGTCCTTTGGCATGAGTTCGAGCAAGAAAGGTTTTCCCAACTAAAACTTTTCCATCCTTGCCTGGATGCCAAATTCCATGCACATAACGCCCACGTATATCGTTCAGGGTATTGATCCGCTTGGTAATTGCCTTCGCTGGCTCCACTAGGTGTGGATAACGAAGTTCAACCAGAGTTAACAGTATTTGTGTCAGCTCGTTGGTTGCAAGTTTGCCTCCTGTAAGAGCCATTCCAACTTCGGCAGAAATCCCGGCAAGGTGCCAGATAGTTGTTCGAAGGCTCACTTCAAGGTGAGCCGAGTTGACGCAAATATGTCCGATTGCTTCTTTAAAGTCTTTGGTCGGATACCGACTAAGACCTCGACCGCCAAGAGCCGCAATCCCTTCTTCTAGAGCTTTCGTCAATTCAGAAGAGGGCGGTTGTTGGGATAGATGTTGAGCCTCTTCTTCGGTGATCGAAACTGCGTCTTGAGGGATGTACGCGTCGGCCGAAGGGTCATCCTCGAATGCGTGGACCCGCCACATGTTGTATTCGAAGCGTTTGAAATATCGCACGTAGACCCCCTTTGGTTCAGACATCTCTTATGAGATGTTGCCTCCTCCTTAGCACAAAACTATTGCGCCACCATTCCGCACAATCTCGAAGGTGTTGAAGCTGCTGGATGCCAGCTTCACGCCAACCCCCATGGTGGCGAAGAAGAACGCCCCCAGCACCATCCAGAGGGCTTGCATGGTTAGCTCGGGATGTTCATCTGCCGGCGGTACCATTCGTGGAAGTGCTGCATGCCGTCTTCCATCGGGCTCTGGTAGGGGCCGACCTCGTTGTCGCCACGCGCCAGCAGGGCGCGGCGGCCGGCGTCCATGCGCTCGGCGATCTCGTCGTCCTCGATGCAGGTTTCCATGTAGGCGGCCTGCTGGGCCTCGACGAACTCGCGCTCGAAGGCCGTGATTTCTTCCGGGTAGTAGAACTCCACCATGTTGAGCGTCTTTTGCGGCCCCATCGGGTGCAGGGTGGAGACGGTCAGCACGTGCGGGTACCACTCGACCATGATGTGCGGGTAGTAGGTCAGCCAGATGGCGCCACGCTCGGGTAGCTTGCCCTCACGGTATTTCAGCAGCGCATCGTGCCAGCGCTGGTAGACGCTGGAGCCCGGTTGGCCAAAGGCATTGGACACGCCCACGGTCTGCACCGAGTAGTTGTCCTTGAATTCCCAGTTCAGGTCGTCACAGGTCACGAAGTGGCCCAGGCCCGGGTGGAAGGGGCCGACGTGGTAGTCCTCCAGATAGACCTCGATGAAGGTCTTCCAGTTGTAGTTGCACTCGTGCAGCTCGACACGGTCGAGCGTGAAACCGGTGAAATCGAGCTCACTGCGCGGGCCCATGCCGGCCAGATCGGCGGCAATGTCGCGGCCGTTGTCTTCAAACAGCAGGCCGTTCCATTCCTGCAGCTTGTAGTTGTTCAGGTTCAGGCAGGGGTCGTGCGCGAAGTGCGGCGCACCCAGCAGCTGGCCCTGGGCCGAGTAGGTCCAGCGGTGCAGCGGACACACGATGTTGCCGCCGGCACTGCCGGGCTGGGTGTGGTTGAGCGAACCGCGGCCCTTGAGCATCACCGCCTGCCGGTGGCGGCAGACGTTGGAGACCAGCTCCACGCCTTGTGGGGTGCGCACCAGCGCCCGGCCCTCGTTTTCCTGCGGCAGGGCGTAGTAGTCGCCCGGCTCGGGCACGCTCAAGGAATGCCCCACATAGCGGGGCCCGCGCTGAAAGATCAGCGCCATCTCGCGCTGGTACAGCGCCTCGTCAAAGTAGCTCGAAACTGGTAGTTGGCTATGCGCCTGCTGCAGTTGAAGACTTAAATCAGACATGGGTGACCTGACCTAAAGACTCCCCACAGGGAGATGGAGATGCGCCCCGGGGCGCGGTAATAAAAGAACCGGCATCGTTCATGCAACGATGCCGGTGAGTGAACGTGGGATTGTACCCGGGGGCGGCCAGTTCGCGCGCCAGGGACGGGCTTTTTGCGCCAACAGCCTGGTTTTCGCCGGTCTTTTGTGACACCGGGGACAACGGCAGGCCGTGCACAGCCTAAAATCGGGGTTTCGACCTTCTGTTTCCCCATGCCCAAGGCTTCTGTATCCCCCCCGGTTTCCGCTGTCGCGCCCAGCTACGAAGCCGCGCTTGAAGAACTCGAGCAGCTTGTCAGCCGGCTTGAGTCCGGCGACATGCCGCTGGAGCAACTGCTGTCCGGCTACCAGCGCGGGGCGGAACTGCTCAAATTCTGCCGCGATAAGCTCGAAGCGGTGGAAAACCAGATCAAGGTGCTGGACGAAGGCGCGCTCAAGACATGGACACCCGAGTGAGAGTTTCAAGAGATTTCGATTTGCGTGCCTGGAGCACGGAGCGGCTTGATCGTGTCGAGCAGGCGCTTTCGCAATGGGTAGCGGCCGATGCGCCGGCCGGGCTGGGCGAGGCCATGCGCTATGCCGTGCTGGATGGTGGCAAGCGTCTGCGTCCGCTGCTGGTACTGGCGGCCAGCGAGGCCGTCGGCGGCAACCCGCAGGCGGCCCTGCGCGCGGCCTGCGCGGTTGAGCTGATCCATGCCTATTCCCTGGTGCATGACGACATGCCCTGCATGGACAACGATGTGTTGCGCCGCGGCAAACCGACCGTGCATGTGAAATACGGTGAGGCCGGAGCTCTTTTGGCGGGTGATGCCCTGCAGGCGCTGGCGTTTGAGTTGCTCACGCCGGATGACGGCAGCGTGCCCGAAGCCATGCAGGCCGTGCTGTGCCGCCTGCTGGCGCGTGCGGCTGGCAGCGCCGGCATGGCCGGTGGCCAGGCGATTGACCTGGCCAGTGTCGGCGTCAAGCTGGGTGAAGACCAGTTGCGCGAGATGCACCGCCTCAAGACCGGCGCCCTGCTGCAGGGCAGCGTGCTGATGGGCGCGGCCTGCGGTACGGTTTCGACGGCCGAACAAGCTGCGCTGGCCACCTATGGTGCCGCCATTGGCCTGGCGTTCCAGGTCGTCGATGACATTCTGGATGTGACGGCCGACTCGGCCACGCTGGGCAAGACCGCTGGCAAGGATGCCGAGCAGGACAAGCCGACCTATGTGTCCATCCTCGGTCTGGAGCGTTCCAAACTGTATGCGCAGGAACTGCTGGCGCAGGCCCTCGGTGCGCTTGATGCCAGCGGCCTGGCTGAGACGCGCGCGCTGCGTGCGCTGGCCGACATGGTAGTGAACCGCGCGAACTGAACCCATTGAGCATGACATCCGCAACCTACCCCTTGCTGCAGACCATAGATGACCCGGCGGACCTGCGCATGTTGCCCCGTAGCCAGCTCAAGACGCTGGCCGATGAGCTGCGTGCCTATGTGCTCGACAGCGTGTCCAAGACCGGTGGCCACCTGAGTTCCAACCTCGGCACGGTGGAGCTCACCGTGGCGCTGCACTATGTGTTCAACACGCCGGAAGACCGGTTGGTGTGGGACGTGGGGCACCAGACCTATCCGCACAAGATCCTGACCGGCCGGCGTGAGCGCATGAGCACACTGCGCCAGCTCGGCGGCCTGTCCGGCTTTCCGCAGCGTAGCGAGAGCGTGTATGACGCCTTCGGCACGGCGCACTCCAGCACCTCGATTTCCGCCGCCTTAGGCATGGCCCTGGCGGCACGGCAAAAAGGCGAGGACCGCCATGCCGTGGCCATCATCGGCGACGGCGCCATGACGGCCGGCATGGCCTTCGAGGCGCTCAACCATGGCGGCGTGGAAGATTGCAAGCTGCTGGTCATCCTCAACGACAACGACATGAGCATCAGCCCGCCGGTGGGCGCGCTCAACCGCTATCTGGCACAGCTCATGAGCGGGCAGTTCTACGCCGCGGCCAAGAACGTGGGCAAGCACGTGCTGCAGGTGGCGCCGCCCCTGTTCGAGTTGGCCAAGCGCATCGAGGAACACGCCAAGGGCATGGTGGTGCCGGCCACGCTGTTCGAAAAATTCGGCTTCAACTACATCGGCCCGATCGACGGCCATGACCTCGATTCGCTCATCCCGACGCTGGAGAACATCAAGCACCTCAAGGGGCCGCAGTTTCTGCACGTGGTGACCAAAAAAGGCCAGGGCTACAAGCTGGCCGAGGCCGACCCGGTGGCCTATCACGGTCCAGGCAAGTTTGACCCGGCGGTCGGCCTGCAAAAGTCGGCCACGCCGGCCAAGCAGACTTTCACCCAGGTGTTCGGCCACTGGCTGTGCGACATGGCTGAAAAAGACAAACGCCTGGTCGGCATCACGCCGGCCATGCGCGAAGGCTCGGGCATGCTGGAGTTCCACCAGCGTTTCCCCGATCGTTATTACGACGTCGGCATTGCCGAGCAGCATGCGGTGACCTTTGCCGCCGGTCTGGCCTGCGAAGGCTTGAAGCCGGTAGTGGCGATCTACTCCACCTTCCTGCAGCGCGGCTACGACCAGCTGATCCACGACGTGGCCCTGCAGAACCTGCCGGTGGTGTTTGCACTGGACCGCGCGGGGCTGGTCGGTGCCGACGGCGCCACCCACGCCGGCGCCTATGACATCCCCTACCTGCGCTGCATTCCCAATGTCAGCCTGGCCTGCCCGGCCGACGAGAAAGAGTGCCGGCAATTGTTGAGCACCGCTTACGAGCAGAACCACCCGGTCGCGGTGCGCTACCCGCGTGGTGCCGGCGTCGGTGTGGCCCCCCTGCCGGGGCTCGATAGCCTGCCTTTGGGCAAGGGCGAGATCCGCCGGCTGGCCACCGGCAAACCGGCAGGCAGCGCCAAAGGCATTGCCATCCTGGCCTTTGGCACGCTGCTGTACCCGGCACTCGAAGTGGCGGACAAGCTCAATGTCACGGTGGTCAATATGCGCTGGGTCAAGCCGCTGGACACGGCGTTGCTGCTCAAGGTGGCGGCCGAGCACGAGGCGCTGGTGACACTGGAAGAGGGCGCCATTATGGGAGGCGCCGGCAGTGCCGTGAGCGAGGCCTTGCACGCTGCTGGCGTGCTCAAACCCATGTTGCAACTGGGCTTGCGCGACGAGTTCATCGAGCACGGTGACCCGGTCAAATTGCTGGCGCTACAGGGTCTCGATGCGGCCGGCATTCAGGCTTCGATAGAGCGCCGTTTTGCGGAGCTGGTGGCGCAGGCGCGACCCGCGCTGAAGGTCGTGGCTTGAGCAGAATGGGCGCAAAAAGCGTTTAGACTTCGCTCTGTCCCATGCTGGTTGGTAGCTTGAATTGCCGGTCAGCCAGACCTTTCAATCAATAACTGGAGTCACAACATGGATCGTCGTTCCGTAATCAAGCATGCAGGCATTGCCGGCATCCTCGCAGCAGGTGCCGCGCCTGCTGCGCATGCGCAGGCCGCCGTTCGCTGGCGTCTGGCATCGAGCTTCCCCAAGTCGCTCGACACGCTGTACGGGGCTGAGGAAACCTTTGCCCGCAAGGTCAACGAGATGAGCGGCGGCAAGTTCATCATTTCCACCCATGCAGCCGGCGAACTGATGCCGGCCTTCGGTGTGGTCGATGGCGTGCAGCAGGGTTCGGTCGAGATGGCGCACACGGCGGCCTACTACTTCTTCGGCAAGGACGAGGCCTTCACGCTCAGCTGCTCCATCCCCTTCGGTCTGAACAGCCGCCAGATGACGGCCTGGATGTACCAGGGCAACGGCCTGAAGCTCACGCGCGAGTTCTACCGCAACTACAACATCATGAATTTCCCCGGCGGCAACACCGGCGCCCAGATGGGTGGCTGGTACCGCAAGGAAATCAAGAGCGTGGCCGACATGAAGGGCCTGAAGTTCCGCGTCGGCGGCTTTGCCGGCAAGGTGCTCGAGCGCATGGGCGTGGTGCCGCAAAACATCCCCGCTGGCGAGATCTACCAGGCGCTGGAAAAGGGCACGCTGGATGCCGCCGAGTGGATTGGACCGTATGACGACCAGAAACTGGGCCTGAACAAGGTTGCGCCTTACTACTACTACCCCGCTTGGTGGGAGGGTGGTCCCCAGCTGGAGTTCTTCATCAACACCAAGGCCTATGAAGCCCTGTCGGCCGAGAACAAATCCATTGTGGACACGGCGGCTGCCTACGCGCACCAGGAAGTCCAGGCCAAGTACGACGCTAAGAACCCCATGGCACTCAAGCAACTCGTGGGCAGCAAGACCAAGGTGTTGCCGTTCTCCAAGGACATCATGGAACGCGCCTTCAAGGAGTCGATGGCCCTGTACGACGAGTTGAGCGCCAAGAACCCGAACTGGAAGAAAATTTACGAGGACTTCTCTGCCTTCCGCAAGGACCAGAACCTGTGGTTCCGCTTCACCGAGGCGCGTTTCGACAGCTTCATGCAGTCGCAAAAACTGTAAGCTGTCAGTCAGATTATTGATCTGGCAAAGTCATGCTGAAACCGGGCCTCAATGGGGCCCGGTTTTTTTTATTCGGCTGCGTAGCTGGGCTAGGTTATTCGGGGGTAATTCCTAGTGTGGCTTGCGTGCGGCACACCTAGAATCGCGGGCACCTTAGTCCCTTTACCGGAGAAAAAAGATGGATCGTCGTTCCCTTATCAAGCAGGCCGGCATTGCCGGCGTTCTCGCCGCCGGTGTCGCACCTGCGGTGCATGCCCAAGCCGCCATTCGCTGGCGCCTGGCCTCCAGCTTCCCCAAGTCGCTCGACACCATCTTTGGTGCGGCCGAAGTGTTCGCCAAGTCCGTCAAAGCCATGTCGGGCGGCAAGTTTGAGGTCTCTGTGCATGCCGCCGGCGAACTGATGCCCGCGTTTGGTGTGGTCGACGGTGTGCAGCAGGGTTCGATCGAGATGGCGCACACCGCGCCCTACTACTTCTTCGGCAAGGATGAAACCTTTGCCCTGGGTTGCGCCATTCCCTTCGGTCTCAACAGCCGCCAGATGACGGCCTGGATGTACGAAGGCAATGGCATGAAACTGATGCGCGAGTTCTACGCCAAGTACAACATCGTGAATTTCCCCGGCGGCAATACCGGCTCCCAGATGGGCGGCTGGTACCGCAAGGAGATCAAGTCGATCAAGGACATCAAGGGCATGAAGATGCGCATTGGCGGCTTTGGCGGCAAGATCCTCGAGAAGATCGGTGGTGTGGCGCAAAACATTCCGGGGGGCGAGATCTATGCTGCCTTGGAAAAAGGCACCATCGATGCCGCCGAGTGGGTGGGGCCGTACGACGACCAGAAGCTGGGTCTGAACAAGGTGGCGCCGTTCTACTACTACCCCGGTTGGTGGGAAGGCGGTCCGGAACTTGACTTCTTCATCAACAACAAGGCGTTCGAGGCCCTGTCGCCCGAGAACAAGGCCATTGTTGAAGCCGCTGCCTCCCATGCGCACGTCGAAATGCAGGCCCGTTACGATGCCCGGAATCCGGCGGCGCTCAAACAACTGGTGGGCGCTGGCGCCAAGCTGCGTCCGTTCCCGAACGACGTGATGGCTGCCGCCTTCAAAGCCGCCATGGAGACTTATGACGAGTTGTCGGCCAAGAACGAAAACTGGAAGAAGGTCTACGCTGACTTCACCAAGTTCCGCGCCGAGCAGAACCTGTGGTTCCGTTTCACGGAAGCGCGTTTCGACCAATTCATGCAGGCGCAAAAGTTGTAAGGCTTTTTCCGCAGCAAAGAAAAACCGCGCCACGGCGCGGTTTTTTTATGTCTGCAGCGATCATCGGGTGAAGGAACCCACGGCGCGTAGGCCTAGTCCATTTTTCGGAACTCGGCCAGTTCGCGGACCAGTCGTTCGAAATCGGCAATCAGAACCGGATCGGCGGTATAGAAGACCGCAAACTTGCCCAGCAGCGTACGGGCATAAAGGCGTGGCGCAATCAGCCAGTCCAGGCCGCGCACGCGGATGAACCTGCAATAAGCCAGTTCCCGCAACTCCAGCTTTTTTTCCCAGACCCAGCTCTGGTGCAGCGCCGCTTCATCGATGTGCGTCCGGCTGGTCAGGATGTGCCACCAGGTGTAGAGCATCAAGGCCAGCCCGGAAATGAACCAGAGCAGGCCGGTGCTGCTGCCAGAACCCAGGGCACCCTTGTGCCACAGGGCGGCCAGCCATGCGGTGCAGCCGGCCACCAGCAGAGTGGCCAGCAGCTTGAACACCGGCGTGAAGGCCGCGCTGTGACGGACTGGGTGCGTGGGCGTGAAGCGAAAAGGCGGCGGCCCCAGGCTTTGCAAAAGATCCGCGGTCATGGGGTGCGCCACAGGATGGATTTATTTCTTGAACAGATCATCAAGCTTTTGCTGTTCCTCGGCGGCAGCCTTCTCCTGGCCAGCCGCAGAGGTGTCCTCTGCCGGCCCATCCCGCTCCATTTCCGCGGGCATGTCGATCTGCACCTTGTCCAGGTCGATCTTCTCTGCCTTGTCCAGGAAGGCGGTGACGGTTTCCGGCACAAAAATGACGATGGCCACCAGGATCAACTGCATCAGGACCCAGGGGATCGAGCCCATGTAGATGTCGCTCGATTTGATGGGCTTTTCGATCCGTTTTTCCTTGAACAAGGTGTCGGCAATGCCGCGCAGATAGAACAGCGCAAAACCGAAGGGCGGGTGCATGAAGCTGGTTTGCATGTTCACGCACAGCAGCACACCAAACCAGATCAGGTCGATACCCATCTTGTCGGCCACGGGCCCCAGCATGGGCACGATGATGAAGGCGATCTCGAAGAAGTCGAGGAAGAACGCCAGGAAGAACACGAACACGTTGACCGCAATCAGGAAGCCGACCTGGCCGCCCGGCAGGCTGCTGAGCATGTGCTCGACCCACTTGGCGCCGTCCACGCCCTGGAACACCATGGAGAAGACGCGCGAGCCGATCAGGATGAACACCACCATGGCGCTCAAACGCATGGTCGCCACCATCGCATCCCACACCAGCGGACGCGTCAGTCGCTTGTGCATGGCGGCCAGGATCAGTGCCCCGACACAGCCCATGGCGCCGGCTTCGGTCGGCGTGGCGATGGCGGTGTTGATGCCGGGCAGACCGCCCATGGAGCCGAGCACGGCGAAAATCAGGACCGCCGAAGGAATGATGCCGCGCAGGCACTTGGCCCACAGGGCCCAGCCTTGCAGCGTACGGGCCTCTTTGGGCACGCCGGGGACATGATGCGGCTTGACGATGCTGAGGGCAAAGGTGTAGAGCGCAAAGATCAGGATTTGCAGCAGCGACGGACCCCAGGCACCCTTGTACATGTCACCGACCGAGCGGCCCAGCTGGTCGGCCAGCACGATCAGCACGAGGGAAGGTGGCACCAGCTGCGTGATGGTGCCGGAGGCGGCCAGCACGCCGGTGGCGTAGCGCATGTTGTAGCCGTAGCGGATCATCACGGGCAGCGAGATCAGTGCCATGGCGATCACCTGGCCGGCCACGGTGCCGGTGATGGCGCCGAGGATGAAGCCCACAATGATGACCGAGTAGCCCAGGCCGCCGCGCACCGGGCCGAACAGCTGACCCATGGAGTCCAGCATGTCCTCGGCCAGACCGCACTTCTCGAGGATGGCGCCCATGAAGGTGAAGAAGGGGATGGCCAGCAGTAGGTCGTTGCTGAGAATGCCAAAGATGTTCAGCGGCAGGTTGGCCATGAATTCGGCCGGGAACCAGCCCATTTCAATGGCGAAGAAACCGCTGAACAGGCCCAGCGCAGCCAGCGAGAACGCCACCGGGAAACCGATGAGCATCACAACGACAAGGCCCGCGAACATGATCGGGGCAAAATTTTCCATCTGCATTTTTTTGTTCCTGAAGTCTTGTAAGTGTTTCGGCAGATGGTGCTTATTGCACCGGTTTCTCGTAGTGGGTGTCCATCTCGATCATGCCCATCAGGTAGGCGATGCGCTTGATGATTTCGCTCAGACCCTGCAGAAACATCCAGCCGAATCCCAGCGGCAGCAGCAGCATGGCAGGCCAGCGGATCAGGCCGCCAGCGTTTTGCGACATTTCACCGGTCAGGTACATTTTGACGAACAGTGGCCAGCTGAACCAGACCATCAGGACCATGACCGGCAGCACGAACAAGACCAGGCCGAACAGGTCAACAAAAACGGGCGCGCGGCCCTTGAGCTTGCCGTAGAAAATGTCCACCCGCACATGCTCGTTGAGCTTGAGCACGATCGGGGCGCCGAGCATCACCGTGGCGGCAAAAAGGTACCACTGGATTTCGAGCCAGCCGTTGGAGCTGATGTCCAGGCCATAGCGGACAAAGGCATTGCCGGCCGAGATCAGGGCCGCGCCCAGAACGGCGTAGGCCGCAAACTTGCCGAACTTGTCGCTGACCCAGTCGACGAATTGTGAAAATTTCAGTAAAGCGTGCATGTTCTCTCCAGGAGGTAGTCCGGCACTTGCCTGTGACCCGGCAGCATGGAACTGGTCGTCCACCCGGGCTGGACCGGCAAATCCTCTTATTTTACGAGACCCGGGGAGGGCCAGTCCACGTGTTTACACGTAGGGCGCCTGAACACCCGGTCGACAGCCGGCCTGCTTGGCGGAATAATGGACCATGCCCACTGATCTGCCGGTTTCGTCTTTTTCCACCCTTGATGCCGCCGACCTGCGCCGCGCCGGGCGGGAACTGCTCTCGCTGGCCTTGATGGATGCGCGCAACCACACCTTGCACCTGATCTCGTACTATGCGCAGGCTTTGGAGGCCCGTGACTTTGTGGTGCCCCTGCGACTGGAGCTCAACCCGCCTCTGTGGGAGCTCGGCCACATCGGCTGGTTCCAGGAGCGCTGGATCGGGCGCAACCTGCAGCGCCACCAAGGGGTTCGCTGCAACCCGCTGGCGCCCCGGCTGGCCTCGATCCAGCCTTATGCCGACCTTTGGTGGGATTCCAGCCAGGTCGCGCACGACAGCCGCTGGGACCTGGATCTGCCGGCTCTGGCGGACATCAAGATGTATCTGTTGGCCACGCTGGAGTCGACGCTGGACCTGCTGGCCAAGACGCCCGATGAGGACGACGCCCTGTATTTCTACCGTCTGGCCCTGTTTCATGAGGACATGCACGGCGAGGCGCTGATCTACATGGCGCAGACGCTGGGCCTACCGCTGGGTCTGCCCCTGCCGGCGCCATCTCCCATGCGCGAGCCCTTGCGGGTGCCGGCCACGCGCTGGCGCTCAGGTAGCGATGCCGGCAGTGGCTTCACCTTCGACAACGAACGCCCGGCTTTTGAGGTCCAGGTGCCCGAGTTCGAAATCGATGCGCAGCCTGTGAACTGGTCGCAGTTTGTCGAGTTCGTGGCCGACGGTGGCTATGACCGCAGCGAACTCTGGCATCCGCAGGGCTGGGCTTGGGTGCAGGAAAAAACACAGGGCGAGGGGCGCCGTGCGCCGCGTCATGTCGAACAGATTGGGGTGGCGCGGGCTGGCGGTCAAGGCGCCGTGCTGCAGATGCATTTTGGCCAAACCCTGCGACGGCTTGGCACGCAGCCGGCCATGCACCTGAGTTGGTGGGAGGCTGACGCCTGGTGTCGCTGGGCCGGCCGCCGCTTGCCGACCGAAGTGGAGTGGGAGCTGGCGGCCCATACGGCAGGGCCGCGCGGCTTTCGCTGGGGCGATGTCTGGGAGTGGACCGGCTCCACGTTTTTCGGCTACCCCGGTTTTGTGGCCGATCCCTACCGCGATTATTCCGAGCCCTGGTTCGGTACGCACAAGGTGTTGCGCGGCGCTTCGTTCGCCACCCGTTCGCGCATGAAGTCGCCGCGTTACCGCAACTATTACCTGCCCGAGCGCGACGACATCTTCAGCGGCTTTCGTTCCTGCGCGATCTGAGGGGCAGACTTGGCGCGGGCACCGGACGGTGCCTTCTCGGTTCTGTAGTTCCACCACGGCAGGGTCTTGCGCAGCGACAGCACCTTGCCGGCCATGTGAGGGGACACCAGGCTGTAACCTGGCAACTGTTGCAACTCATCCTGCCAGGCCTGGTTTTGCAGCACTTGGCATAGCGCCTGTACCGCGGGCTCTTCCAGCGCCGACTTGAGGCAGACCAGGTGGTAGTCCTCCTCGGCCAGCGGCACAAAGTCCAGCCCGCGCGCACGGGCTGCGGCTTCAATGCCCAGCCCTGCGTCGGCCTGACCCGCCGCAATCGCCTGGGCGACGGCCGAATGGGACGGTTCGGTATGGGCGTAACCCGTGATGTCGGCGGCGCCCAGAGCGGCTTGCGCCAGCAGCTCATCGAACAGCACCCGCGTGCCAGTCCCCAAGGCCCGGTTGACAAAGCGCGCCCGTGTCTTCTTGAGGTCCGGCAGAGAGGTCAGCCGGAGCGGGTTGCCCTTGGCCACGAGCAGGCCCTGGGTGCGCCGGGCAAAGCCGATGATCTTGTGCAGGCCGGGCTTGAGCAGGGGCTTGTAGGTCTTTTCGGTCAGTGAGCCGGGACCCGGCTGGTGGCGCGTGTGAAAGCCCGCCATCACACAACGCCCTTCGTTGAGCGCGCGGATGGCGTCGACGCTGCCGGTGAAGCGGATGTCCAGATGCAGCTGATGCCGGCTGGCGGCATGCGTGCGCAGTGCGGTGAGGGCATCGTCATGGCTGGCGTACAGGGTCACGACGTGGGTGGCGTCATCGAAGGCCACGGCAAAGGCGCGTTCCAGGTCGGCGCGCAGCGCCTCGATCTGCGGCGACAGCCGGGCCTGGGCCTGGCGCTCGGCCCACAGCAGTTTGTTGCCGAATTCGGTCAGGCGCGCGGCCTGGCCTTTTTCCCAGACGATGAGCTCATGGCCCAGTTCGGTTTCCCAACGCTTGAGTTCGCCCCAGACGTGGCGGTACGACATCTTCAAGACGCGCGCGGCGGCCGAGATCGAGCCGGACTCCTCCACCGCATGCAGCAGATCCAGCAGGGGGTTGCGTATCAGGGTGGCATTGGCATCGTGGCCCTGCTGCGGGGCTGCTTGTCGAGCGAAGGTGTAGTGGAACTGGAGCCTATGCACGTTGCTTCATATCGCTGGGAATTGATCGAACACGTACGATACTCGAAGATATGTCGACCTTCTCCGAAAGCGCGGCCACAGCGCTGCAACTCATCTCTTCTCTTGACCCTTTGCTCCTGTCCATCGTGGCCCGTTCCCTGGCCGTGAGTGCCAGCGCCTGCGCGCTGGCCTGTGGTGCCGGGCTGGTGCTGGGCGCCTGGCTCGGTGTGGCGCGTTTCGCCGGGCGCGAGGTCATCCTCACCCTGCTCAACACCCTGTTGGCGATTCCCTCGGTGGTGATCGGCCTGGTGATCTACCTGCTGCTCTCGCGTTCCGGTCCCCTGGGGCATCTGGGCTGGCTCTTCAACTTCCAGGCCATGGTGCTGGCGCAGGCACTGCTGGTCTTGCCCGTGGCCACCGCCCTGACACGCCAGGCAGTGGAAGACGCGGAAAACAACCACGGCGAGCAGCTGCGTTCACTCGGCGCCGGCCCCTTGTTGCGCAGCCTGCTGCTGGCCTGGGACGAACGCTACACCTTGCTCACCATGTTGATGGCGTCTTTCGGCCGTGCCATCTCGGAAGTGGGGGCGGTGATGATCGTCGGCGGCAACATCGACGGCTTCACCCGGGTCATGACCACCGCCATCGCGCTGGAAACCAGCAAGGGCGACCTGCCGCTGGCGCTGGCGCTGGGCCTGGTCCTGCTGGGCGTGGTGCTATTGCTCAATGCCCTGATTGCCCTGGTGCGGCGCTGGCGCGAACGTGCGGAAGGCCGAGGGGCTGCGTCTGTGGTGGGCCTGGGAGTCAGCGCATGAGCCTGTTGTTCGACCTGCAAGCGGCAGACGTTCGTTTTGGCCAACACCCGGCACTCAGGGGCGTGGACCTGCGCATTGAGGCGGGTGAGTCGGTGGCGCTGGTCGGCGCCAACGGCAGCGGCAAAAGCACCTTGTTGCGCTTGCTGCATGGTCTGGTGTCGCCGAGTGCGGGCCGTTGCCAGCGCAGTGCACAAGCCGCCCAGGCCATGCTGTTCCAGCGTCCCTTCATGCTGCGCACCTCAGTGCAAAACAATGTGGCACTGGCCTTGTGGCTGCGTGGTGTGCGCTGGCGTGAGGCCAAGGCGCAGGCGCTGGCCGCCCTGGCGCGCGTGGAGTTGACCGACAAGGCGCAGCGGCCGGCCCGTACCCTGTCAGGCGGGCAGCAGCAGCGCCTGGCGCTGGCGCGCGCCTGGGCCCTGCAGCCCGATGTGCTGCTGCTTGACGAGCCCACCGCCAGCCTGGACCCGCATGCCAAGCGTGAGGTGGAAGAGTTGATGGCCGAATTTGCCTTGGGACAGGCCGGCAAGCCCGTGACCATGGTGTTTGCCAGCCATAACCTGGGCCAGGTCAAGCGCTTGGCCAGCCGGGTGGTTTATATCGAGCTGGGCCGCGTGCTGGCGGACTTGCCGGTGAAAGAATTTTTTGATGCCGACCGTCTGCGTGCCACGTCAGAAGCGGCCCATTTGTTTGTCAAAGGAGAACTCGCATGAATGTCTTGAAATTTTTTAGTGCTTTGAACACGACCTCGCTCGTCAAGCCTGCGCTGGCAGCCACCCTGGCGGTGGTATCGCTGGCAACTTCGGCGCAATCCATCGTGATGTCGTCCACGACATCCACCGAACAGTCGGGCTTGTTTTCCCAGTTGCTGCCGGCCTTCAAGGCCGCCAGCGGCATCGACATCAAGGTGGTGGCGCTGGGCACGGGCCAGGCGCTGGACATGGCGCGCCGCGGTGACGCCGACGTGGTGTTCGTGCACGACGAAAAGGCCGAAGAGAAATTTGTCGCCGATGGTTTCAGCCTCAAGCGTCTGCCCGTGATGTACAACGACTTCGTACTGATCGGCCCGGCCGCCGATCCGCTCAAGCTCAAGGGCCAGGACATTGGCGAGGCACTCAAGAAAGTCTCGGCCGGCAACGGCAACTTCGTCTCGCGCGGTGACAAGAGCGGCACGCACGCCGCCGAACTGCGCTTTTGGAGCATGGCCGGCCTGAGCGACAAAAAAGGCAGCGGCTACAAGGAGTGCGGCTGTGGCATGGGCCCGGCGCTCAACATCGCCTCCAGCAGCGGCGCCTATGTGCTGGCCGATCGCGGCACCTGGCTCAACTTCAAGAACCGCGCTGACCTGACGGTGCTGGTCGAAGGCGACAAACGGCTCTTCAACCAATACGGCGTGATGGTGGTCAATCCGGCCAAGCATCCACACGTCAAGGTGGCCCTGGCCCAGAAGTTCGTGGACTGGGTGGTCTCGCCGGCTGGCCAGAGCGCGATTGCCAGCTACAAGATCGGCGGCGAACAGCTGTTCTTCCCCAACGCTGCCAAATAAGCCGTGATGCGTCGCCAGGTTTTTTTGATGGCGGCGCTTCTCGCCGCTACCGCCATGACCGCCACACAAGCCCAAACCCCGACTGATGCGGTGGAGGTGTACGCCGCCGGCAGTCTGCGTGAGGCCCTCACCGAAATCGCCGCCGGCTATGAAGCGCGCAACGCGGCCAAGGTCACGCTGACATTTGGGGCCTCGGGGCTGCTGCGTGAACGTATCGAGAAAGGGGCTGGTGCGCATGTGTTCGCCTCCGCCGACACCGACCATCCCCAGCGGCTGGCCCTGGCCGGTGCTTGGGCTGCGCCGGTGATCTTTGTCCGCAATGCCCTGTGTGCACTGACGCAGCCGCAGATCGACACCGGTCCGGCGGGCTTGCTCGACACGATGTTGCGCCGCGATGTGCGCCTGGGCGCATCAACACCGAAGGCCGATCCGGCGGGCGACTACGCCTGGGCCCTTTTTCGCCGGGCCGAGGCGCTGCGCCCCGGTGCCTATGCCGCACTTGACGCCAAGGCACTCAAGCTCACCGGCGGGGCTGATTCGCCCAAGCCGCCCGCCGGGCGTGGCACCTATGCCTGGGTGATGGACCAGGGGCAGGCTGATGTGTTCCTGACCTACTGTACCAATGCCGTGGCATCCCAGCGCGAAGTACCACGCCTGAAAATCGTGGCCGTTCCGCCCGAACTGCAAGTCAGTGCGGCCTATGGTCTGACGGTGCGCCGTACCGCGCCGGTTGTGGCCAGCCAGTTTGCGCAGTACCTTTTGTCGGCGGATGCGCAGGCGGTGTTCCAGCGCTTTGGCTTTGGCCGACCCTGAGCCATGAATCTGTTCACCTCGTTGCGCTATGTGGTGGCGCTGCATGAGCACAAGCATTTCGGGCGCGCGGCATCGGCTTGCTGCATTTCGCAGCCGGCCTTGTCCAACGCCCTGCGTGCGCTCGAAGAAGAGTTCGGTACCGCCATCGTGAAGCGGGGACGGGCCTTCGAAGGTTTTACCCCCGAAGGCGAACAGATCTTTCTTGCGGCCCAGCGCATCCTGCATGAGCATCAGTTGCTGAAACAGGAGCTCAAAAGTGTGGCGGGACACCCGCAAGGGGCGCTGAAGATTGGGGCCATTCCTTCCGTCATGCCGATTGCGGCACGCTTTGCGGCCATGCTGCAGGCGCGCTACCCGGGCATTGCGCCGACCGTGCGCTCGATGAGTTCACCCGACATCGAGATCGGCCTGGAAAATCTGTCGCTCGACATGGGCCTGGGTTACCTGCAGCGGTCCGGTCGCCGGCGCATTCCGTTCAAGACCCTGGAGCAATATACCGAGCATTACTTCCTGCTGCGGCGTGCCAGTGGAGCGGCACGTCCGACCCTGCAGATCGGCAGTGCGCTGACCTGGAAAGAGGCCGCCCAATTGCCTTTGTGCCTGCTGACGCCGGAGATGCATAACCGCACGATCGTGAACGCTGCTTTTGCCGAGGCGGGTGTGCAAGTCATCCCCGCCATGGAAACCGACTCGGTGCTGGCGCTGGCGCTCAGCGTGATGGATGGCAATGTATGCAGCATTCTTCCTGGGGCACTGGTGGGCGTGATCCGCAGTTTCGGCGGGTTGGAAGTGTCCCCACTGGTCGGTCCGGTCGTCGAAACCTCCATCGGCTTCATGGTGATGGACAGCGACAGACCCTCGCGCACCTTGGCCGCCGCGCTTGAGCTGGCACATGACCGCAACTGGCTGGACCATGCGAGCGCCTGCAGCGACGTACCGATCACGTGACGCCAAGGCGTTCGCTTAAGTTGGGTTCTGTTTTCAGAGACGACGCTGTTGTAGAATAAACACGTGGGTTCTTAGCTCAGTTGGTAGAGCAGCGGACTCTTAATCCGTAGGTCGAGTGTTCGAGTCACTCAGGACCCACCACACCATTCTGGAACTTGGCCGTGAGGCTGGGTTCCTGGTCTTTCCGGGCCTCATCGCCCTCCCAGCTTGACTTGTCCACGGCAGGTTTCGCCGACGCCGTCCATGCTTGGCACGGGTATGGCCCGCCCAATCCTTCTGCGGCTACCATTCGCGCTATGGGCAATAAAAAAGTGACTGCAGGAGGAATTCCCCTGAGCGGGAATTTGCAGGCATCCGATGTGATGCCTGTTGCAGACACGTCAGCCAATGAGCCCCGAGTGCATCCGTCATCGGGCGGCCGCTTGTCGGTGGCGCTTCTGCAGGCTGAAAACCAGCGCTTACGCACCCAGCTCGACACGGTGATGCGCGAGGCGCGCCTGAATCAGGCCAAGATGCGGCGCTTCGATTGGCTGGAGCGCAAAGTGATTGGCGCGGCGTCCTTGGCGGCCCTGATTGAGACCCTGCTTTTTGATTACAAGCTGCAGTTCGAACTGGACGCGGTCAGCCTGGCGTTGCTGGACCCGACCCACGAAACGGCCACGCTATTGAGCGGCCAAAGCAGCGCCGTCGCTGACGGCCTGGTCTTCCTGGACCGCGAGCAGAAGCTGCGTGCCCTCTATGCCGGTGGGGCGAAACCCATTCTTTCACCCCTCGAAGCGTCGCATGGCTTTCTTTTCGAAGAAAACACCAGGGGGCTGGCCTCCGTGGCCCTGCTGCCTTTGATGCACCGCGGCCAGCTCATCGGCAGCCTGAACCAGGGCAGCCGGGATCCGGAGCGCTTTGTGACAGGGAGCAGCACGGATTTTCTGGAGCGCTTGGCCTCGCTGGTGGCGGTGTGTCTTGAAAGCGCCCTGGCCACCGAACGCCTGAAACTGGTCGGCCTGACCGATATCCTGACCGGCGTGCACAACCGGCGCTATTTCGAGTCGCGCTGCCTGGAAGAGGTGACAGCCGCGCGCCGCAATGAAACGCCGCTGGTCTGCATGTTCCTGGACGTGGACAAGTTCAAGAACCTGAACGACACCTTGGGCCACCAGGCCGGCGATGAGGTCCTGCGCTATGTGGCCAAGCTGATCAAGGTGCAGCTGCGCGGCAGTGATGTGGTGGCGCGCTATGGCGGCGAGGAATTTGTCGTCCTGTTGCCGTCAACGTCGAACAAGTCCGGGCTGGAAACCGCCGAACGGATCCGGCGCGTCATCGCGGCTCAAACGGTGCCGATCAAGGGCAGTGACGTCGTGCGTGCCACGATCTCGATTGGCGTGTCCATGCTTCAGCCGTTGCCGGCGCCCGCCGAGCCTTCGGCGCTGGTGGCCGACATGATTGCCCGGGCCGACAAGGCCCTGTACGAGGCCAAAGAGGCCGGGCGCAACCGTGTGGTGTCGGCACCCGAGTTGTAATCCCTGGCGTCATCGCCAGCCTATGCACGTCTGAGCATTGGAACTTCATTTCATAAGGGATGACGCTTACACCTATAAGACATACGCGTTCATAGAATCGATTCACTTTGCCTGTGTGGGTGTTTGTTAGCTCGTGCAAGGTATACAAAGGAGTCGAATTATGGATATGAACCGGAGACATTTCTTCCGGGTAAGTGGCGCAGGGCTGGTGGGTTCCAGTCTGGTGGCGATGGGCTTTTCGCCTACCGCGGCGCTCGCCGAAACACGGAATTTCAAGCTGGCCCGCACGACGGAAACCAGAAACACCTGCCCCTACTGCTCGGTCGGTTGCGGCATCATCCTGTATGGTCTGGGTGACAAGGCCAAGAACGTGGCTTCTGAGATCATCCACATCGAAGGCGATCCGGACCACCCGGTCAACCGCGGCACGCTGTGCCCTAAAGGCGCAGGCCTGCTGGACTTCGTGCACAGCCCGAACCGCCTGAAATACCCCGAAATCCGCGAGCCGGGCTCCAAAGAGTGGAAGCGCGTCAGCTGGGATGAGGCGATGAGCCGCCTGGTCAAGATGATGAAGGCCGACCGCGATGCCAACTTCATCGCCAAGAACGCCAACGGCCAGACGGTGAACCGCTGGCTGTCCACCGGCATGCTGGCCGCTTCGGCCTCCTCCAACGAATCGGGCTACCTCACGCACAAGGTGATGCGCTCGATGGGGATGCTGGTCTTCGACAATCAAGCGCGTGTTTGACACGGCCCCACGGTAGCCAGTCTGGCTCCGACGTTTGGCCGAGGCGCGATGACCAACCATTGGGTTGACATCAAGAACGCCGATCTCGTTCTCATCATGGGCGGTAATGCAGCTGAGGCGCACCCCTGCGGTTTCAAGTGGGTGGTGGAAGCCAAGCAACACAACAAGGCCAAGCTGGTCGTTGTGGACCCGCGCTTCACGCGCTCGGCCGCCATGGCCGACTACTATGCGCCGATCCGCGCCGGTAGTGACATCGCCTTCCTGGGCGGCGTGCTCAATTACCTGTTGTCCAACAACAAGATCCAGCACGAGTACGTCAAGCATTACACCAATGCGACTTTCATCGTGGGCGAGGGCTACTCGTTCAAGGACGGGATCTTCTCCGGCTACGACGAGAGCAAGCGTGCCTACAACCCGGCCAGCTGGGACTACGAGTTCGATGCCAAGGGCTTTGCCAAGGTCGACGAGACCATGCAGCACCCGCGCTGCGTGCTGCAGATCATGAAGCAGCATTACGCCCGCTACACGCCCGAGATGGTGAGCAAGATCACCGGCACGCCCAAGGACAAGTTCCTCAAGGTGTGCGAGCACATTGCCTCGACGGCGGTGCCCAACAAGGCGATGACCATCCTGTACGCGCTGGGCTGGACACAGCACAGCACCGGTACGGAGATGATCCGCACCGCGGCCATCATGCAGCTGCTGCTGGGCAATATGGGTATCGCCGGTGGCGGCATGAACGCCCTGCGCGGTCACAGCAACATCCAGGGTCTGACCGACCTGGGGTTGCTGTCCAACCTGCTGCCGGGTTACATGAGCCTGCCGCGCGACAGCGAGCAGGACCTGGAGACCTACTACAAGCCGCGTGCGCCGAAGCCGATTCGTCCGAACCAGATGAGCTACTGGCAGAACTACCCCAAGTTCTTCGTCAGCCTGCAAAAAGCCTGGTGGGGCAACGCGGCGACTGCCGAGAACAACTGGGCCTACGACTACCTGCCCAAGCTCGACAAGAACTACGACGTGCTGCAGGCCTTCGAGATGATGAACCAGGGCAAGCTCAACGGCTACATCTGCCAGGGCTTCAATCCGGTGGGTTCGTTCCCGAACAAGAAGAAGATCATCGCCGGCCTGTCCAAGCTCAAGTTCCTGGCCATCATTGACCCGCTGAGCACCGAAACTTCCGAGTTCTGGAAGAACTATGGCGAGTACAACGACGTCAAGAGCGAAGAGATCCAGACCACGGTGTTCCGCTTCCCGAGCACCTGCTTTGCCGAAGAAGACGGCTCGCTGACCAACAGCGGCCGCTGGCTGCAGTGGCACTGGAAGGGCGCGCAGCCTCCCGGTGAAGCCAAGGGAGACCCGGAAATCATCGCCGAGATCTACGCACGCCTCAAGGCCGCGTACGTCAAGGACGGTGGCGCCTTCCCCGATCCGATCGTCAACCTGACCTGGCCGTACAAAATTCCGAACAGTCCCTCGGCCGAGGAACTGGCGATGGAATACAACGGCAAGGCGCTGACCGACGTGCTGGCACCCATTGATCCGAAGGACCCGAAAGCTGCGCCCAAGGTGCTGGTCAAGGCCGGTGAGCAGGTGCCGGGCTTTGGCATGCTGCGTGACGACGGCTCTACCGCGTGTGGCTGCTGGATCTACGCCGGGGCCTGGACGCAGGCTGGCAACCAGATGGCCCGGCGCGACAACAGCGACCCGTGGGGCATTGGCCAGACGCTGAACTGGGCCTGGGCTTGGCCGGCCAACCGCCGCATTCTCTACAACGCTGCGTCGAGCGCGCCCAACGGCAAGCCGTGGGATCCCAAGCGCAAGCTGGTGCAGTGGAATGGCAAGAGCTGGGGTGGTTCGGACGTGCCGGACATCCGTCCAGATGCCAATCCGGACGATCCGGACCGCGTGAATCCGTTCATCATGACGGCCGAAGGTGTGGCGCGTCTGTTCGCTCCGACCGGTCTGGCCGAAGGCCCGCTGCCGGAGCACTATGAGCCCTTCGAGTCGCCGCTGAACAACAACCCGATGCATCCGAACAATCCCAAGGCGCGGGCCAACCCGGCGGCGCGGGTGTTCAAGGGTGACATGGAAGCCTTCGGCACGCCGAAAGACTTCCCCTACGTGGCCACCAGCTACCGCCTGACCGAGCACTTCCACTACTGGACCAAGAACGTCCAGACCTCGGCCATCATCCAGCCGCAGCAGTTTGTCGAGATCGGTGAGGAGCTGGCCAAGGCCAAGGGCATCGCCAACGGCGAGATGGTGAAGGTCTCGTCCAACCGCGGCTTCATCAAGGCCGTGGCGGTGGTGACCAAGCGCATTCCGCAGCTGGATGTCGACGGCAAGAAGGTGGACACGGTGGGCCTGCCCAACCATTGGGGCTTTGTGGGGGTGGCCAAGCCCGGTTATCTGGTGAACACGCTGACCCCCTTCGTGGGCGACGCCAACTCCCAGACCCCGGAGTTCAAGAGCTTCACCGTCAACATCGAGAAGGCATAAGGAGCACACATGTCATCTCTACAGTCTTTGGACATTGCCCAGCGCTCGGCGACCACCACGCCGAGCCCCTCGGTGCGCACCACGCCTGAAGTCGCCAAACTGATCGACGTCTCCAGCTGCATCGGCTGCAAGGCCTGCCAGGTGGCCTGCATGGAGTGGAACGATCTGCGTGACGAAGTCGGCACCAACGCCGGTACCTACGACAACCCGAACGACCTCACCCCGTCTTCCTGGACGGTGATGCGGTTCTCGGAAGTCGAAGTCAAGCGCGACTCGACCGCCGCCAACCAGGAAACCAACCTCGAATGGCTGATCCGCAAGGATGGCTGCATGCACTGTGCCGACCCGGGCTGCCTCAAGGCCTGCCCGTCGCCGGGCGCCATCGTGCAGTACGGCAACGGCATCGTGGACTTCATCAGCGAGCACTGCGTTGGTTGCGGCAACTGCGTCACCGGTTGCCCGTTCGACGTGCCGCGCATCAGCAAGAAGGACAACAAGGCCTACAAGTGCTCCTTGTGTTCGGACCGCGTCGGTGTCGGCCTGGAACCCGCTTGCGCGAAGGCCTGCCCCACGGGCGCCATCCGCTTCGGCAGCAAGGAAGACATGCTCGAGTTCGGCGCCGGTCGCATCACCGACCTGAAGGAACGTGGTTTTGCCCAGGCGGCGGTCTACGACCCGCAGGGCGTCGGCGGTACGCACGTCATGTATGTGCTGCAGCACGGTGACCAGCCCGAGCTCTACCACGGCCTGCCGTCCAACCCGAAGATCAGCCCGCTGGTCTCGTTGTGGAAGGGCATTGCCAAGCCGCTGGCCGTGGCCGCCATGGTGGGGGCTGTCGTTGCCGGCTTCTTCCACTACATGAAGGTCGGCCCGATCGAGAGCAAAGAAGACGAGAAAGAAAGCGTCTGAGGAGATCATGATGAAAACAAGCACCAATGAACTTCAGCGCTACGACGACAACACGCGCATGAACCACTGGGCCATCGCCCTGTTGTTCGTGTTGGCGGGCTTGTCCGGTTTGGCGTTCTTCCATCCGTCCCTGTTCTTCCTCACCAACCTGTTTGGCGGCGGAAGCTGGAGCCGGATTTTGCATCCGTACTTTGGTCTGTTCATGGCCGTGAGCTTCCTCGGTCTGTTTTTGCGCCTCCGGCACGAAAACATTCTGAACAGCCAGGACCGCGAATGGCTCAACCATGCGGGTGAAATGTTCCAGGGCAACAAGGCCGCCATGCCGCCGGTGGGCAAGTACAACGCCGGCCAAAAACTGGTGTTCTGGCTCATGGCCGGCAGTCTGCTGCTCCTGCTGGTGACCGGTGTGCTGTTCTGGCAGGCCTGGTTCCCGTTCTTCCCGGTCTGGGCGCGCCGCATTGGCGTGTTGCTGCACGCCGTCTCGGCAGTGGTGCTGGTGCTGACGGTCATCGTCCACGTCTACGCGGCGATCTGGGTCAAGGGCACGACGCGCGCCATGACCCGCGGCACGGTCACGCGCAGCTGGGCCAAGATGAACCACCCGCTGTGGCATGAGGAAATGACCCGCGGTAAGTAACAGCCTTGATGGCTGACACGGGTGGCACAGTGGCTGTGCCGCCCTTTTTCATTCAATACGACTGCTCAATGACCTCCTCCAGCCCCGTCAAGTTCCTGACCCCTGAAGAAATCGCTACCCGCCAGATGGCCGATGCCGCGCGTCTGAAATTCGCAGACTTGGGCCTAGTCTTCAAGGACCGGGCGCTGCGCCTGCGTCAACTGGCGGCGGGGCATCCAATGCGCGATTTCCTGATCTTCATGGCGGACGTGGCCCAGGCACAGCAGACGGCGCTGGCCGAATCGCGCACGACCAAACTGCCGACGCAGGAATTGCTGGATGCCGCCGCCGGCGCTGGCGTGCCACCGCTGGAATATTCACGCTGGGCCTACGGTGACGAATGGCACGCCGATCTGCGCAGCCTGCTGGCTACGCTGCTGGCGCAATTGCCGCCGGGCCCCGCGCGCGAGGTGGTGGCCGGCTTGCAGGCCGCAACGGCGGAGCATTTGAATCAGCAGGCCGAGCGTTTGCTCGCCGGCATCATGCTGGGGCTGGATTTCGCCACGGCGCCTTTGATTGGGGCAGCGTTGCAGGTGTACTGGACCCGGCTGGTGGCGCGCACCCAGGCCGCTTTCCCGGAGCAGGCCTTTGCGCCGGTTGACAATGCCCGCGTCTGCCCCTGCTGTGGCAGCCTGCCGGTGGCCAGCGTGTCGCGCATCGGCGGCGACACGTCCGGCACCCGTTACCTGCACTGTGCGTTGTGCCAGACCGAATGGCACATGGTGCGCATCAAGTGCACGCATTGCGACAGCACCAAAGGCATCACCTACCAGGAACTGGAAAGCGCCAGCGGTGCGACATTGCCTGCCACCATGGTGCCTAAGGGCGCGGTGCGGGCCGAGTGTTGCGACGAATGCGGCCATTACCTCAAGATCGTGTCGATGGACAAGGATCCGCATGTCGATCCGGTCGCCGATGATCTGGCCACGGTGACACTGGACCTGCTGGTGAGCGAAACCGGCAAGGCGCGCCACGGCATCAACTACATGCTGTTGTGGGGCGAACCGGCCGACGAGTCGCAAGCCCTCGAACAAAGCCACGCCGGAGCGCCCTGATGTCATCGCCCGACGGATCCATGGTTCATGGTCCGAAGGCGATGCTGGCCAAGCTCCCTTCCGTTGACCGACTCGTTAACCTGACAGAGTGCCAGTCGCTGGGCGCTTTGCATGGTGCCGCGCTGGTGACCAGCGAGGCCCGGGCCCTGCTGGCCTCGCTGCGCCAACAACTGCTGGACGGCACCCTACCGGATACCCCGCTCGATGATGCGGGGCTGGCGCGCGCGCTGCAGGCACGCTGCCAGAGCCGGCTGGCGCCGCGCATGCGCCAGGTCATCAACCTGACTGGCACCGTCATCCACACCAATCTGGGCCGTGCCGTGTTGCCGCAAGCCGCCATCGAGCACATCAGCGCCATGATGGCCGGCCCCAACAATCTGGAATACGACCTGGCCACCGGCAGCCGCGGCGACCGCGACAGCATCGTTGAAGGGCTGCTGTGCGAGATCACCGGCGCCGAAGCCGCCACCGTGGTCAACAACAACGCCGCCGCCGTGCTGCTGACCATCGCCGCCCTGGCGCGCGAGCGTGAGGTGGTGGTGTCGCGCGGCGAGCTGGTGGAAATCGGCGGCGCCTTCCGCATGCCCGATGTCATGGCCAGCGCCGGCGCCAAAATGGTGGAAGTGGGCACGACCAACCGCACCCACCTGGCCGACTACCAGCGCGCCATCAACCCAGCCACGGCCCTGTTGATGAAGGTGCACACCAGCAACTACGCGGTGCAGGGCTTCACAGCCTCGGTGTCCGAGGCCGAACTGGCACCGCTGGCCAAGGCCAAGGGTGTTCTGCTCGCGACCGATCTGGGCAGCGGCGCACTGATCGATATGAGCCGCTACGGTTTGCCGAAGGAACCAACGCCGCAGGAAATGCTGGCCGCCGGTTGCGATGTAGTCACCTTCTCCGGCGACAAGCTGCTCGGCGGGCCGCAGGCCGGCCTGATCGTCGGCAGCAAGGAAGCGGTCACACGCATCCGCAAGTACCCGATGAAGCGCGCGTTGCGCCTCTCGAAATTGCCGCTGGCCGCGCTGGAAGCCACGCTGATGCTGTATCTGCAGCCCGACCTGCTGACCGAGCAGTTGCCGACTTTGCGTTGGCTGACCCGTTCGCGTGAGCAGGTGGCCGCCACGGCGCGCGAATTGCTGGAGCCACTGCAGATTACTCTGGCGCCGCGCTTCACGGTCGAGGTGGTCGAGCTCAGCAGCCAGATCGGTTCCGGTTCGCTGCCGATCGATCGCCTGCCTTCGGCCGGCTTGGCCATCGCCCCTGTGCTGGCGGGCAAGCGCGGCGCCGGCACGGCGCTTGATGCGCTGGCCACCGCCCTGCGTGGGCTGCCGGTGCCCATCATCGGCCGCATTGATGACGACCGCCTGCTGCTGGACTGTCGCTGCCTGGACGATGTGCAGCCGGTGCTCTCGCAACTCGATCACCTGAGCGTCGCGCTCGCATGAGGTTGACGGCATGATCATCGGCACCGCAGGCCACATCGACCACGGCAAGACCGCGCTGGTGCAGGCGCTCACCGGCGTTAATGCCGACCGCCTGCCGGAAGAGAAGAAGCGCGGCATCACCATCGAGCTGGGCTATGCCAGCCTGGCTGGGCCGGACGGGCAGACCATTTCCTTTGTCGATGTGCCGGGCCACGAAAAGCTGGTGCGCACCATGGTGGCTGGCGCCAGCGGCATCGACTTTGCGTTGCTGCTCATCGCGGCCGATGACGGCGTCATGCCGCAGACCGTCGAGCACATCACCATCCTGGCGCTGCTGGGCATCACACATGGCGCCGTGGTCATCACCAAGATCGACCGCGTCACCCCGGAGCAGGTGGAAGAACGCAAGCAGCAGGCGCAGGCCCTGCTGGCCACGCACGGCCTGAGCGGCTATGCGGTGCTGGCCGTCTCGGCTCACAGCGGCGACGGCCTGCCCGAGTTGCGCGAGCATCTGTTCGCAGCCGCGCGCAGCCTGTCAGCCCGCGCGGTGGACGGCGCGGGTTTTCGCATGGGCCTGGACCGGGTTTTTACCCTGGACGGCATCGGCACCGTGGTCGCCGGCAGTATCAGCGCCGGCCGCGTCAACGTGGGCGACAACCTGTGCCTGGCGCACGACCCGGGCACCCCCTACCGCGTGCGCAGCCTGCACAGCCACAACCAGAGCCTGCAGCAGGCCCAGGCCGGCCAGCGCTGCGCCATTGGCCTGGTCGGGCTGGAGCGGCAGAAGGTCGAGCGCGGCATGACGCTGTGCGATCCGGCCATCGCCCAGAGCTCGCAGCGCGTGGACGTGTGGCTGCAACTGGCGCCGACGGAAGAGCGCGTGCTGCGCTCCGGCACGCTGGTACACCTGCATGCCGGCACCCAGGACGTGATGGCCACCGTGGCCGTGCTCGGTCAACCGTCCATCGCTCCCGGTGAGGGCGCACCAGCGCAGTTGGTGGTGCAGCAGCCGGTGCAGCTGTGGTGGGGCGAGCGCTTCGTGCTGCGCGACGCCTCGGCCACGCGCACCGTGGCCGGCGGCAGCGTGCTCGATGTGCAGGGCTTGGCGCGCTACCGGCAAACGCCGCAGCGCCTGGCCTACCTGCAGAGCCAGCGCAACGCGGACCCGGCGCAGCGTCTGCTCGGCGCCTTGGCCCAGGCGCCCTTCGGCATCCAGGGTGCCGACTGGCTGCGCAACACTGGCCTGCTGGCCTGGCCCTTCGACCCGGCTGCTTTGCCTGGCACGGTCTATGAGCCGAAACAGCAGTGGCTGGTGGCCGCTGATCAGTTGGCACAGAGCGAGCGCGTCGTGCTCGACATGCTGAAAGCTTTCCACACGCGTCTGCCCGAAGACATGGGGCCGGACAGCCAGCGCGCGCGCCGCCTGGCCGCGCCGCGCATGCCCGACGTGCTGTGGCGCCACCTGCTGGAGCGGCTGGTCGCGCAAGGGCAGGTCTGCCAACGCAATGGATTCATCCACCTCAGCGCGCATGGTGAACAGCTGCGCGAGGCCGACCGGGTTGTCGCCCAGCGCGCACTGCCCCTGCTGGAGCAGGGCCGCTTCGATCCGCCCTGGGTGCGCGACATCGCTGGCACTGTGCGTATTCCTGAGACGCAGGTGCGCAGCGTGCTGGCGCGCCTGGCCAAAAACGGCGAGGTGTTCCAGATCGTCAAGGACCTGTATTACCACCCCAAGGTGGTGCAGGAGCTGGCGCAACTGGCGCGCGAGATCGAACAGCGCGAAGGCGATATCACGGCCGCCAGCTTTCGCGATGCCACCGGTCTGGGACGCAAACGCGCGATCCAGATACTTGAATTTTTCGACCGCATTGGCTTCTTGCGCCGTGTCGGTGATTTACACTTGATTCGACCCGGTACGCCCTTGTTTGCGCAAGAGGAGATGCCGGCATGAACAGGGAAGGGAAACGCTCCTGGTGGGGCGGCTGGGCTTCAAACCCAGTGGGTGGCGCCATGCGTCGCCGGGTAGGTTCGACTCCTGCTCCCCTCCGCCACGATATTGAATCTTCCTGCTGCGCGGCCGCATCTTGGTCCTGCGATGCTCGCCGTACATGGGTACGGCTGCGCTTCTCGGGCCAACCTGCAACCGCTCGCGACGGAATCTTCAACATCGTGCTATCCGGAACTCTCCAATGAAGATTCTTGGTTTCAACTATCCCGACGAACTGTATTACTGGCTGGAGCGCGACATGTGGTGCCGCCAGCTCGACGATGGCCGCGTGCAGGTCGGCGTCAGCGCTTTTGGTATCCACATCAGTGGCGACTTCTACATGTGCCGCCCCAAGCCGGTGGGCACCGAGCTGGAACAAGGGCAGACCGTGGCCGTGGCGGAGTTGAGCAAATCGGTCGTGGCCATCAAGACCCCCGTCTCGGGCATCGTTTGCGAAGTCAACCCCTTGCTCGAAGACCAGCCCGAGCTCGTTCACCGCGACCCCTATGGTCAGGGCTGGCTGGTCTGCATCCAACCCAGCCGTTGGGCGGACGATCTGCAGCAGTTGAGTTCCGGCCCGGCGCTTGAAGCGGTTGCCAGCCGGCGCATGCGATTGGAAAACCTGGACTTCTCGGAGGACGCATGAACGCTGATGAATCGATCCGTTCGCTGGCCATGCTGATCTGGTCGGCCGACATGACGGCACCGGAACGCCTGGCCACGCCCTTCGTCATGGCGCAGGCCGCCACCGCGCTGGACCTGGAGGTGGAACTGTATTTCACCGCACAAAGCGTCAAGCTGCTCACACCCCAGGCCGGCGCACTCGCCGTGGGCTTCGGCCCGGAGCAGCAGCCGCTGGGCCACTACCTGCGCAGTGCGCACGAGCTGGGCATCAAACTCTACGCCTGCAGCCAGGCCCTGCATGCGGCCGGCATTGCGCAGAATGAACTGATTCCGCTGTGCGAAGGCTTGGGCGGCGCCGTCCAGTTCATGGGCCGCTGCGCCGATCCGCGCTGGCGCACCCTGGTATTTTGAAAAGCATGAACCAAGCCGCCATCGACAGTCTGCTCTCGCGCTACTCGCTAGGCATCAAGCACCTGGCCGAGCCTGGCCCCAGCGACGCGCAGATTCAAACCATGGTGGAGGTCGCCCTGCGCGCGCCCGACCACGGCGAGCTGGTGCCCTGGCGCCTGTGCGTGGTGCGCGGCGCCGCGCGCGAGAAACTGGCCCAGCTGTTTGTGCAGCATGCCCGTAGCAAGGGCAAGGACGAGGCGGGCATCGCCATCGAGCGCGAACGCCCGCTCAAGGCCCCCGTTACCGTGGCCGTGATCGCCCGCATCGACCTGGGCCACCCGCTGGTGCCCGCGCACGAGCAGTGGATGTGTGTGGGTGGCGCCGTCACCAATTTCCTCAACGCCGTGCACGCGCACGGCTTTGCCGCCAAGATGCTCAGCGGCAACAAAGCCCGCGCGCCGCAGATCGCACAGGCCTTCTGCGCGCCGGGGGAAACATTGGTGGGCTGGATGGCGGTTGGCACCCCGACGCGGGAACTGGCGACGGACAGTCGCAAGGGAACCAGCGAGGTTTTGCAGCACTGGATGCCTTGAGGCGACAGACCGGCTTGTGAAGCCGGTCTTCTCGGTCGCCGGGGGTGACTCAGCTGCCGTTGCGCATCGTCGCGGTTGGCATCAGCCGCGTGCCTGCAGTAGCGTGCCTTCGCAAACACCAAAGCCGATGCGTGCGGCCCCCGCCTGGCTGCAGTGGCCGCGCAGCAGCACCGTGTCACCGTCCTGCAAGAAGGTGCGTGTTTCGCCGTTCGGCAAGCTGATGGGGTGCTTGCCACCGGTGGTCAGCTCCAGCAGGGCGCCGGCCTGCTCCAGCGTCGGGCCTGACAGCGTGCCGCTGCCCAACAGATCCCCCGGCTGCAGGTTGCAGCCATTGACCGTGTGGTGCGTCACCAGTTGGGCCAGGGTCCAGTAGGCATGGCGGTAGCTGGTCTGCGCCAGGCAGTGCGGCGCCAAGCCGGCCTGCTTCATCTTCGCAGTCTGGATCAGCACCTCGAGCTGGATGTCCAGCGCACCGCTGCTGCGGTTGGCCGGCGTGTCTAGGTAGGGCAGGGGCTGCGGGTCTTCGGCTGGCCGGAACGGCGCTGTGCGGTACGGCGCCAGCGCTTCGAGCGTCACCACCCAGGGCGAGAGGGTGGTGGCGAAGTTCTTGGCCAGAAACGGCCCCAGCGGCTGGTATTCCCAGGCCTGGATGTCGCGTGCCGACCAGTCGTTGAGCAGGCACAGGCCGAACACGTGGTCCTCGGCCTGCGTCATGGGAATGGGCTCGCCCAGTGCATTGCCCTGGCCGATGAAGATGCCCAGCTCCAGCTCGATGTCCATGCGCTGGCTGGGCGCCAGCACCGGGGCCGTGGCGCCGGGCGCCATCAGTTGTCCCTTGGGCCGGTGAAACGCCTGGCCCGACACGCCGATGCTGGAACTGCGGCCGTGGTAGCCAATGGGCACCCACTTGTAGTTGGGCAGCAGCGGGTTGTCGGGGCGGAACAGCTTGCCGACGTTGGTGGCGTGGTAAACCGAGGTGTAGAAGTCGGTGTAGTCGCCAATGCGCGCCGGCACGGTGTATTCCACCTGTGTCTGCGGCAGCAGCGCGGTCTGCAAGGTGGCTTGCAAGGGTGAGCCTTCACGCAGCGCGCGCGACAACGCCAGACGCAGGGCAGACCAGACGGCCGGGCCCTGGGCCATCAGTCCGTTCAGCGCCGGCAGATCGGAAGAG